>JAEEGL012451608.1_pt1 | contig 25224 bp, 25 predicted proteins | sample 9134231 | NCBI WGS metagenome assembly JAEEGL01 (sample SAMN16246548, study PRJNA631951) | gut metagenome | biome: gut microbiome; feature: rumen; material: fiber-attached | host: Bos | place: Iran: Karaj | collected 2018-10 | reverse complement strand
TCAGGTGGCAAAGGCTAGTGAGATTAGCTTCAGAGCAGGAAGGATTGCAACAGGTGATTTTGTTCTCTATGAGAGAAAAAAGAGAAGAGCTATAAAAAAGGAATTCAAGCCGATTGCATTTGATATGGAAACAGCCGCTGTAGCTCAGGTAGCAACTGCCAAGAAAATCGATTTTATTGGCATTAGAAGTTTTTCTGATATGGCAAATAAAAAGACCATTGGTTTATTAAGTAAGAAAAAGCAGATAGACAGTGCTGAGCTTAAATTAAGACGGGAGATGTTTAAGCTTCCAGCAAAACTAGTTATTGATTATCTGGAACAGGAGGATGGTAAGACAGCATGAAAAGAGATATGACATCTGGAAATGTTACTGTTTCACTGCTGTATTTTATTATTCCCTTGACTCTTGGTAATATTCTGCAACAGCTGTACAACGTGGTGGATACCTATATCGTTGGTAGGTATGTAGGGAGTCTGGCGTTGTCAGCTGTTGGCTCTGTAAGTAATCTTATTTTCATTTTTAACGCCATAGTGCTTGGCTTAAAGGCTGGAATTTCAGTTATCTGTTCCGAGAGCTATGGGCGAAGAGACGAAAAGGATTTCAATATCAGCAGGGAAGTAGGATTTTTACTGATAGTAGCAACAGGAGTCATATGTACTGTAATTGGTATAACAAAGGCTACAAATATCATGGAATTTATAAAGGTTCCGGACGTGATTTTTCAGGATGCATATGGTTATTTAAGAATAATATTGATAGGTTATCCTTTCGTATTTCTCTTTAATTATGGAATTGCTATAACACAATCTAGGGGAAATTCTAATATTACTTTTATCGCATTACTTTCAAGCACTATATGTAACATTTTACTTGATTTGGTACTGATTTGTATTTTTGGCTTAGGTGTAAATGGAGCTGCAATTGCTACTATAATTTCACAGGCTCTTTCAATGATAATCGTATTTACGAATTTGATAGCTACCGTGCCGCGTTCAAAATTTTCTTTTGAAGCTGGTGTGGCATCAGAAAAGCTAAAGGACATTCTTAGAGTTTCATTTCCATCTATTTTGCAGCAGGGAATACTTTCCCTGGGAATCATTTTAGTATCAGCTCTAATAAATCAATGTGGTACAGCGATGATTGCAGGGGTATCCATTGGTGGAAAAATCGATGGAATAATATCGCTCCCGATCATTACCATTGGAGAGGCGTTGGCTGTATTTACAGCTCAAAATATTGGTGCAGGTAAACCTGAGAGAATAGAAGAAGGAGTAAAGGCAGCAATTAAGCTTTGTGTGATTATGGTCATTTTCTTATCTGTACTTATTTATTATCAGGGTCGTGAAATAATAAAGCTTTTCTTAGATGAATATGATGAAGCCATCGTTTCCGAGGGAATGAATTATATGGTTTCCATTTTGATAATGATGGTATTTATGATTTTCTTTAGATGTTTTATAGGAGTATATACAGGTAAGAAGGAGATGAGATTTGTCCTTTTAGCCTTTACTTTAAATATTATCAGCAGAGTATCATTTGCCTATATTGCATTTCCATCATTAGGCAAATGGGCTGTATACATAGCCAATCCTTTAAGTGTATTGGTGGGGGCTATAGTGATTATAAGCGTTTATGTAATACAAAAATCTAATGAGAATTATCGATTAAGTGCAAAATTAGAAATAAATTAAGCGACAGGAGGATGTAGGAATAGGTTATCCAACTATAGTTGCAACTATACTTCTATGGAGTTATAATAATTATACTTCCAAAGAAGTATAGGAGTGAAAATGAATAAGATTACTTTATACCATGGCTCAGATAAGATTGTATCTGAGCCTAAGTTTAACCTAGGAAAAGAATATAACGACTATGGCAAAGGGTTCTACTGCACCAGGCATATTGAGCTTGCAAAAGAATGGGCAGTAGATGAAGGAAGAGATGGTTTTGTAAACATCTATGAACTAGATATAAAGGGGTTGAAAGTACTAGATCTTAATAGTGAAGATTATAGTATTTTATATTGGCTTACAGTTCTACTAGAGCATAGAGTTTTAAATGTCAATGCACCTGTCGCCATAGAAGGAATGGAATATTTGAAGAGGCATTACCATATATCTCTGGATGATTATGATGTAGTTTTGGGATATAGGGCTGATGATTCTTATTTTTCATTTGCCAGGGCTTTCATATCAAATTCTATAAGCATAGCTCAGCTTGAAAAGGCAATGTATCTTGGAAATTTAGGTACTCAATATTTTATTAAAAGCAAAAATGCATTCTCAAAATTGAATTTTATTGAGGCATTGCCAGTGGATAGTACTGAATATTTTTCTAAAAAAAATCAAAGAGATACTAAAGCTAGAGCTGATTATGAAAAAATAACTAATGCTATGGACAGAGATGGAGTTTATATTTTGGATTTGATAAGAAAGGAGAAGTAATATGGCACATCCTTATAATAAAATGTATTTATCAGATGCTATGGAAAATCTTGCAGATGCCTTTGATACAGCAGCAAGCCTATATAAGTTTCAGCTTGATTACTTTTTAAAGCTTTTTATTATCTCGGGAATTGCTGCTCAGTTTGAAATAGGTAATCCTAAATTTGTTTCTGGAAAGTCTGGTGCAGAATTAGTTGCTGATGTTGTATCTAAAACAAATGCATCAAAGGTTATTATTCCTAAGCCCATTTATAAAGAGCCTACAGAGGAATACTGGACTGGCTGGGTATTAGCTTACTATCAGTGGCGCACCAATAAAAGATTTAGGGATATCCAAAGTATAATAACAATGGAAGAGTTGAAGGCAAAATATCATCCTTTCCATGAAATGGATGAAGAAAAAATAGTAGATTATATTGATATGAAAAGAGATAATTCTGCTACAGTAAGACGACTTCAGGCATACAGAAAGGCTTTGGGATTGTCTCAGAGCCAATTGGCTAAAGAATCAGGTATTAATCTTAGGACTCTTCAGCAATATGAGATAGGGGCAAAAGAATTGAATAAAGCCTCTGTTTCTACGGTATTAGCCCTTACAAAAACACTTAAATGTGATATTGAGGATTTAATATAGCCCAGATTACAGTTGAATAATGATTGAAATAACCATAACTTTGGTCAGCTATAGATTTGATTTATAGCTGGCCATTGTTTTTTTTGAATACTCAATAGGCTTGAAAGTATTGAATTCATAGGTAGTGTTCTGTTATTATCCTATCAACCTAGTAGGCGAATATGTTTAACACCAAGGAGGAAAAGGTATGAAAAAGAACAAAATTTTATCACTTGCAATTGTAGCAGCACTTTCAACGTCGCTTATAGCTTGCGGAAACAGCAGTAGCAATGGTTCATCAGTAGCTGAGGGGTCAGATGAGATAAAGGCGGCAAATTCGGGAGAGGTTATCGAACTTACAAATGTATCTTATGATCCAACCAGAGAATTGTATGCAGCATACAATGAAGTGTTTGCGAAGCACTATCAGGATGAGTTCGGACAGACAGTAGAGATTACCCAATCACACGGTGGTTCTGGAAAGCAGGCACTTGAGGTTGCCAACGGACTTGAGGCAGATGTAGTTACGCTTGCACTTGAAGGTGATGTTCAGGTAGTTGCAGATGCAGGACTTATTGATGATGGATTTACATCAGAGTACGAATTAGATAGCTCACCATACACATCAACAATCGTATTTTTAGTTCGTTCAGGAAATCCAAAAAAGATTTATGACTGGAACGATTTAATCAGAGAAGATGTCGGTGTAATCACACCAAACCCTAAGACATCAGGTGGTGCTATGTGGAACTATCTTGCAGCTTGGTATTACTTCGAGCAGCAGGGACAGAATGATTCAGAAATTCTTGATTCAATCAAGCAGCTTTATGCAAACGTAGTTGTACTTGATTCTGGTGCAAGAGGAGCTACAACATCATTTGTTGAAAACAAGCAGGGTGATGTACTTATTGCTTGGGAGAATGAAGCATTTCTTTCACTTAAGGAATACCCAGGAGAGTATGAAATTGTGGTTCCTTCAGTTTCAATTCTTTGCCAGCCAACAGTAGCTGTAGTAGATGAGGTTGCTAAAAAGCACGGTACAGCAGATGTAGCTAAGGAATACTTAGGATATTTGTATTCAGATGAAGCTCAGGAAATTGAGGCACAGAACTTCTACAGACCTAGCACAAAGTCAATCTATGACAAGTATGTATTTACAGCAGATTCAAACACAATCACAGAAATTCCAGCTGATGGAAAGTGGATTAACGATAATATCACTTTAACAGACATCAATCATTTCGGTGGCTGGGCAAAGGCCAGAGCAGATCACTTCGCTGATGGTGCAAACTTTGACAGTATTTACGAGCAATAAGATTATTTCTTGGAATGGGGCAACCCATTCCAAGGTTTTTCAGAGAGGATTAATGATATGAAAAGTAGAAGAAGTGTAATACCAGGATTTGGCATATCTATGGGCATAACAATAACAATTCTTAGTATAGTGGTATTAATTCCGCTTTGTTCTTTGGTAGTCTTTTCTGCAAAACTATCTTTTTCGGAATTCGTATATACGGTGACAAGACCAAGAATTCTTTCAGGATATTTTGTATCTATTTCGACAGCTTTTATAGCTTCTGTCATAAATGTGTTTATGGGACTTATCCTTGCATGGATATTGGTTAGATACGATTTTAAGGGGAAGCGATTTATAGATGGAATTATCGAGCTTCCATTTGCTCTTCCTACAGCTGTAGCAGGTATTTCTCTCACACATTTAACTACCACTAATGGATGGGTGGGACAGGTTTTTTACAACCTTTTTGGCATAAAAATTGCCTACACCAGAATTGGAATTACAATTGCACTTATATTTATTGGAATTCCTTTTGTGGTTCGATCAGTTCAGCCAGTTCTTGAGAAGATTGATCTTCAGTATGAAGAGGCGGCTTTTATTCTTGGAGCAGATTCAAAAACTACATTTAGAAAGGTTATTTTTCCTGAGATATTGCCAGCAATTATTTCAGGTTTTACTTTAGCTTTTGCCAGATGTATCGGGGAATATGGAAGTGTTGTTTTCATAGCAGGAAATACACCTTATGAAACAGAGATAGCACCACTTCTTATTATGTCAGAGCTTCAGGAATATGATTATTCGGCAGCTACATCCATTGCACTGGTGATGCTTGGGATTTCAGTGGTGATTTTATCAATAAATGCCGTTGCTCAAAGCATTGTTTCAAAACGTGTGAATGGACTTGCATAGGAGGAGTGTTATGGGACTTAGAGAAGAAAATAAAATTGTTAAATACATATTGATTACTATAAGCTTTTTGTTTCTTGGAGTATTTTTGATTCTTCCACTGATTTACATAGTGATAACAGCCTTGAAGGATGGAGTAGAGGGATATTTAAATGCCATATCAGATGAATATGCTATCAAGGCAGCCCTTTTGACAATCGAGGCAACCGTATTTGCGGTTATTGTAAATACGATATTTGGAATTGCTGCAGCATGGCTTATTACAAAGTATGCATTTAAGGGCAAAAAGCTATTATCTACTTTTATAGATTTGCCGGTTACAGTTTCACCAATTATAGCAGGTCTTATATATGTACTTACCTTTGGACGACAGAGCAGCCTATATCCAATTTTAGATTCCTATGGAATTCAAATTATATTTGCTGTTCCGGGAATCGTTTTAGCTACGATCTTTGTCACATTTCCATTTATTTCAAGAGAGCTTATACCAGTGCTTACAGCTCAGGGAACGGATGAAGAAGAGGCAGCATCAATTATGGGTGCTGGCACCTTTACCATTTTTAGAAAGGTAACATTCCCACATATCAAATGGGCTTTGCTTTATGGAATAGTGCTTTGTACAGCAAGAGCCATGGGAGAATTTGGCGCTGTATCAGTTTTATCAGGACATCTTAGAGGCAAGACAAACACATTGCCACTTTATATAGAGCTTTTGTATCAGGGCTATGATTTCACTGGGGCATTTGCAGCATCTTCTATTTTGGTAGTGCTGGCAATTGTTGTTTTGATACTGAGACTGGTAATTGAAAAACGCGGACAAAAGGAACTTGATTTAAACAAGTAGAAGGGGTGAAAAATATGGCTTACGTTGAGCTTCATAATATTAATAAGCACTTTAAAAAATTTCATGCATCCAAGGACATTAATATTTCCATTGAAAAGGGAAAGCTCGTGGCATTGCTTGGCCCATCTGGAAGCGGAAAAACTACAATTCTTAGAATGATTGCAGGCTTGGAACAACCAGATTCTGGAGAGATTATTATCGATGGCAAGGTGGTAAACAATGTACCTGGAAGCGAAAGAGGGATAGGATTCGTATTTCAGAATTATGCACTTTTTAGATATATGACAGTTTACGACAATATTGCCTTTGGGCTTAGAGTTAAAAGGGTACCTGAAGATCAGATAAAGGAACGTGTTACAGAGCTATTAAATCTAATTAACTGCCAGGGACTGGAAAAAAGATTTCCTAGTCAGCTGTCAGGAGGACAAAGACAAAGGGTGGCCTTTGCCAGAGCTCTTGCTCCAAATCCAAAGATTTTACTTTTGGACGAGCCTTTTGCAGCCATTGATGCCAAGGTTAGATTAGAGCTTAGAACATGGCTTAGAGAGATGATTACTAAGCTTAATATTACAAGTGTTTTTGTTACTCACGATCAGGATGAGGCTATAGAGGTTGCAGATGAAATCATCGTAACAAATCAGGGCAGAGTGGAGCAGACAGGCACACCTCAAGAGCTTTATAAGAATCCGCTTACTCCATTTGTTGCACAGTTTATAGGAAATTCTGTGGCAGTGGAAAACTATCAGGAATTCAGATACTTCAACAGACAAGGCGAGGGGTCAATGGCTTATATCAGGCCGGAATTTGTAAGTGTATTTAAAAAGGGTGAGAGTGTTCAGTTCGCAAATTCTGCTGAGGAGGCCGTAGTTGAAGATATTATCTTTAGAGGAAGCAGTCTGGAGATTAAGGCAAGACTTCACGGTAATCTGATATCTGCAAACAGAAGCATAAATGAGCCTGAAATCAAGGTGGGAGAGACTGTGGAGCTTTTTATTTACCGCCTCTATATCGTTTCAGAGGATAAGGTATTTCTGGCAACTAACAGCTCACTTGCAGAAGAAGATGTTGTAATTTAAGGATGTTTGAATGAAAAAATTGATACAGGTAGAAAAATTAAATACAGATATTTTGATAATTGGCGGCGGCACAGCAGGCTGCTACGCGGCATATACATTTGGTCAAAGCGGAAAGCACAAGGTCCTTGTGGCTGAAAAAACAAACATTAAAAGAAGCGGATGCCTTGCTGCCGGTGTAAATGCCATAAACGCCTATATCACAGAGGGAAGAGTTCCTCAGGATTATGTGGACTATTGCAAAAAGGATGCTAAGGGCATTGTCAGAGAGGATTTGCTTTTGTCCATTTCTGAAAATCTAAATGAGGTAACACACAAGCTGGAAGAAAATGGCCTGGTTATTTTAAAGGATGAAAATGGTAAATACGTTACCAGAGGAAACAGAAATATAAAGATTAACGGAGAAAACATAAAGCCTATTTTAGCTAAGATGGCAGAGGCTCAGGACAATGTTTCAATCATTAATCATATTAATATTACAGATCTTTTGGTAAAGGATAATAAGGTTTTTGGAGCTGTAGGTTTTAATGTAAATGAAAACAGGGCATACATAATTAGTGCCAAAGCAGTCCTTATAGCAACTGGTGGAGCTGCAGGTCTATATCGACCAAACAATCCAGGTTTTTCCAGACATAAAATGTGGTATCCCCCATTTAATACCGGAGCAGGCTATGCTATGGGAATCAACGCCGGAGCTGAGATGACCACTCTTGAAATGAGATTTATCGCACTTCGATGCAAGGACACAATTGCTCCAACTGGAACCATAGCTCAGGGTGTGAGAGCAAAACAGATGAATGGCAACGGTGAAATATACGAGACAAAATATGGAGTTGCCACCTGTGAGAGAGTATATGGAACCACAGAGGAAAACAGACTAGGAAATGGACCTTGCTATTTGAAGACAGATGAGATTTCAAAGGAGCAGGAGGATGAGCTTTATAAAGCATATCTGAATATGGCTCCTTCCCAGACACTGAAGTGGCTAGAGGGAGGTCAGGGACCGGCTGAGCAGAATGTAGAGATAGAAGGTACCGAGCCATACATAGTAGGCGGTCATACAGCCAGTGGATTCTGGGTGGACAACAATAGAGCCACTACCGTAAAAGGCTTGTATGCTGCTGGTGATGTGGCAGGAGGTGCTCCACAAAAATATGTGACAGGTGCTCTTGTGGAAGGAAAGCTTGCAGCACTTGGAATTGAAGAGTTTTTAGAGAAAGGACAGGAAATATACTCAGATGGTAGCTGGGAAAACATAATATCTCAGTATGAAAAATTCCTAAATAATAATGAGGGTAATATCACCATTGAGCAGTTGGAAGAAAGCATGCAAAAAATCATGGATGAGTATGCTGGGGGAATTACAAAGGACTATCAGTTCAATGAGACAGGATTAGCCCTTGCTAAGGACAAGATTACTGGATTATTTGATGTTCTTGAAAACCTAAAGGCATCCGATACTGATGAGCTTTTACAGATATATGAAATCAAAGAAAGATTAACGGTATGCCTTTCCCTTATAGAGCATTTAAAGGCCAGAAAAGAAACACGTTGGCACAGCTTTGCAGAAAACAAAAATTATCCTGATGAGGACAAATGCTTCGAGGTTTATGTCAATTCAATAAAAGAAGATGACCAGATAAAAATCATTAAGAGACCACTTGTAGTTGATGATTATAAACCTTTGATTTTTAAATTTGATGGGAACAAGCTAATGGATGCAGGAGGTGAGGTTTAATGAGTATCAGAATAAAAATCACATCCTGTGTAGGCTGTAAAAGATGCGCAGAGGTTTGTCCTGGAAATCTTATAAAGATAGTAAATAACAGAGCTGTAATTAGAAGAGAAAAGGACTGCTGGGGATGTACTTCCTGTCTAAAGGAATGCAAGACTGGTGCTATCGAGTTTTTCCTTGGAGCTGATATAGGAGGAAAGGGTTCCATTCTTTCTGTTGAAGAAAAAGGAGATTTAAGAACCTGGATTGTAAAAAGACCCGACGGCAGTCGTGAAACAATTACCGTAAATACGAAGGAATCTAACAAATACTAGAGAGGAATGCTATGAGTAAATTGACACATCTTGATGAGCTGGAAGCAGAGGCAATATACATTATCCGTGAGGTTGCTGCAGAATGCGAAAAGCCAGTTATGCTTTATTCTATTGGAAAGGATAGTTCGGTAATGCTTCACCTTGCATTAAAGGCATTTTACCCTGAAAAACCACCATTTCCATTTTTGCATGTAAATACCACATGGAAGTTTAGAGAAATGATTGAATTCCGTGACGCAGTTGCAGAAAAATATGGACTGACAATGCTTGAATATGTAAATGAGGAAGGGGTTGCTCAGGGAATCAATCCATTTGATCACGGCAGTGCCTATACAGATATTATGAAGACTCAGGCACTAAAGCAGGCTCTTGATAAGTACGGTTTTACAGCTGCCTTTGGTGGAGGCCGACGAGATGAGGAGAAATCCAGAGCAAAAGAGAGAATCTTTTCATTTAGAAATTCTGCCCATGCTTGGGATCCAAAGAATCAGCGACCAGAGATGTGGAAGCTTTTTAATACAAAGCTTTTCAAGGGTGAGGAGGTAAGAGTATTCCCACTTTCAAATTGGACTGAAAAAGACATTTGGCAGTACATCAAAAGAGAAAATATCGAAATTCCATCTCTTTATTTTGCAAAGGAAAGACCTGTTGTATACAGGGATGGAATTATCATCATGGTGGATGATGAAAGAATGGAAAAGAGACTTCTTCCAGGTGAGGAGGTTGTAAATAAAAAGGTGCGTTTTAGAACTTTAGGCTGTTATCCACTTACAGGTGGTGTGGAGTCTGAAGCAGATACCTTGGATGAAATCATAGAGGAGACACTAAGTGCCGTTTCCAGTGAGCGAACAACACGAGTTATCGACAACGAGGCAGCAGGCTCTATGGAACGTAGAAAAAGGGAGGGATATTTCTAATGCAGTTACTTAAATTTATTACATGCGGAAGTGTGGACGATGGAAAATCTACTCTCATTGGACACATTCTTTATGATTCAAAGCTTCTTTATGCAGATCAGGAAAAGGCACTGGAGCTTGATTCAAAGGTAGGTAGTAGAGGCGGTGCTATTGATTATTCCCTACTTTTAGATGGACTTATGGCAGAACGAGAGCAGGGCATCACAATCGATGTGGCCTACAGATATTTTACTACTGACAATCGTAGTTTTATCGTTGCAGATACACCAGGCCACGAAGAATACACTAGAAACATGGCTGTAGGAGCATCTTTTGCAGACCTTGCAGTTATCCTTATTGATGCAAAGCAGGGTGTACTGGTGCAGACAAGAAGACATGCAAGAATCTGCTCTCTTATGGGAATTAAGTATTTCGTATTTGCGATAAATAAAATGGACCTTGTGCGTTATAGTAAGGAACGTTTTGATGAAATTACTGAACAGATTGAAGAGCTGGTAAATGAATTAAAGCTTGAAAACCACGTAGTTATTCCTGTATCAGCCACAGAAGGAGATAATGTTACAAAGCGTTCAGAAAACATCGACTGGTATGATGGTCCTGTATTACTGGAATATTTAGAGCAGGTGGACGTGGCGTCACACAAGGTGGAGGAAGGCTTTTATATGCCAGTACAGCGCGTATGCCGACCTAATCATACCTTTAGAGGATTCCAGGGGCAGATTGAGGCAGGCAGTGTCCATGTAGGCGATGAGCTTACAATTTTACCAAGTGGAGAAAAGGCAAACGTTAAGAGCATACATGTACTTGATAAGGAGGTGGATGAGGCTTCTATTGGAAGACCAGTTACCATCCAGCTTAACCGTGAGGTAGACGTATCAAGAGGCTGTGTACTTTCATCAAATGTTGAGATTGGTGTTACCTCATCAATTGAAGCTACACTTCTTTGGATGGACGATGAGAAGCTTGAAACAGGAAAGAACTTCTTTGTAAAGCTTGGAACAAAGCTTATTCCAGGTGTAGTTACAAATATCAGAAATACCATTGATGTAAATACAGGTGAGAAGAAGGAAGCTACCTCATTAGATAAAAATGAAATAGCTGTATGTGAGTTGCAGCTGGCGGACAGCATCGTGGTTGATACATTTAATAAGCATAAAACACTTGGTGAGCTTATCCTAATAGACAGAATTACAAACATGACTTCTGCCTGTGGTGTAGTTAATCAGGTTTATAAAGAAGAGGCAGGATTATCATCTACTGTAATCGACAGAGAGGTTAGAAGTAATTGGAAGGGTCAGAGAGCTATTACAGTAGAATTGAATGAAAGCAGCCTGGTTAATCTGGAGTTTGTTCAGAAGCTTGAAAAGGAACTTAGCAACAGAGGAAGACATACATATCTATATAATCCAGATAGTAGTCATGGAATAAAGGGTGTTGTAAAACATCTTAATGATGCAGGTATTATGGTACTGCTTTTTGCAAAGAAAGAACTGGATACATCGGTATTTAGATCCACAAGAGGATATATCAGTGATTGGATTACTGATGATATTACATCGGTAGTAGATGCAGCAGATTACATCTACAAAGCTTCAGCAATTAGTGGAGAAACAGCTACTGTTGGAGATTATATTTAAAATTAATATAATTTAGAATGCCTAATTTTTAAGCAATTAGAGCCAGCTATCAATTGAGTTGATAGCTGGCTCTAATTATCTTTAGGAACTAGAAGTATTGATTTTACGGGCTCTAGAGCCTATAATCCTATCAACCTAGTGGATAAGTAGGAAATAAAAGAGAGAAAGGATGTTATGAGTTATGGGTTATCCAACAATTTTTCCAACAGGAACATTAAGATACGACAAAGAAAAAGCATGGAGCGGATATACACTATTTCCTTCAGCAAAGGGCGCACTCCTTATTGATATGAATGGAAATGAGGTTCAGAGATGGGCAGGTCTTGGAGGATTTCCAAACAAGCTTCTTCCAGGAGGATATGTATTTGGAACAAGCGGAACCAGAAATAGTAAATATGCTTATCAGGATCAGCTGGATTTAATTCAGGTTGACTGGGATGGCAACATAGTTTGGAAATTCGATCATACTGAAGAGATTTGCGATGACGGAAGAAACAAGACCTGGCAGGCAAGACAGCATCACGATTTCCAGAGAGAGGGTTCAAGTGTAGGCTACTACGCACCAGGTGCAGAACCTAAAGTGGACAGCGGAAAAACATTAATACTTACACATGAAAATGTAAGAAACAGAAATATCTCGGATAAGTTCCTTATTGATGACAAAATCATAGAGGTTGATTGGGATGGAAACATTATCTGGAGCTGGAAGGCATCAGATCACTTCGATGAGCTGGGATTTGATGAGGCAGCCAAGAATGTACTTTTCAGAAATCCATCAGTTCATGGTGAAGCCGGTGGTGACTGGATGCACATCAACAGTGCTTCATATCTTGGACCTAATCACTGGTATGACGAAGGCGATGAAAGATTCCATCCAGACAACATTATCTTCGACGCAAGAAATGCAAACATCCTTGGAATTATAGATAAGAAAACAGGAAATCTAGTATGGAGACTTGGCCCTGATTTCAACGAAAGCGAGGCAACAAGAAAGCTCGGTTGGATAATCGGTCAGCATCACCTCCATATGATTCCAAAGGGACTTCCGGGAGAGGGAAATCTTTTAGTATTTGATAATGGTGGTTACGGTGGATACGGAAATCCAAATCCAGGTTCACCTACAGGTAACAACAATGCTTTGAGAGATTACAGTAGAGTACTAGAGTTTAACCCAGTTACCTTGGAAATTATTTGGCAGTACACACCACTTGAAGCAGGCTTCCTACTTTTTACAGATGCTTCAAAGTTCTACAGCTCATATATCAGCTCAGCACAGAGACTTCCAAACGGAAATACGTTAATTACTGAAGGCTCTGACGGACATTTGCTGGAGGTTACACCAGACCATGAGATTGTTTGGGAATATATTAATCCTTACTTTAGCAATCTGGCTGGCAACTTCTACAACAACATGGTTTACAGAGCTTACAGAGTTCCATATGAGTGGGTTTCACAGCTTGAGATTCCAGATGAGCAGTCAATTGAACCAATAGATGTTGAGACATTCAGAGTACCTGGCTCACCAGTAGGCGCAGGAGCAGGCAAATTTACAGTAGTTGAAGGAATTGATCCTAATAAGAATCCTCGTACCGGTAGCAAGGATGAGGAGGATGAGGACACAGAGATTAATTTCTGCGTGGCTTCAGTAAAAAAGAAGGATTTATTGAAATAACATAAGCCTTCCCCTTGAGGGGAAGGTGGCCCACAGGGCCGGATGAGGTGTGATTATTAAGGAGGACAAAAATATGAAAAAGAAATTATTATCACTTATTTTAACAGGAGTTTTAGCACTTTCAGTGGTAGCTTGCGGTAACGAGGCTGCTTCAGTGGAAAAGAACGATACAGCAGAGACAGGAGCTGAGTCTTCAGAAGAGCTGGCAACAGTTCGTGTGGCAATTATGACAAACGGTGCTTCTCACTGGTATGCAGTAATCGGTGACAAGGAAGGCATTTTTGAAAAGCACGGAATCAAGGTAGAGATTTCAGAGTTTGCAGCAGGTATCAATACCGTAGATGCAGTAGTAACAGGACAGGCTGATTTTGGTAACCTGGCAGATTATGCAGCTGTAAACAGAATCGGAAACACAAAGGATAATACAAACCTTGTAATTGTAGACAGAATCAGCACATCAAAGGGTACAGCTAACGGTGGACTTTATGTAAGCTCTGATATCAAGTCAGTAGAGGATTTGGCAGGTAAGCCATTTTCAACACAGCCAGGAACCGTTTGGGATTACTGGCTTGCCAAGACCTATGAGTATGCAGGAATTGAAGAGGCTGACCAGAATATCGTTGAGGTAGACAGCCCTGCTTCAGCAGTAGCACTTCAGATTTCAGGTGAAGTAGCTGCACAGTGGGCTTCAGGTGTTAATGGTGCAAAGCTTGCAGACGCAGGTTTCGAGCCAATTCTTAAGCTTGATGATTTAGGACTTTATACAGACGCATACTATGTTTCTACAAGTGACTACGTAAATGCGAATCCAGAGGTAGTGAAGCAGTGGGTTGAGGCACAGAAGGATATTGCTGATTGGATTGATGCAAACCCAGAGAAGGCAGCAGCTGATTTCGAGGCAGCATCAGGTGAGAAGCAGGAGCAGTTCCTCCAAGATTTAAAGGGCACTCAGCTTGTCACAGATTTCCCTCAGGAGACACTTGACCATCTCAATGGTGTAAAGGATTGGGCTGTAAGCAATGGAAGATTTGAGGATTACAACATCCTTGATTTCACAGATTTGACAGCACTTAAAGCAGTATTCCCAGACTCAGTTGACGTTGAATAATCATAAGGACAAAAACTATGTATATTAAACTGGAAAATGTAAACAAATCCTTTGGAGATTTTAAGGCATCAAAGGATGTAAATATCGAAATTGAAAAGGGCAAGCTTGTGGCTCTTTTAGGTCCATCTGGAAGTGGAAAGACCACAATCTTGCGAATGATTGCAGGACTAGAGCATCAGGATGATGGTGATATTTTCATTGACGGAAAGCTGGTAAATGGAGTGTCAGTTCAGGATAGAGGAATAGGCTTTGTTTTCCAGAGCTATGCACTTTTTCCATACCTTACCGTCCACGATAACATTGCCTACGGTATGAAGGTTCGCAAAAAGGACAAGGAAACAATCAATAATAAGGTAGATGAGCTTTTGGAACTGGTTGGTCTTGAAGGCTTGGGTCAACGTTTTCCAGATCAATTGTCAGGTGGCCAGAGACAACGTGTGGCATTTGCAAGAGCACTTGCCACCGAACCTCAGGTACTCCTGTTGGACGAACCATTTGCAGCCATTGACGCAAAGGTAAGAAAGGAGCTTAGACGCTGGCTTAAGGACACAATAGAGAAGCTTGGAATTACCAGTATCTTTGTTACCCATGACCAGGATGAGGCTGTAGAGGTGGCTGATGAGCTGATCATCACCAACGAAGGCAGAGTGGAGCAGATTGGAACACCAGTGGATATTTACCGTAATCCTAAGACTGCTTTCGTTGCTCAGTTCATCGGAGAGTCTGTAATTTTAGAGGACTATGATTATGAAAAGCTAAATGGTTTCTCAAAGCAGGAAGGTGCTCCAAAGGCTGCCATAAGACCTGAGTTTGTTCAAGTAACACCATTGGAACAGCAAAACAAGGAACAGTCTTCAGCTTACATGAAAGGGCGCATTGTAGATACAGAATTTAGAGGCAACAATGTTGAGCTTACAATTGCCTATGAAGGACTGGAGATTAAGGCTTCACATCAGATTGAGGAATTCGCTGCAAAGAAAGGTGATGAAGTGCTTTTCAAGGTTACCAGATTGTACGCCTTTGATGAAAATAACGCATATACGTTAATCAACGACATCCTTAAGGATAATCCGGAAATGTACTATATTTAGAGGGCTTGCCATGGAAAAGAAGAATACATTAACTACAAAAATACTAAAGAGCGGTGTTATAACCTGGTCATTGTTGCTTGTGATTTGGGGAATTGGTTCACTTTTTTATACGGATGATTTTCTCCCAAATCCTCTGACTACACTGGATGGAGCAAAATCTCTGGTAACCAGTGGAACCTTAGGCACTGATATTGTGGTAAGTATGGGGCGAGTTTTAAAGGGCTGGAGCTTAGGCTTACTATTTGCAATTCCAGTTGGTCTTTGCGTCGGATACTTTAAACCAATTGGATATGTGTTTGAGCCTTTTTTGAACTTCTTCAGATTTGTCCCAGCAATTGGTTTTATTACATTATTCCTGTTGTGGTTTGGTGTTGGAGAGACTTCAAAGGTTGCGCTGATTTTCTACGCAGTTATTTTCCCTGTAATGGTCAACACTATCGCAGGCGTTCGCAGTGTAGATAATTCTCTTATAGAGGCGGCAGAATCTATGGGGGCCAGCAAGAAACGAACCTTTTTCACAGTTATTGTTCCATCTGCAATTCCAGGGATATTTACAGGAGCAAGACTTGGTCTCAGCGGTGCCATTATATGTATAGTAGCAGCAGAAATGCTTGCAGCTTCAGAAGGTCTCGGCTATCTGATTTATACTTCGAGATTGTATTACAGAACGGACTGGATTTTCGCAGGCATTTTTACCCTTGGTCTGATTGGACTTTTGGCAGATAAATTCATAAGATTTTTAGGCAAGAAATTCCTATACAGATTTGGTGTACGATAAACAATTAGCGGGCCAACTATAAGTCAATTTATAGTTGGCTCTATTAAAGAGATAATATATAATGAGGGGCAATGAAAGGGTGATTTTGTTATGTTTGTAGTATCAGTAAACCATAAAACTGCATCTACTGAATTTAGACAAAGCTTTGCTTTTGATGAAGACAAAACAAGGCTTTTTTTTCGTAGACTTAATGAAGCCGGTATAGCGGAATGTGTTTATGTAAATACCTGCAACAGATGCGAGGTTTATGGAGTGGGAAAAGTTTCCAAACTGCTTCCTGTATGGGCAGAGCTAGCAGAAGCTTCTGTGGAAGAGTTAAAAGAAAATGTGTTGTTCTTCGACGGAAATGGCGCGGTTAATCATCTGTTTCATGTTGCAGCAGGCTTTGAGTCAATGGTTTTAGGTGAGGATGAAATTCTTAGACAGATTAAGAATGCCTACTTTTATTCTATGGAAGAGGGATTTACAGGCTTTGAATTAAATTCTATTTTCCAGAGTGCTATTGCCTGCTCTAAAAGAATAAAAACAGAGACCAGATTATCAAAATCTTCTGTGTCAGTTGCCTCCCTTGCCGCCACAAAGATTCATAATTTTACCCAGGGCAATACCAAGGTTATGATTATTGGTGCCACTGGCGACACAGGAAACAAGGTTCTCAAAAATCTTATGTCCTATGGAGATTGTGAGATTTATGTTACAAAGCATTTACATCAGGTTAATGCTAAAAACGTAATTACGATACCTTACGAGGACAGATACAAATATATTAACGATATGGATGTTGTAGTATCAGCTACAAAGAGTCCACATTACACAATTACTTACGGAAAACTTGTGGATATTCATATGGAAGATAAGACCAGATTGTTTATAGATTTGGCAGTTCCAAGGGATATTGATGAGGATGTATTAAAGCTTGGCGGAAGTCAGCTTATTACTATAGACGATTTTGAAGCTATTGCTAAGGAAAATAATTCAATAAAGCTTCAGGAGAAAGAAAGTGGAGAGGTTATTATCGAGGAAGAGATTAACGATCTGTTAAAGGATTTAATCTTCCACAATAACAGGGAAAAGTTAAAGGCTTTGAAGACAGCGGAGCCACAGATAGATTTTCAGCAATTCCTTTTTAAGTACAAGGAAATTGCTACTGCAGAAGAATTTTCAAGCTTCGTAAATGTGGTTACACAGATGACAGGAGCTTAATAAATAGATTAGAGAGATAAATATAATGAGAAGATTTAGAAGATTAAGACAGACACCGGAAATGAGAAACTTTGTCAGGGAAAATGAAGTTACTGTAAAGGATTTGATTTATCCATTATTTGTTATCGAAGGAAATGATATCAAAAACGAGGTTCCTTCAATGCCAAATATTTATCAGTACTCTCTGGACAGAATTGATGAGGAGCTTGACAGGGTAGTGGCAGCAAAGATTCCTGCCATCCTTCTTTTTGGTATTCCAGAGCACAAGGATGAAAAGGGCAGTGGTGCCTATGATGACAATGGAATCACACAACAGTGTATTAGACACATTAAAGAGAAGTATCCAAAGCTTATCGTAATTGCGGATGTTTGTCTTTGCGAATATACCAGTCATGGTCACTGTGGTCTTGTTTGCGAGGGACACATTTTAAATGATGAGACACTTCCTTTGCTTGCCAAGATGGCAGTATCAATGGCAAAGGCAGGAGCAGATATTGTGGCACCATCAGACATGATGGATGGAAGAGTGGCAGCCCTCAGAGAGGCTCTTGATGAGGCTGGCTTTATCAATACTCCAATCCTTAGCTACAGCGCAAAGTTTGCTTCTGGCTACTATGGACCATTTAGAGATGCAGCAGGTTCTGCACCTCATTTTGGAGACAGAAAATCTTACCAGATGGACCCTGCAAACGGCAGAGAAGCCATGAGAGAAATTGAGGATGATTTAGAGGAAGGCGCAGATATGATTATTGTAAAGCCTGCTCTTGCGTATCTTGATATTATGAAGGAAGCAAGAGAGTGCTTTGACGTACCTTTCATTACATATAATGTCAGCGGTGAATATTCAATGGTAAAGGCTGCAGCAGCTAATGGCTGGATTGATGAGAAGAGGATTGTTCTTGAAAATATGATTGCCATGAAGCGTGCAGGGGCAGACAGAATCATCACCTATCATGCAATTGATGTAGCAAGATTTTTATCAGAAGAGGAAGAGTAAAAATGAATAATTCCCATGTTTTTTTTGAGGAAGCAAAGCAACATATACCTGGTGGAGTTAATTCTCCTGTAAGGGCTTTCAGAGCAGTAGGACAGGATCCACTTTTTATAGATCATGCCAAGGGCAGCCATATTTTTGATGTGGATGGAAATGATTATGTGGATTACGTGTGCTCCTGGGGCCCAATGATTTTAGGTCACGCATACCAGCCTGTTATCGATGCTGTGAAAGCAGCCTGTGATAATGGACTTTCTTATGGTGCACCTACAGAAAAGGAGACAGTGCTTGCCAAGCTTATCTTAGAGGCAGTGCCTTTTATGGATAAGGTTCGTCTCGTAAATTCTGGAACAGAGGCTGTTATGAGTGCCATCAGAGTTGCCAGAGGTTACACAGGCAAGGACAAGATTATCAAGTTTAGAGGAAACTATCACGGTCACAGCGATGGACTTTTAGTTACAGCAGGTTCAGGTCTTCTTACAGAATCTACACCAGATTCGGCAGGAGTTCCAAAGGGATATACTCAGACTACACTTTTGGCAGATTACAACGACGAGACTTCGGTGGAGGCCTTGTTTAACGCAAATAAGGGTGAGATTGCAGCTATTATTGTGGAGCCAGTCAGCGCCAATATGGGTGTGGTTCCACCAAAGAAGGGATTTTTAGAGTTCCTTCGTCAGATCACAAAGGACAATGATGCACTTCTTATTTTTGATGAGGTTATCACTGGATTTAGATTAGCCTTCGGTGGTGCTTCAGAATATTTTGGCATTCAGCCGGATATTATTACATTTGGAAAGATTGTAGGAGGTGGAATGCCTCTTGCAGCCTATGTAGGTAAGAAAGATATTATGGATGTGGTGGCACCTGTGGGCGCTGTTTATCAGGCCGGTACTCTTTCTGGAAATCCTATTGCAGTTACAGCTGGAATTGAAAGCCTTAAGGCATTAAAGGCTGACAAGGATATTTATAAGAGAATAGATACCTTCGCTTCAAAGCTTGAGGAGGCATATAAGAAAAAGGGAATTACTGTTAATCGCGTAGGCTCATTACTTTCTCCATTCTTCACTGATGGTACAGTGGAAAGCTACGCTGATGTACTTAAATGTGACACAGAAAAGTTTGCCCAGTACTTTAGAGGAATGGTGGCAGAGGGCATTTATGTGGCACCTAGCCAGTTTGAGGCAATGTTCATTTCCGATGCCCACACAGAGGAAGATTTGGAAAAAACATTATCAGCGATTGACAAAGTATTGTAAACCAAATAAAATAAAACCTAGTGAAATAGTAGGAGAATAAGCAGATGGTTAATGTCATCTGCTTTATTCATATGTTTAGAGGTATTTATGTTAAATCAGTTTTCGAGAACACAGCTGCTCCTTGGCGAAGAAGCTATGGATCAGTTGAAGGATAAGAGAGTGGCCATCTTTGGAATAGGCGGCGTAGGTGGATATGTCTGTGAGGCACTTGTTCGTACAGGTGTAGGTCACTTTGATTTGATTGATGATGACAAGGTTTGCCTTACAAATATTAATCGTCAGATTATAGCTACACGCTCCACAGTTGGAAAGCACAAGGTAGACGTTATGAAGGAGCGTATGCTAGATATCAACCCAAAGGCTGATATCACAGTGCACAAATGCTTTTTCCTTCCGGAAAATGCAAATGATTTTGATTTTAAATCATATGATTATGTTGTAGATGCAGTGGATACTGTCACTGCTAAGATAGAGATTATTATGCGTTGCAAGCAGGAGGATGTTCCTGTTATCAGCTGTATGGGTGCAGGCAATAAGCTTGACCCTAGCCGCTTTAGAGTCGCGGATATTTATAAGACTACCATGTGTCCTCTGGCAAAGGTTATGCGCCGCGAGATGAAGAAGCGTGGAGTTAAGAATTTAAAGGTTGTATTTTCAGATGAAAAGCCAATTCGTCCAATTGAAGATATGGCTATCAGCTGTAGAACCAATTGTATCTGTCCTCCAGGGGCAGAACATAAATGCACAGAGCGAAGGGATATTCCGGGCTCTATAGCATTCACACCTGCTGTGGCAGGGTTGGTGCTTGCCAGCGAGGTTATCAGGGATTTATCAAACGGGTTTGGTCGAGGTTTATAAACTAAGAAGTAGAGGGAGAAGAAAATGACACTTCAACAGGTTTTATATGCACTAACAATTCAGGAATGTGGCTCCATGAACAAGGCGGCTGAGAAGCTATACATTGTTCAGCCTACACTTACAAGCGCCATTCAGGAGCTTGAAAACGAGGTGGGAATCACTATCTTTATGCGTACCAACAAGGGTGTCATTGTTACCCCTGAGGGAGCAGAGTTCCTTGAGGATATCAGGGGCTTTTATCGTCAATACGATATTGTAATGCAAAAGTACAGCGGTGAGGGAACCTACAAGAGAAAGTTTGGTGTTTCCACACAGCATTACACCTTTGCAGTTCGCGCCTTTGTAGATATGGCAAAACAGTACGATATGAACGAGTTTGATTTTGCCCTCCGTGAGACCACCACAATGGACATCATCAAGGACGTGAGCACACTTAAAAGTGAGATAGGAATTCTTTACATAAATGAGCTTAATCGTAAGGGCTTAAATCGTCTTTTCACAGAGCACGGTTTGGAGTTTCATTCATTGATTAAGTGTCGTGCTTTTGTTTACCTTTGGCATGAGCATCCATTGGCAAAAATGGAATCCATAGGTATAGAGGACCTGGAGGATTACCCTTGTATGTTCTTTGAACAGGGAGATAACAGCGAATTCCTTGCTGAAGAAATTCTTAGCGAGAATTTCTACCCTAAGACTCTTCGTGTTACAGACCGTTCCACTATGCTTAACCTGGTCCGCGCTCTCAATGGTTACACACTTTGCTCAGGTATAATCTGGGGCGATTACAACGGAGATGGCTACATAGTAGTTCCATTCCGCGGTGACGAGGAGAACCCAAACAGTGTCATGGACATTGGCTACATTACCAAGAAAAATGCTGTTATGAGTAAGCTTGGACACGAATATCTTGAAGAGATAGACAAGGCATTAGACCAGATAGATAAGTCTGTAATTTACGAGGAATAATTATCGTAAATACGAATTATTTTCTGCTATAAAATAGATTGATAGCGTGCTATAAGATTAATGTTGAACCAGGTTTATTGACCTGGTTCTTTTTATTTGGTAATATCCTATCAACCTAGTAGGTAATTGGTTTATACCTGGCAAAGGGGGAATACATATAGAATGAAATTTAACACCAGATTACTCCATGAAGGAGTAGTAAGAGAGACAAACGGAGCGACACTTCCTCCTATATATCAAAGCAGTGCCTTTGATCAGGAATCTGCAGAGGATTTAGCAGGAATCTTTGAGAACAAGAAGATGGGCTACTGCTACACCAGAGTCGCAAACCCCACAATCACAGCCTTTGAAAACAGGATTACAAAGCTGGAGGGAGGAATCGGATCAGTTGCCTGTTCTTCCGGAATGGCAGCTCTTTCAAACGCCTTACTGAATATTTTACAGGCGGGAGATGAAATAATTTCAAGCGCCAGTCTTTATGGCGGAACCATTGATTTGTTCCGTGATATAGAGGCTTTTGGCATCAAGACGAATTATGTGCGAAACAACGACTGGGAGCAAATCGAAGCTGCATTCAATGAGCACACCAAGGTGGTATTTGCAGAGACCATCGGCAATCCCTGTTTGGACGTAACTGACATTAAGAAGCTTGCAGAAATAGCTCATTCACATGGAGTTCCACTTATCATTGATAACACAACAGCCACTCCATATTTAATCAGAGCAATTGAGCATGGAGCCGACATAGTGGTGAATTCCTCTTCTAAATATATAAACGGAAGCAGTAATTCAATCAGCGGTGTTCTGACAGACAGCGGACATTTTAAATGGACAAAGGAAAAATATCCAGTCCTTGGAGATTATGTAAAGTTTGGACCAATGGCCTACATAGCAAAGATGCGAAGTGGCTTATACAGAAACATGGGAACCTGTTTATCACCGTTCAATGCTTACTTAAATGTGATTGGACTTGAGACCCTTGGACTTAGAATGGATAGACAGTGCAGTAACGCATATACGTTAGCTAGATGGCTAGAGGAAACATATCCAGACATCACAGTAAATTATCCCGGTTTGGAGTCCAGTCCGTGGCATGAGATAGCAAAGGGCCAGTTAAAGAATGGATACGGCGCAATACTTACTATCAGGGTAGGTTCAAAGGAAAGAGCCTTTGAGGTAATGAATAAGCTCAGTATTCCATACATCCTCTCCAATATTGGAGATACCAAAACCCTGGTTGTTCATCCAGCGTCTACAATCTCACTCCACAGCACCGAAAAGGAGCTGGAGGATGCAGGAGTCTACGATGACCTGATACGTATATCCGTAGGAATCGAGGATGTTGACGATTTAATAGACGATTTTAGAAATGCAATACAGTAAAGGAGTTTTAAGATGGCAGAGACAATTGATTACAAGGCTTTGAAGGCTGGCGGCTTCATGAAGCAGGTTCAAAAGGGATATGGTTCCCTGAGATTACAGGTTATCGGAGGTAACCTTGATGCTAAGGCAATTAAGACCGTTGCCGAGGTAGCAGAGAAGTATGGTCATGGATATGTTCATATGACATCCCGTCAGGGAATCGAGATTCCATTTATTCATGTAAATGATTTACAGAAAGTAAAGGATGAACTAAAGGAAGGTGGAGTTGGTACCGGCGTATGCGGACCTAGAGTTAGAACTATCACAGCCTGTCAGGGTTCAGAGATTTGCCCAAGTGGATGTATTGATACATATACTTTGGCAAAGGAGCTTGATGCAAGATACTTCGGTAGAGAGCTTCCACATAAGTTTAAGTTTGGTGTAACCGGCTGTCAGAACAACTGCCTTAAGGCCGAGGAAAATGATGTCGGAATCAAGGGTGGTATGACAGTTGAATATAAAGAGGATGCCTGCATTTCCTGCGGTGTCTGTGTAAAGGCTTGTAGAGCTGAAGCACTCACTATTAAGGATGGCAAGGTAGTAATTGATGAGAGCAAATGTAACCACTGTGCGCGTTGTGTAAAGAGCTGTCCAACAGATGCATGGGTTGGAACACCTGGATATATCGTATCTTTCGGTGGAACCTTTGGAAATAAGATATACAAAGCAGAGGAGCTTGTTCCAATTATCCGCGACAAGGAAACACTTTTCCGTGTCACAGATGCAGCCATCGAATATTTTGAGGAAAATGCAAAGCCTAGCGAGCGCTTCCGTGCAACCTTACAGCGTCTCGGAGACGAAGGCCTGCGTGAAGCAGTTAATAAGGCATATGAAGGAAAGTAGGAGGATAAATTTATGGCAAATGTAATTGAATTTGATGACAAGATTGATATCACCGATAAGGTTTGCCCTTTGACATTTGTTACTGCAAAGGTGGCAATCGAAGAGCTTGATGATGGTCAGGTTTTGGCAGTTCGTTTGAATGACGGTGAGCCAGTACAGAACGTACCTCGTTCCTTTAAGGAGGATGGTCACCAGGTGTTGAAGCTTGATGACAATGAGGATGGCACATATACACTTTATGTAAGAAAGGTGGAAGAGTAATGGCAGTTAAGATATATGAAAATGAATTTTCAGAAAAGGTTTTATCAAGCCCATTGCCAACACTTGTGGATTTTTATTCTGATTCCTGTGTGGCATGCAAAAAGCTTGCTCCTACACTTTGTGACGTGGAGGAGGATTACGAGGGCAAGGTAAATGTCTTCAAGATTAACACAGCACACAGCCCTCAGCTTGTGGAAGACTATGGTATTCAGTCTAACCCTACGCTTATTTTCTTTAAGGATGGTAAGGCAGTGGACAAAAAGATTGGTGCCAGAGATTATGATGAAATCACCGATTGGGTTGATGGTTTACTATAAAAGAAAAGGAGAATAAGAAGATGACAATTACAGTCGCAGGAGAAAAGAAGGAATATAAGGATGGTCTTACACTTCCAGAACTTATTGAAGCTGAGAATGTGGAGACACCTGAGTATGTTACAGTATCAATCAATGATGAATTTATTCTTACAGAGAACAAGGCATCGACAGTTTTAAAGGAAGGAGATTCTGTTGAGTTCCTTTACTTCATGGGAGGTGGACAGTAATGGCTATGACAGATGAGCAAATCGAACGCTATAGCCGTCACATCATCCTGAAGGAGGTAGGTGCTAAGGGGCAGAAGAAGCTTCTCAATGCAAAGGTTCTTATCATTGGCGCAGGCGGACTTGGTGCTCCAGCGGCTATGTATTTGGCTGCGGCAGGCGTTGGCACAATTGGTATCGTAGATGCGGATGAGGTTGATTTATCAAATCTTCAGCGTCAGATTATTCACTCTACAGCAGATATTGGTAAACCAAAGGTTAAGTCTGCCAAGGAGACAATGAATGCCATGAATCCTGATGTGGAGGTTAAGACCTATCACAAGTTTGTGGATTCTACAAATATCAGAGAGTTAATTCGTGAATACGATTTTGTAATTGATGGCACAGATAATTTCCCAGCAAAGTTCCTTATTAACGATGCCTGTGTAATGGAAAAAAAGCCATTTT
>JAEEGL017237005.1_pt1 | contig 25226 bp, 12 predicted proteins | sample 9134231 | NCBI WGS metagenome assembly JAEEGL01 (sample SAMN16246548, study PRJNA631951) | gut metagenome | biome: gut microbiome; feature: rumen; material: fiber-attached | host: Bos | place: Iran: Karaj | collected 2018-10 | reverse complement strand
CTGCGCCGCGAGGAGGCCTGAAAACGAAGCAGCGTATACGCGGAAAGGAGGCGCCGACTATGCCGCAGCCGCGTAAAAAAATCAAACTCACCCCCGTCAGCACGCTGCACTATTTCCGCCTGATCTTTCGCGGCGCGCTTTTCCTCGCCGCGGTCGCGTTCTATATCGTCTACCGCGTCATCCGCGGCGTCAGCGACATCGAGGGCGCGCTCCGGCAGTACCCGGCGATCATGATCGTGATCTGGGTCGTGTTCGTCGTGGAGATGACCATGCGCTTCTTCCCCTCGCGGCTGGAGAGCCCCGGCTGTCAGAAGCAGTTCGCCCGCAACTACGTCAAGACGGGCAGCACGGACATCGTCATTCAGGACAATAACGCCGCCGTGCTGGTGCTCATGGTGTGGATCGCCCTGAACGCGGTGTTCGGCGCGCTGCATCTGGCGGGCATCCTCGACGACGGCGTCATGCTGCTGCTCTGCTGCGCCTACAGCGTCTGCGACATGATCTGCATCCTGTTCTTCTGCCCCTTCCAGACCTGGTTCCTCAAGAACAAGTGCTGCAGCACCTGCCGCATCTACAACTGGGACTTCGCCATGATGTTCACGCCGCTGTTCTTCGTGCCGACGGTCTACACCTGGAGCCTGCTGGCCCTCTCGGTGGCGCTGCTCGCGCGCTGGGAGATCACGCTTCTGCTCAGCCCCGAGCGCTTTTCCGAGCGCACGAACGGCTATCTGGCCTGCGCGAACTGCACCGAGAAGCTCTGCACGCATAAAAACCAGCTCCGCAGCCTCTGGAAGCACATCGCCGCCATCACGGAGGCAAGGCTGAAAAGACTGCGTCTGGAGAAATGAATACGGCCCCCCCCCGCGGCGTTTTCCCCGATACGCGCAAAGAGGCCCGGAGCTTTTGGCTCCGGGCCTCTTTGCGCGCCGGGGAGATCATCCTTCGATCTCGATGGTCTTGCGCTCCGGCAGCTTTTTTGTCTCCTGCTTCGGGAGAGAAAGCTTCAGCACGCCGTTCTCATATTTCGCGCGGATATCCTCCGCCGTGAGGGACTCGCCCACGTAGAAGCTGCGCTGCAGGGAACCCGCATAGCGCTCCTGACGGATGAGCTTGCCCTTCTTGTCGGTCTTGTCCTTGTCGAGGCCCTTGGCCGCGCTGACGGTCAGATAACCGTTCTCCAGGTTCAGCCCGATCTCGTCCTTGGCAAAGCCCGGCAGATCGATGTCGACCTCATAGTGGTCCTCGTGCTCATGCACGTCGGTGCGCATCTCGTACGCCGCGTGGCGGCCGTAGAGCTTGCGGTCGATGTCCCGCAGCTCCGGGAACGTCGGGAACCCGAACCAGTCGTCAAACAAATTCTCTCCAAAAATACTCGGCAACATAAGTCATTCCTCCTAACTTTATTTTGTTACCCGAGCATCGGGAGCGGAGGTCTTTTATTTGATCTCTGTTCCTCTGTTCGATTGTCATTATAGCACGGAAATTAGCACTGTCAATAGGAGAGTGCTAATTTTTTGTTCAATTATTGCACAAAAATCCGGGGTCCGCCGTTGTGAAAATGACAAAAAGGCCCGACGCGCGGGCATTTTTCCGCGCGTCGGGCCTTTTGCGTCCGTCAATGGTTGCTGAACACGATCAGCTTGTCGCGGCGCGTGAGCTCAACGGAGATCTCGTCCTGCGGTCCGGAGAAGAGCGTCATTTTGCCGCCGGGACTGGTGTAGCCGAGCACGATGGCCTTGTTATCGGCGGGGCTGGCCTCGAACACCGCCCAGATCAGCTCGCGCGCGGTGCAGCGGCGCGGGATCGCGCCCGGCTGGAAGAAGCGCTCCGCGGGCTTGATATAGAGCTCCTTGCTCACGTACCGCTCCGCGCCCGGCTCGTCGTAGGTGAGGATGTCCGCGTAGAACTCGAACAGGGGCTGCTTGCGTCCGATCTGCGTGACCATCTTGCTGATGTAGCGGTTGCTGATGACGACGTTGTCGGCGCTGAAATTGTGCACGACGTCGAAGTTCTTGGGGTTGAGGATCTCCACGACGACGTCGATGCGATCGCGGTCGAACTCCGGGTCGCGCAGCTGCCGCTCGCGGATGATGTCCTGCACGTAGATCAGATAGGTGAGCGCGGCGGCGTCGATGTCCTCCGTGAGCGCGTCGTCGTCGGAGAGGATGAGCAGGCTCGTGTCGCCTTCAAAGCCGTCGATGCTCGTCTCGATGGCCTCCTTGACGCGCCTGGCGTCGTAGACGTCGGCGGCGACGGTCTTGGTCACGTAAGGCCAGGCGCGGTAGCGGTCGAGCTTTTCCAGGCTCTTTTTGTCGTCCACGACCGTGATGTTCAGGATCTCGCCGTCGGGGTGGCTGTGCTCGCCGCGGAAGGCGGAGAAGCCGTTCATGATGTCCTGACATTTGCTGTTGTGGCCGATGATGACGATGTTCTTGCGCTCCATGTGGTAGTTCTCCCGCAGCCGGACGGTCATCGACGGCGAATGCGGCGGCGAGACGATCTCGGGATCTGCCTCGGCGCCCGCTACGCAGAAGGCGTGGCTGCCGGAGGCCGTCTCCATGACGGTGAGCGGGATGGCGCGCCGGTGGGTGCGCAGATAATGCCGCGTCGCGGCGTCGGGGTCCGCCTCGGGGGCCTGCGGCGTGTAGAAGAACTCCGCGCCGCGGTTGGAGAACAGCTCGCTGTACACGGTGTTGAGCTCCGGCATGATGGAGAACTGGGAGAGGATCTGCCCGAGCACCTTGTTGACGCGCACGGGGATGATGCGGCACTTGTTGAGCTTTTCCTTGTGCGCTATGATGCGGTCGACGAGCGTGGCCGTCCAGTCGTCCTCGATCTCCACGATGATGGTCTGGCTGTCGGCGGAGTCCTCGGAGGCGGTCATCTCCGCAACCTGCACCAGCGTCTTGACGGTGTTCGCGTTGCCCTTTTCCAGCGACTCCCGCCGCTCCCGGCTGCCGTAGCGGCAGATATCCCCCTGATACTCCCTCGTCAGCAGGATGACGGAGGCCGCCTGAGAAATGGAAATGTCTGTAAGCTGCCGGGTGGAATAGGTCTCGCCCTCGCGCACGATGACGGTGACGCGGTTTTTCGGCCGGCGCCTGAAGCGCCAGAGCGCGCGCCTGAGGGCGGGGAAGCCCTCGCTCTCGCGCCGGACGGCCTGAAGCTCCTCCGCGAGCGTGGCGTCGAGGCGCTCGCCGATCTCCTGCTCGATCGTCTCCGAACGCATGTCGGACAGCACCACGACGACCTCGCGCTTTCCGGTGTAGAACAGGTCGTTGACGATCTCCGAGGCGCGGGAGTTCCAGTTGAGGATCACGGTGTGGCCGGACACGCGCAGCGCGCGGCGTCCGCTCCGGGCGTTCTCGATGAAGCCGGCGATGTAGTTGGTCACGTAGCCGACGACGGCGCCGGTGAAGGTGATCATGCCGATGAGCACCACCAGCAGACACACGATCACGAGCGTGACGCTGGCCTGTCCGACGTCCGCGATGACGTATTCCACGCAGCCGGCGTCGAGCACCATGCTGATCGTATAGAACACGCTGGCCCAGAAGCCGCGGTTGGCGAGCGAGGACGGCGCGAGCTGGGAGATGACCGTCGCGGCGATGACGAACAGGATGATGTTCAGCAGAAAGATCGAGATCAGGATCGTCAGCGACGGATTTTTGACAGTGAATACGCTCACGTATTCCCGGAATTTCTTTCGCATAGTCTAATTCCTTTACTGCAGGCGCGGGGAATGCCGGACGCTCAGCCGAGCGCCTCCTCCCAGAGCGCCTGCGCGTATTTTTTCGCGCGCACGATTTCGTCCAGACTCAGGTCGAGCCGCCGTCTGCCGACCAGGCTCACGGCGGGGCCGATGGCGTCCGCGGGCAGCGTCAGGCGGAGGAAGCGTCCCTCCTGGTCCGTGGCGAACAGGGATTCGATTTCTTCCGGGGTCTTGCTCATTTGCCGGCCTCCGTTTCATGAACGTCGATAAAGATAACGTCGGATCCTTTCCGGATCGAGTCGATGGCGTAGATCACGCCCGAGGGGGCCGTGACCTCGCTCTCGACGCCGTCGCAGGTGCTGATGTGCGTGACGCTCGCGCCGCTGCGGTTGTCCCTGAGCACGAAGATGAGCCGGACGCCCTTGCCGTCGCGGCCGTAAGAGAAGGTGTTCGCAACGCGCTGCTCGCTCGACCAGCTCGCGGGGCCGAGCATGTCGACGGTCGGGCCTGCGAGGATCTCGTCGGCGGTCGCGGGCGGGACGTTGATCCCGCGATAGATCGTGCTGCCCCGCCACTTCGGGGCGCTGCGGATGTAGTCGTCGAGCGTCTGCATTTCCCGCACAAAGCGGGGATCCGCGTTCGCGTTGCCGTAGGCGTCCCGGATGGGCGTGAAGCCGAAGCCCGTGAAATACTGCACCGTCCGGTACATCTCGGCCGCGCGCTCGCGGGAGACGTTCCGCCCGCTCCCGGCCAGCACGTCCGCCTGCACCGCCCCGACGGCGGCGTTCGGGTCCTCGATATAGTCCCTGTGCTCCGTCTGCACCGCCCCGCCGCCCCCGCCGCCGGAAACGCCGCCGCCCCCGCCCGCGCCGGAAACGCCGCCGGAAGCGCCGTAGGGGTTGTTATCGATGTGCTGCTGGCGGACGGCGGCGGCGCGGGAGAGCTTGAGCTGCAGCTTCTTCACGGGCAGAGAGGCGTCGCGCAGCGCGGACTCCGTCTCCTCGAGCAGCTGCCCGATCCCGGCGGAATGATAGCCGAGTCCGGCCTGATTCTCCTCAAACGACTGCCGGAGCGCGGCCGCCTGCGCCTCGAGCGCCTCCGTGAGCGTCTGCAGCTGTCCGGCCGTGCCCTGAATGGCGGCTACGGCCTCTTCGCTGACGTTCCAGGACATACGCTGCCTCCTTGGGGCTCAATCGTCCTCGCTCCAGACCTCGCGCTCCTTCCGCTGCGCGTCCAGCTCCTGCTGCATCTCCTGCGCGATCGTGAGCGCCTGCTTGCAGCATTCGAGGTATTTTTTCTCGCAGCCCTTGATCCTCGTGGAGATCTGGCCGACGGCCTCGTCCTCCTGAGAGAGGTTCTGCACGCATTCGTTGACGATGGAATCCATCTCGTCCACGGCGGAGGAGACGGCGGCGGCAAACGTCTTCAGCGCGTCGATCATCGCCTCGTATCTGGCCTCGTCGACTTTCTGTGCCATGCTCTGTCCCTCCTTCCCTTATCTGCCGCGGCCGTGGCCGTAGGGGTTGTTGTCGATGTGCGCCTTGCGGACGGCGGCGGCGCGGGTCAGCTTCAGCACGAGCTTGAGCACGGGGCCTGAGGCGTCCTGCTCGATGCTCTCCAGATCCTCGATCAGCTGCCCGATGTCCGCGGAGTGGTAGCCGAGACCGCTCTCGTTTTCCTCATAGGCGGAGCGGAGCTTGCCGGTCTCCGCGTGGATCGCCGCGCTGAGCTCCTCCAGCCGCGCGGCCGTGCTCTCCATGGCGGAGACGGCCTCCGGCGTGACTTCCCAACTCATGGTAATCTCTCCTTTATCAAATCAGATGATCGCTTGCCTAAAGCCTTTTCAGGTGAGGACGGCGCTGACGGCCTCGCCGTTTTCGTCGATATCCCAGCCGTCCCAGTTCACGCCCTCGTGGAGGAAGGGGCGCAGGGAATACTGCTCCAGCGAGTCGCTGTACTGACAGACGTGCTCCGGCAGCTTCGACGCCGCGCGGGAGGAGAACAGCGGCACCGCGTCGTCCGCGGGGAGCTGGAACGCCATCCTGTGGCGGAAGAGATCCGCCGAGAGCTTCGTGGCGCGCAGGTCGCCGAGACCGTTCAGGCACAGCAGGAAGTGCCGCCCGAAGCGGCTGCCCTGCCGCACGACGTATTTGAAGTCCTCCGACGCGTCGTAGGCGTCGTCCGGCGCTTCCGGCTCCGGCTCGGGCGCGGGTTCCGGCTCAGGTACGGGCGCGGGCTCAGGCACGGGCGCGGGGGCCGTCGAGGCGTAGACGCCGGTGCGCTCCAGAAACTCGGCGTAGAGGCGGTCCTCCTCCGCGCCGATCCGCTCCATGTCCCAGCCCGCTTCGATCCATTCGTCCTCCTTCGCCTCGAGGTCGTACTCCCTGCGGAAGCGCTTGCTGAGCTCCGCGACGGTCATGACCTCCGCCAGCTGCTCCTCGGTGACGGCCTCAAAGCGCTTCATGTCGGACGCCGCGGCGCGCCTGCGCGCGCCCTCGTCCGACGAGGCGCCGGAAAAGTCGATCAGCTCGAAGTCGCTGCACAGCTGCTCCATGCCGAGCAGGACGATCAGCTCGTTCGCGGCGTTCCCGGCGGCGATCTCCGCGCGCATGGCCTTGATCTCCCGGCAGACCTCGTCGAGCCCCTCCGCGACGGCGTACCGCGCGAAATGGCTGTCCCGATAGGCGCGGTAGAGCCTGTTCTTCGCGTATGCCCAGACGCGCACGCGCGCGCCCTGCATGGAAAAGCAGCGGATCGCCGAGAGGATGAGGGACATGGCGCAGGGCTGCTCCGCGCCGCGGGCGATGAGCAGCAGATTCTCGCGGGACTCGTTGGAGACGACCGCGATCTCCGCCTCCGTCATCCGGCGGGGCTTGCCGAACACGACGAGCGTGTCGTCCGGGGAGAGCGCGTCGGGATCCTCCGCGCGGCGGCGCGCGACGAGGGCCGCGACGGCCTGCTCGCGGAAGGCCGCGTAGCCGTTGCCGTCCACGACCACGGGGGACTTCTCCACGTAGACGGAGGGGTCTCCGGCGTCATAGGCCTCCGCGGGGACGGGACGCAGCCCGGCCCTGAGTTTCCGGATCAGCTCGCGCTGCGGCGCCATCGCCTCCTCGCCCTTGCCGGGGAAGTACATCACCTGTACGCGGCGGACGTGCATCGCGTCGTTTTCACGGTATTTCGTCAGCGCGAAATGCGGCGGCAGGGCGTCCATCCAGCTGCGCACCTGCTCGGTGCGCGAGCCGGAGGAGAGCTCCAGCGTCTGGTTGATCTCCTCATAGGAGTTTTTCATGGCGATGCGCGTCTGGATCTGCTCCTTGGCCGTGCTCGTCAGGCCGGAAACGCCCTTGGTGAAGGTCTGGCTCGAGAAGAGGAATTTGATGCCCAGCGCGCGGCCCTTCGCCAGCAGGTTCTGCAGCCGGAGCTTGTAGACCTCCGAATCCGCCACCGCCTGCGACATGATGGAGAACTCGTCGAGGATGACGAAGATGACGGGCATATAGACGCCCTCGGGCACCTCCTCGACCTTTTTGACGTTCCTGTGCCGCATGAAATAGCGCTGGCGCTCCATCATCTTGTCGGTCAGGCGGTCGATCAGGTCGTAGACGAGCTCCGGGGATTCGTCCAGCAGGATGTATTTGACGTGCGGCGGCATGGGGTCGATATACTGCGCGAACTCGCTCATCTTGAAGTCCGCGAGCCAGAGCTCCACGTCGTCGGGGTGGTGATTGAGCAGGATGCCGGTGATGAGCGTGTGCAGCAGCGTCGATTTGCCGGAGCCGGACGCGCCCATCAGGAAGGCGGCGAAGCTCTCGTTATCGAAGGAGAGGCTGTGGACGCTGTCGTCGCGGGGCTCCACGCCGTAGGGCAGCACGAGGCTCCGGTTTCCGCGGGCGAAGGCCTTCACGTCGTTCATGTCCACGCGTTTGGCGTACTCCGTGCCCGCGGAGCCCTGCTTTTGCGCGCAGGTGAAGGCCGCGTCGATGAAGCGCTGGGGCAGCTCCTGCGGCGGCGCGTACCAGCGGAAGAAGCGGTCCGAGCCCTGATCCTGCCGGATGAGATCGCTCTGCTGCGTCATGCGGACGCGGTAGACGTTCTCCGCGATCTCCACGGGCATGTCCGGACCCTTGTCCCGTTTCGCGGCGAGCTGCGTGTCGATCAGGATGGGGGAGACGCCGTAGTGCTGATAGTTGAGCAGGATGCGGCGCACGTACTCGCGCGCGGCGGACGAAAAGGCGCTGGGATAGCCCACCAGCACCAGCACCGTGCGCTGCAGGCGTCTGTCCGGCTCCGCGGCGGCGTTGTAGTCCTGCACGGACTCCGCCATGCCGAGCGCCTCGTCCACGTCGGGGAAGGAGGACACCAGCTCGCGCAGCTTGTCGTCCAGGGCCTCCGCGTCGCGCGGCACGGCGTCGAGCAGGCCGCTGTTTTCCAGCGGGCGCAGCGCGCCGAGCGCGGTGCTGTTGAAGTGGAGCGCGTCGAGGAAGACGATCCGCCGCGCTCCGGCGGGGGTGCTGCACAGCAGGCTGAGCAGATAGCTCTGCACACCGCGGCAGAGCCGCTTTTCCCGCGCCGCGGTGCAGTCCGCGACGAGCAGCATCTCCTTTTCGGGCGCGTGCTCGACCGGCAGCAGGATATAGCCGCGCTCGTCGTACCATTCGCCGAGCCTTGCCTTGGCGACGTAGCGCAGCTGCGGCAGGACGGGCAGCGGGAGGGCGTACACGCCCAGAGCCGCCTTCTCGCCGTCCCCGCCGCCGTCCGGGACGGGCTTCGCGATCAGCTCCTGATTGCGCGCGTGGCGCGCCGCGACGAGGGAGGCCAGCGCGTCGAACTCCGCGCCCTCGAGGATCGCGCGGCATTCTCCGATCAGCGACTCCCGCACTGCGGCGAGGGCGCGCGCGGCCTCCGCGTCGGCCGCGGCGCCGTCGTCGCTCTCCAGCTCGGAGAGCGTCTGCGTAAACTCCGCGCGCTTCTTTTCCAGAAACATCGCGTTGCATTTCGCCTGCACGTAGATGCGCTGCGCGTAGGGGTCGTCCGGCTCGGAGGGGTCGATCATCATCGACCAGTTGCGCAGGCGGTTGAAGTTCAGCTCGCGGGGGGTGATGGCCAGCAGATTCTTGCTGGTCATGTGCTTTTCGGCGAGCAGGCGGAAATACTCCACCTTTTCCATATACCCGTCGATCTTTTTCAGCTGCTCGCGGAGGTTTTCCATCCGCCGCAGGCGGCCCGCCTCGTCGCGGTCGCGGGAGGCGCTGAGCTGCGCCTCGGCGTTCTCCATGCGTTCGGCGACGCCGCCGAGCTTTTCATAGACCGCCGTGTAGAGTTCCGGTATCTCAGCCATCGTCAGCTTTCCTCCTCTCCTTCTGCCTCAGCCTCGTCGAAGACGCGGCGCACTTCCTCCGGGTCGAGCGGGGGGAAGCTGTGGAAGGGCGTCATCGCCGGCGTCTCGCCGCTGCGCTCGAAGTCGTAGCGGTCGCGGTAGAGCCGGAAGCCGATGCCGTAGACGTCCGTCCGGGCAGCCGTGAGGAGCTCCTGCCGTCTGGCGTAGGAGGTCTCGCCCAGGGCGTACAGAAGCTGCACGGCCGACCAGGTGGCCATGCCCTCGTAGACGATGTCGCGCGCGAGGCGCGTCCAGGCGGGCTTTCTCTGCCGGTAGATGCGCAGAATCTCCGGATCCTTCCAGTTGAGATACTGCCAGATGTGCGTCATCTCGTGCGCGGTGGTGTCCAGGGCGGCGAGCCGCGGGCTGCCGTTCTCGATGAAGAGGCTGTAGCGTCCGTTCTTGCGCTGCGCGAAGCCCAGCACGCGCGGCGCCACCTTCGTGGAGGGCTTGAATACCTGCCCCACGTGTCTGGCGATGGTGCGCGCGTCCGTCGTGCGCACCGCGATCGCGACGGGTATGGTGATGTCGTAGGTGTTCTCCAGAAGCATCTCCGTGCTGCGGAACAGCGCGCGGAAGGTCTCCACGTCGCTGATCGCGGTCATGGAGCAGTCGTTGCAGCGGGTGCGGCCGTCCGCGAGACGGTCGTAGCTCACGCCTGTGAGCGGCACGCCGCAGAAGTCGCAGCGGTTCTCCTCGGCGATCTCCAGCCAGGATTCCAGCCTGTCCCTCCGCCGCGCTTTGCTCAGATCGCCGCCGCTCCAGCCGCGCACGCGCAGATAGGCGGCCACGTCCTCGACGCGCAGGCGCTCGTCGATCTCGTCGAAGCCGAATTTCAGGAAGCACTCCTTCTGATAGCGCGAGGGCGTGATCGGCATGAGGATATCGAGATCGTCCGGCACGCCGTCGATCGCGAACAGATCCTCGCCCTCCGTGTGCAGAACGATCTGCTCCTCGCCGGGCGCGTCCTCGTCGGCGCCGGGGGCTTCCGCCGGTTCGCCCGCTTCGGCGGGCGGCTCCGCAGGCGGTTCCGCGGGCGCTTCGGTGTGCGCGTCCGCAGACGTTTCCGCAGACGTTTCCGCGGGCGCGGACGCAGGCTGCTCCGCGGGGTTCTGGCCGTCGCCGTCCTTCAGCACGGGGCTCTCCTGCAGCTTTTCGCCCTCGCCGGGCGCTGGCTCGACGATGCCGTCGCCGTCGGGCGGCTTCGGCGCGTCGTCCCCCGCGAAGGGGTTCTCGCCCTCGGCGGGCGTCTCTCCGGCAGGCGACTCGGCGGGCGAATCGCCCTCGCCGCGGCGTTTGCGCTTCTCGCGCTTTTCCTGCCGGGCCTTTTCCTTTTCCTGCCGGGCCTTCTCCTTTTCCTCGCGCCGGCGCGCCTTTTCCTGTTCCTTCTCTTCGCGCGCCTTCTGCTTGTCCTCCTCGCCGGACGGCTCCTCGCCCACGCCGAAGAGGCGGGCGAAGCGCTGCGCGATGCGGGCAAAGAAGCCCTTGCGCTTCTCGGCGGCGTCGTCCTTCTTGTCGACGGGAGGGGGAACGGGATCCTTCGAGGGAGGCTCCTTCATCTTCTCAAAGTGCCAGTCGAGGTAGTCCGCAAGGATCTCCAGCAGGCGCATCAGCTCGTTGTCCACGGCCTCGAGCAGGCCGAGATCCATATCGCTGTCCTCGACGACGTAGATCATGTTCTCGTCGATCGCACCGTCGACGCGGTAGCAGAATTTGTCCAGCATGCCCTCGACGTCCGCGGGACGGGCCGAGAGCACGGCCAGATAGGGCCAGGCGTCCGGGAACACCGTGCGGAACAGCTCCCCGAGCAGCAGGCTGATCGTAAAGCGCAGGCGCACGTCGGTATCCGGCAGCGCGATGCGCAGCACGGACTTGTTTTTGCAGCTTCTGGTGAAGACGCCGATGGAGGGGTCGTCCGAGAGGTCGACCGTCCGCGCGCTGCGGAGGTCGCCGTAGTCGGACATTTCCAGATAGCCGGAGGTGTCCACGCTCCAGTCGCGCCGCTCCATGGCGATCTCCACGTCCATCACGCGGCGGCTGCGCACGAGGGCCGCGCCCTCTCCGAAGTGGTAGCTGCGGAGCTGCCGGTAGCAGCGGCGTCCGGTATACTGGTCGGCGGCGCGGTGCAGCACGCAGCCGATGGCGGGGGAGACCATGTGCACGCGGTAGTATTTTCCGCTGTAGGTGACGTACTGCCCGGGCATGACCGTCTGGGTGATGTGGCCGAACAGACGCGCGTCGATGTGCTCCCGCTCGAGCTTCTCGTCCTCGACGACGAAAAAGGCGTTCTTCAGGGTGGAAGCGAAATTCTCGTCGAAAACGCCCTGCGAGATGGAGTATCGGCAGACCTGGACGGGGACGAGCTCCGCGTCGTAGACCTGCGTGTTCTGCAGGGAGACGATCGTGTCGGAGACGAAGGTGTGGCGGGAAATGAGGTCGGAGAGCGTGTGGTACACGTCGTCCGTTTCATAGCCGAGGAGGCTCAGCTCGTGGGCGACGTAGTCCTCCGCCACCGGAGAGCAGACCATCATCAGGATCAGGCGCAGCACGACGTTGCGCTCCGTCTTGGCGTAGTACGGCGCGACGGCGGGCACGGCCTTGGGGTCGCTCATGAAGAGCTGGCGGTTGCAGCGCATATAGTCGCGCAGCAGATAGTTTTCGCTGAGCACGTTGACGAAGGACTGCGCCTCGCCGCGCGTGAGATAGGCGCGCATCATGGCGAAGAGGTTGCACAGCTCGTCCTCCGCGATGACGAAGGCCTCCTTCCGCACCGTCGAGCCCCAGAGGTTGTCGGTGAAGAGGATGTGCTCGTCTATGCTCTTTTGCTGGGGGGACATATGCGCGTAGCGGCAGATCTGCGGATAGTACTGTCCCGCGATCCAGCGGATGTCGCGCACGGGCGCCTTTTCCGCGCCGTACCACGTGACCTGCGGCACCTGATTTCGAATGGCCGCCGCCGCGAGCTCCACGCCGTTGCCGAGGTAATGCGTCTGCTTGTCGAAGAGCTTCTGGCGCATGAAGTCGCCGGAGGCGGACCAGCCCATGACCGTATAGACGCTCCGCGGCACGGGGGCGGCGGCGACGGTCGTGATGTTCGTGTGCAGGACGTGGGAGAGCGTGTCCACCAGCGCGTCCGTATCGTGATCGCAGGCGCAGTAAACGGTCTGTCCGGCCGCGCCGAAGCGCTCCGCGAGGAGACCGAGGCCGACCTGCGAGGTGGTCAGCATCCGGCTCGGCTCCACGAGCAGGACGAAACCGACCTGCGAGAGAAAATCCGCATTCGCGCGCAGCACCGCGTCGTCGTAGAGGCGGGAGAAGGGCAGGACGCCGACCTCGCAGTCGGGCGGGCTGCCCGTCAGGGGCTTTACGCGCCACAGCCCGCGCGCGCGGCTGTAGCCGCGCAGCAGCTCGCTCGCCCAATCCGCCACGTCGTCCGTCTGGGCGCTGCGCCCGACGATGATGAGGCAGCGCCGGTCGTTGATGAGCTGATCCACCAGCGGCAGCAGCAGATAGTCGCCCAGATCGCGGTAGAAGGGGTTGAAGACCACGACGCTCGAGCCGTGCAGGAGCGCGTTTGTAACGGAAATGAGGTCGACGTCAAAGAGGCCGGGCTTCTTGTTCAGGCGGGAGAAATACTCCCCGACGGTCTGCTCCGTCGGGTCGGCGGAGCCGCGCATGCGCTCGAGCAGATCCGTCGAGCCCTCCTTGCCCTCAAGGTCGCTTCCGGTATGGGAGACGAGCAGCGCGCCGGGGAAGAGGGACTCATAGATCCGGCGCAGCTTGAAGTACGCGCTCTGCCGGGCGGCGGCGATGCCCTCGCCGCCGACGGCGTGGGCGTATTCGGGCCTGGTGAAGCCGTCCAGAAAATTGAACAGCTCCGTTACAACGACGAGCAGCGCCGCGGGGAAGGCGATGATCCAGGGACGGCCGTCCTCGCCGAACTTCCGGCAGACGTACAGCAGCACGGCGCAGATCGCGGCGGAGACCCAGGCCAGCACGTTCATCGCGCTGCGCAGATTCTTATACCGCGGGCGCAGGAACCAGACGCTCACGTCCTCGTCGTAGCCGTACCAGGTGTCGCTCGTGGTCTCCATCACGCTCTGTTTTGCCCAGACGAGCTTCATCACGGGCAGGAGCAGGAGCTTCAGCACGAGGAAGACCAGCACGATCAGGACGTTCCAGAGCAGCACGCTGTCCGTGAACAGCTCGTTGGCGAAGAGGCCGACGAGCGCGCGGAGGGGCTCGATGCGGTCAAAGAACGCAGAGCCCGCGGCGATGCCCAGAACGGCCGCGACGGGGCTCAGCCAGAGGCTGAGGATCTGCCTGCCGCGGAAATCCTTTTTCAGGTTGACGAGCCGGAGAAGGATCGCGGCGGCGACGGTAATGCAAAGGGGCACCAGAACCTCATAGAGCCCTGTCATCGTCGTACACCTCCTCCCGGTCGATGTTGATGCGCCTGATGAAGCTGAAGGGGGACCAGACGGCCGAGCCGATGCGATTGAGCGGCACGGAGTAGTTCTTGCCCACGTCGAAGGTATACAGCGTGTCGAAGTCCAGCTCCCCGTCGTAGTCCTCGATCTGGTCGAGGATGTCCACGGAGTCCCTGTCGAGCTTCACATGGAGCGCGTCGCCCCAGAAGAGGAGACGGGAGAGGAACAGGTCGATGGACTTGAGCTGTTTCTGCTTGAAATAATAGGCGCCGTCGCGGCGGTCGCGGATGCCCTTCATGGTGTTGAGATAGGAGCGCCCGTGCATGTGCGAGGCGATGCGGCTGAGAAAATCGGAAAAGGCGTCGGCGTTGCTGGAGAGCTGCTGCACGACGGTAAAGAACACCCGTTTGAAGCGGTCGGCCAGACGCAGCAGCGCCGCGCGCTGTACGCACAGCACGACCAGCAGGGAGACGGCGAGCAGCACGGCGGCGCCCGCCATGGCGATGCCCGCGCGCAGGTATTCTCCGCCGAGGATGAGCCCGGGCAGGATGCACAGCACCGCCAGAGCGATCGGCACGCCGAAGGCAAAGGCGGCCTGTCTGGCCGTCACGCGCGCGATCGCGCCGTCGCGGAAGTCCGCGTCCGCGGCGTCGATGTCCGCCTCCACGTCCTGCAGCGAGCCGGGAAGCGACTCCTGCCGCACGAGGATGGAACGATAGTCCTTCCGCAGCGCGTCGTTCATATCCTCCTCCTGATACTGCGTCAGGGGCGTGACCTCCGCCTCGGTATAGCGGCATTTCTCACGCACGCGCTCGGAGGCCTTATCGAGCGTCCGGTCGGCGCTGCGCACCAGCGTCTCCAGCTCGCGGCGCGCCGCGGCGCTGTAGGCGCTCCAGACGCGCAGATCCGAGGACTCCGCGCCGCCGGTCAGCCCGAAGTCGCCCGAATCGAGCTGCGCGTCGGAAACGCGCGGAAGCTGGAACGAGACGGGAACGCCGATCTGATAGTCCGGGATGGGGGCGTCCGTGCCGGCGCGGAGCTGATCGTCGCGCTCGATGCTCTTGCGCAGCCGGTGCCGCGCCACGTTCAGGCGGTTGACCGTCTGCTGGAAGCTCTCGGACGCGGCGCTCTCGTCGAGCTCGACGGTAAGGCTGTAGAGCCGGTGGGCCTGCAGCACGTTCGGGTCGATCTCGTTTCGGGAGATGAGCAGAACGCCCAGCCAGAAGCGGAACAGATCGCTTTCCCGCCGCGTGGCGCCGCGCTTCTGCATATCGCAGACCAGAAAACGGCAGTTGTGCGGATAGAGGTTGCGCCGCCAGAACTCGGAGGAGTCCTCCTCGGTGTGGACCATCCAGGAGGAGCTCACGCGATTGAGCGTGTCCGCGGCGGCCGCGGCGTTGCGCGCCTTGAGCAGAATGATCTCGGTGGGCGGAGCCCCGCGGAAGGCGTTGGCCTCCAGCCAGGCGTCGTAGGCGCGCTTGCGCTCCGCGGTCTTCTCGTCGTAGACGGGATGGTATTCCATTCGCGGGACGCGGCCGGACTCCTCGATCAGCCGGGCCTCGAACTTCGGCTCGGGCGAGGGGATCCCGCCGAGCATGTGCGTCAGGCGGATGAGCGGGGCCTCGCAGTCCACGAGCACGCCGTCCTCAACGGTCATGCCCTCGCGTTCTCGGTTCTCAAGGAAATCATAGGGGTTGAATGGGTCGGCGGGGTAGGGGCCGTGGGGATCGTCCGGCTCCGTGTCGACGAACACGGCCTTCCAGCTCCGCCTGCGGGCGATCATCTCATAGAGTCCCGGCATGGCGGTGTCCACCGTGCGGCCGGTGTCGTTCCACTGGCAGAGCCCGATCTGGTCGCCGTCTATGCTCTCGGAAAGCAAAGGCCTGAACTGCTGCAGGCAGTCCATGGTCTTTCGGGATAAGATGAGTACAGTATACAAGCAATTTCACCTGCCTGAGCCCCCGAAGGGGGGGGATAGATAGACGGAAGCGGCCGAGCGCGAAGGGGCGGGGGCGATATCCGGGCGTTTTGCCCGGCGCGGTCTCCGCCCCTCGAACGCGCGCCTCTCAGCTCAGGCTGCGGAGCTTGTCCAGCACGGCGCCGGCGCGCTCGCGCGTGGCGTACTCCTCCAGCTCGGCGGCGACGGCCTTGCAGATGTAGGTGAACAGACTGTCGCAGTAAATGTCGTTGAGCTTGTCCTTCTCGGCCGCGACGTTGTCCAGGAAGAGCTGAAACTGCTTCTCCAGCAGATCGCTGTAGGCGCCGGGGAACTCCTTCTTGCTGCAGAAGCGGGCGATGTAGCCCCGCAGCTCACGGAAGATGGTGTCCAGAAGGCGGATCATGCTGTCCTCGTGATACTGCTCGGTGGGCACGGAGCGCTTCATCAGCAGGGGCAGGTCGAACACGCTGCGCAGGCGGACCTCGCCCTCCGGCGTGCGCGCGTCGTATTCCTCAATGCGGAAGCGGCTGAGCAGCTCGAACAGGAGGCTCTTGCGCAGCGGCGTCTTGGTGTAGAGGTCGCTGTCCACGCGCGCGCGGATGCGCTCGTTGACCACCGCGACGAGCTTCGGGTAGATGGTGAAGGCGTCCAGCACCTCGTAGAGGTGGTCGCAGGGCGTGCCGTTGGAGACGATCAGGCGGGTGTCGCCGCCGTCGTCCTTCAGGTCGAGGGCGTTGCGGTCGGGGCGGTACACGGTGCGGGAGGCGTTCTCCTTTTCCAGATGCACGTACTGCGCCAGCATGCCCCAGAAGAATGCGGTGTGGATCTCCTCCTCCTGCCGCGCCTGGCTGCCCTCGTCGAGGTCGGGCAGCTTGGAGATGACGTGCCACCAGCGGTCGATGTGCGGGGAGATGGCCCGGCTGCGCTGCGTCTCGGGGTGGACGTTGCGCACGCGCTCAAAGTAGGCCTTGTAGTACTCGCCGCCCGGCCGGTCGTAGGTCTCCGCGTCGCACGGCGGCGCAAACTTGCTCAGCTCGTTGGCGCGCAGGTCGTACACGCTCTGGTAGAACAGGATGACGTTCGGGTCGATGCTCTCGTCCTCGACGCCGCCGCGGTCCTTGAGGTTCGCGGCCACGAAGGCGCGTCTGCCCGGGAAGTCCGCGTCCGCGAGGACGGGGTTGTACGCGCAGGCGGGGATGACGCGCGCCTCCTTGCCCATGGGGGACTCGATGAAGGGCTTGGCGAGGTTCTCCGTGCTCTCGATGGCGTGCTTGGCGTAGAGACGCTCGTCCTCGAGCTCGTAGACGGTCTCGGGGTTCTCGTAGTGCGCCTCGGCCTCGAGGGCGCTGATGATGTCCATGTTCACAAGGGAGCCGTACTGGCTGCAGATCTCATTCTCCAGATAGTCGATTACCGTTTCCCGGAAGGTGGCGGTGAAGTAGTACTCGGCCTCCGGCTTCTGCTCGGCGAGGGCATAGAGCTTCATGCGCTGGAAGATGCGGCAATTGAGCTCTGCGGGGATGTCCAGACTCGTGGAGAGGTTCACGGCGTCCCGCGCGAGGCCGCGCAGGCAGTTCTCGTCGGCGCAGACGTAGCGCAGCGCCATGCCGGGCTTGGTCTCATATTTCTTCTCGAGCTGCACGATCTCGCGGTCGATCTTCGAGATGCTGCGGTCGAGCACGTCATAGAAGCTGTGGAAGGCGTCGCACAGGCTCTGGATATACGCCACGCCGTCCTTGAGGACCTCGGAGGTCACGTAGGCGTCCCAGTAATCGGTCGTGTTGGCGAACAGCGTGCTGAAGCGGCCGACCAGATTGGCCTGCGCCTCGGCGATCGTGCCGTGGTGGAACAGGCGCCGGAGGAAGGCGTCCTCGCCGAGATAGGACTGCTCGTAGTACTCCTTCTCGGTCTCGACGTGGTCTGTGGTCTCCTTGTCGTCGAAGGTGTTCTCCTCGAAGGTGGCCCAGAACTCCTCGATCTCGCGCACGCGCTTGCGCGCGACGGCCTCGCGCTGCTTGAGCGTTTTTAGGGCGTTGTACAGGAAATAGCGCGCGGCGTTGGGATGGATGAACTCCTCCTTGCTGCGGTTGTGGTGCATCCAGTACTCCAGGCGGAACTGGTCGTCCGTTTTGGTGTAGTCCTTCAGCTCGCGGAACAGGCTGTAGGTGATGTTGCGCGCGAGCGCGCCCGTGCACTGGATCGTGGCCTCCTTGTAGCCGAGCAGCTGCTTGTACCACTCCGAGAAGGTCTTGACGTCGGCGGTCTTCGAGGCGGCGGCGGAGGACTGGGAGTTGAGCTTCTTGAGCAGGGCCTCCAGATCCTTGCGCTGCAGCGCGATGCGGTCGGCGATGTACTTGGTCAGGGCGGCGTTGTAGTTGACCCAGCTGATGCCGGTCGTGACGAAGCCGTTGGGCTCGAACTCATAGCAGAGGTTGCGGATGGCGCTGGCGAAGGGCCGGCGCTCGGCGTAGCCCTCGTTGATGATGTCCACGTAGTGGCTGCCGCGGTCGAGCTCCGCGACCTGATAGCCCTTGCGGCGCATGGTGCGGTTGGTCTTCTGCTCGTCCGCAAAGCGGCGGTCGACCTCCAGCCACTCGTCGGTGATGCTCTCCTTCGTCCAGGTGAGGGCGAGATAGCGCTTGACGTCGTCGGTGGGGTAGACGAGCATGGCGGTGCCGGCGCCGGCGAAGCGGTTGCGGCCGCCGGCGTAGACGATCTCCTGGATGACGTTGTCCTCGGAGGAGTTGGAGCGCTTGCTGGTGGGGGCGATGGCCATGCCGTAGATGCAGTTGGCGGCGTGCTCCTTGTATTCCTCGAAGCTGTTGAGCTTCATGCCGTTGATGTTCTGCGCGTCGAAGAGGAAGCAGAAATCCATCGGGCGGCCGGTGTATTCGTCCTGCTCCTTGGAGCCGGCGCGCGGCGCCATGAAGTGCAGATCGTACTTCGCGGGCAGGGAGCCGTCGTCCTTCATCATGAAGGCGTCGATCTCGCGCACGGCGGCGTAGGCGTTCGAGCGCAGATTGTTCATCTCGCTCTGCGTTTTGATGACGCCCTCGAAGACCTCCGGCAGCAGGAAGAAGCCGCGGATGATGGTCGAGCCCTGCTGGAGCTTGGTGGACATGAAGTTGCGGATGTACATCGCAACGGGGAGGATCAGGCCGGAGCCGGTGCCGCCGCAGAGGCTGCCCGCGAGGATGACGCGCGGCGCCTGCACGGTGCGCTGGCCGTTGAGCTTGTACAGGTCCTCGATCGCCTCGTCGAGCGGCGCCATCTTGCCCTGCTGGATAGCGGTGTTCAGCGCCAGACGGCTCACCGCGCGGACCTGTCCGGCGCCCTCCGTGAGCGCCTTGCCGTTGAGGATGCGGTTGACGGGGAACCAGTTGTCGCGGGCGTAGGTGTCGCAGTCGAGGTATTCGCCCACGGTCAGGCGCGTGGAGGTCTGGATCGTGCGGATCTGGGGGGTCTTTTCCTCGATGGTGCGCAGCTCGTTCACGTCCGTATCGAAGATCACGAAGCTGATATTCTCGCGCTGGCGTTCCGTGGCGCGGTCGAATACTCTCTGCACGATCTCGGAGCCGGTGCCGCCGAGGCCGACCAACAGTGTGGGTGCGTTCATCTTTATTCCTCCATATCAGTCAAATCAAAATCGATCGTATTTCTTATCCGGCCCGCAGCCGGCCTTTGCTCAGAACGTGAATTTGCCGGCGGAGAGCTGCGTTACGGGGTCCACGGAGACGATGGCGAAGCCGCCGTAGGAGAACTTGACCTTTTTCAGATCGTCCATGCTCTGATACGTCGTGCCGTTGATGCGCATCTCCTCCAGCGGCAGCGCGCGGTCGGTGAAGCGGAACGAGCGCCTGCCGGTCGCCACGATGTGGATGTTCGGGAAGTCGCAGGAGAAGTTGGGATCGCAGCAGTAAACGGTCGCCTTCTCCGGGCCGGAGGGCCAGACCACGCTCAGGAACTTCTTGCGGATCCGCTTGCGCTCGGAGTCTATGCCGTCGTAGTGGCAGCGGGGATCGAGGCCGCGCTTGCGGATGCGCTTTTTCGTCAGATGCCCGATGAGGATCCACAGGACGACGGCCAGCGCGATCAGGCGCGGGAGGAGGATGGGGATCAGGTCCCTCCAGTCGAGCCTGTTCAGGCGCACCGTCTGCTCGCCAGTGCCCGAGCAGCGCAGCCAGCCGTCCTCGCCCGAGGCGCTGACCGTCACCCTGACGTCCCCGCTGTCCGTCATCAGGACGTCCCCGCGGTAGTAGGCCGGCGTGAGCAGCCATTCCCCGGCCTCGCCGCCGGGCTCGAGCTTCCAGGCGTTGCGGCTTTCGGAGGAGGCCGTGACGGTCATGTTCTGCCGCATAGCCTCCGTGAGCGGCCTGAGCTCGCCCGTTACCGGGTCCTCCCAGCGGATCGTCACGCGCATGGGCTCCGCGTCGGGGAGGGTTTTGAGCTTATAGTCCTCCGGGGGCTTCTCGATGCGGATCTCCAGCGGCGTGCCCGCGTATTCCAGCACCGTAACGGGGAGCTCCGCCGCGCCGTAGCCCGCCCGCTCGCCGATCTCAAAGGAGGCGGAGACGGTCACGTCGAAGCTGCCGGGGCGGACGCTGTCGAGCCTGCCGTCGGCGGATTTCGGACGGAGCTCCCATACGCCGGGCTCCGCGCCCCTCTCCGCGAGCCAGGTGACGCCGTTGGCGTCCTCCGCGCTGAGCCGTATGGCGGCGAGCTCCTCGTCGCGCAGCGGCTGGCCGGTCTCCCCGTTCGTCACGCGTACGAGGACGGGATCGGCGGGGGAGAGCAGGGAAAAGGCCTTGTATTCCGCCCGCTCGGGCGTCAGCTCCAGACCGAGGCGCACGGGCCTGGGCAGCACGGTGTAGCCGACGGAGCGTTCAAGATTGACGCCGCCGGGAAACTCCGCCACGGCGAAAAGCTCGGCTTCTCCTTCCTCGAGCGTGAAGCTGCCCGAGGTGCTGGAGATCGTCTGCGTCTGCCCGTTGTTCGTCACGGACATCGAAAACAGCGCGCTGGAGAGCAGCTCGGACTCCACCGGCTCGCCGTTGAGCGGGTCGATGAAGCGCAGCGCCGCCTCGTAGTCTCCGGCATAGAGCCTGCTGCCGTCCGTGATCGGCTGCCCCTCCATATAGAGGGCGCAGTCCACGGTCACGCCGGGACGGTAGTAGTATTCGACCGCCGTCGCGCCCGAAACCGTCAGGGAGAAGACGCCCTGCTCGAAGGGGCGCTGTCCCGCCTCATAGGTCACGACCACGCCGTGGAGCGTCTTGTCCACGGGGATGTATTCGCCGGGGTTGAGCGGCATCACGTCGCCGCTGTGCTGCACGGTGAAGCTGGAGGTGGGCGTGAGCGCCCTCCCGTTGAGCGACATCTCGCCCACGCTGGCTCTTTCGCCCTGCGCGAAGACGATGATCTGGCTGGTGGGAATGTCCACGTTCAGCTCCGTCTTGCGCCCCTTGGAGGAGATGAAGCTCTCGCCGATGACGAGGTGCTCGAAGATCTGGTTGGCGATCTTCGTGACCTTGGAGAGGATGTCCCTGGAGTCGACTGCCTGCTCGACGTAGGCGTTCGCGGCGGGATTGCCCTGCGGCAGGATCACAGAGCTGCCGATGGCGAGAAATACCGACTTGATCCCCTGCGCGTTGTAACCGTCGATCGTGGACTGCACCATATAGATGGGGACGTTTCCGTTATCGAAAACGCCGTCCGTCAGCACGACCAGCCAGCGCTCGCAGGAGGCATCCGCCGCGAGAAGCGCGTCGCCCGCCTTTGTCAGCGTCGAGAAGGGCGTGCCGCCGTACCTCGAGGTCATCGCGTGTACCGTTTCCACGCGGCCGGGATCGCTGCCGCGCAGGGTCACGACGTCCTCGCGGTTCATACAGAAGACGTTCATCTCGTCCTCCGCGCCCATCATGGCGCAGAAGACCTCCAGAGCGTACTTCGCGCGGCACCAGCGTGTCTCCGAAAACATACTGGTGGAGTCGTCGAACACCACGTTGATGATCTTTCCTCCGGACGCGCGATTTGCGGCAAAGGCGCCGCCGGGGAGTGCCGTCCCCAGCAGGAGCGCCGTCAAAAGGCATGCGCAGAGGATGCGCAGCCGCCGTTTTTGCAATTCCATCACCCCGCCATTCCAGGATCAAACAGGCTGCCAATCGCCATATTATACATACTATAATAAATTTCGCCATATTACAACAGGTTTTGTCATAAAATCCCACGGCGGAAGAGCAGCGGCGGGGTTCGGCCGCCCCGGCGGGGGCGGGCGCGGGGAGGAAAGGCCGGGGCGTGGGCCTTCTTCCGCAAAAAACGGGGCCTCCCGCTGCCGGGAAGCCCCGTTTTGAAACAAATCGGCCTTATTGGGAAACGGGCTCGTCGTTCTTCCATTCGCCCTCGACGACCGTGCCGTCCGGGCGGGTGAGCCTGCCCTTGCCGGAGCGCTTGTCCGCGCTCCAGCGGCCCTCGTAGACGCTGCCGTCGGCATAGGTCATCCTGCCGTAGCCGCTGCGGACGTCGTATTTCCATTCGCCCTCGTAAACGCCGCCGTCGGCCCAGGTCATCCTGCCCTGACCGGTGCGTTCGTCCCTCGACCACGCGCCGTCGTAGACCGAGCCGTCCGGCCAGCGCATGACGCCGCGCACGTTGCGGCGGTCGCTGATCCAGGAGCCCTCGTACACCGAGCCGTCGGGGTAGACCATCCGGCCGTCGTCGTAGCGCTTGTCGTAGGACCATGTGCCCTCATAGACGCCGCCGTCCGGCCAGGTCATTTTGCCGGTGCCGGAGCGCTTGCCGCCGGACCACTCGCCGTCGTAGACGCCGCCGTCCGCGTAGCGCATGACGCCCTTTCCGTGGGGCTTGCCGTCGCGCTTTTCGCCCTCGTAGACGTCCTCGCCGCCGGGCGCCGCCGCGCCCTCCGGCTTTTTCGCGCTCTTCTTCTGCGCGCCGCTGTCGTTGTCCACGGGCGCGTTGTCGCGCCAGTCGCCCTCGATCACCTGTCCGTCCGCGCCGACGAATTTTCCCTTGCCGTTGCGCTTGCCCTCGAGCCAGTCGCCGGTGTAGACGCCGCCGTCGGCCCAGGTGAAGCTGCCCTTGCCGGAGAACTGCCCGTCCTTCCACTCGCCGTCGTAGACGCTGCCGTCCTCGTAGGTGAACTTCCCCTTTCCGGAGAAGCGGTCGTCGTCCCACCGGCCCTCGTAGACGGAGCCGTCGGCGTAGTGCTGCACGCCGAAGCCGTCGCGCAGATCGTGCCGCCAGTCGCCCTCATAGACGCCGCCGTCCGGCCAGGTCATTCTGCCCTGTCCGCTGCGCTCGTCGAGCAGCCATCTGCCCTCGTAGACGCCGCCGTCGGGATACGTCATTTTGCCGCGGCCGCTGCGCCTGTCGCTGGCCCAGTCGCCCTCGTAGACGCCGCCGTCGGCGTAGGTCATTTTGCCGGAATCGTAGCGCTTGCCGTAGGCCCACTCGCCCTCGTAGACCGAGCCGTCCGCCCAGGTGCATCTGCCGTGGCCGGAGCGCTTGCCGTCCTTCGTCTCGCCCTCGTACACGCCCTCGTCCCCGGCGGGCGTGTCCGCGGGCTTCTCCTGCGCGGGCGCGTCGGAGGCGGCGTCGCTGCCGACGGGCGCGTCGTCGTCCCACTCGCCCTCGACGACCGTGCCGTCCGGGCGCGTGAGCCTGCCCTTGCCGTCGCGCTTGTCGGCGGCCCAGTCGCCCTCATAGACGGAGCCGTCGGCGTAGGTCATTTTGCCCTTGCCCTCGCGCCTGTCCTTGAGCCACGCGCCGTCGTAGACCGAGCCGTCCGGCCAGGTCATCTTGCCGCGGCCGACACGGCCGTCGGCAAACCACTCGCCCACGTAGACGCCGCCGTCGGGATACGTCATCCGGCCGTCGTCATAGCGCTTGTCGTAGGCCCAGTCGCCCTCGTAGACGCCGCCGTCCGGCCAGGTCATTTTGCCCTTGCCGGAGCGCTTGTCGGCCTTCCAGTCGCCGGTGTACACGCTACCGTCGCCGTAGCGCATCGTGCCCTTGCCCTCGCGCTTGCCGTCCTTCGTCTCACCCTCGTAGACGTCCTCTCCGGCGGGCGCGGCTTTCCCGCCGCTCTTTTCGCCGTCCGCGCTCTGTCCGAGCTCCGGAGCCGCCCCGGCGGGCGCGGCCTGCTGCTGCGCGGGACCGCCCTGCGCGGCCTGCTGCTGCGCCGCGTCGCCCTTGAGGGGCTTGTCGTCCCGCCACTCGCCGTCGAATACGCTGCCGTCGGGATAGGTGTATTTGCCGTGGCCGGCGCGCTTGCCGTCGGCCCATTCGCCCTCATAGCGGGCGCCGCTGGGGTAGCGCATGACGCCGAAGCCGCTCTTGCGGCCTTCCTCGTATCGGCCCTCGTATTCGGTGCCGTCCGCCCAGGTGTATTTGCCCTGACCGTGGTAGACGCTGTCCTTCCATTCGCCCGTGTATACAGCGCCGCTGGGGTAGACGATCCGGCCGCTGCCGGTGCGCTTGCCGCCTGCCCATTCGCCCTCGTAGACCGAGCCGTCGTCATAGGTCATTTTGCCGCGGCCGTTCTGCTTGTCGGCCTTCCATTCGCCGTCGTACACGCGGCCGTCCGCCCAGGTGTATACGCCGCGGCCGTCGAAGAGGCCCTCGCGCCATTCGCCCTCGTAAACGGTGCCGTCCTTGTAGATCATTTTGCCCTTGCCGGAGCGCTTGCCCTCGAGCCAGCCGCCCTCATAGACGCGGCCGTCGGCGTAGCTGCATTTGCCCTGACCGGAGCGCTTGCCGTCGAGCCATTCGCCCTCGTAGACCTCGCCGTCGGTGAAGCTCATCCGGCCGAAGCCGTTTTTGAGATCCTTTTTGTAGGCGCCGACGTAGACGCGGCCGTCCGCCCAGGTGTAGACGCCCTGCCCGTCGAAGAGGTCGTCCCTCCAGCCGCCGACGTAGACGTCGCCGTTGGCGTAGGTGCATTTGCCGTGGCCGCAGCGCTTGCCGTCCGCCCAGAAGCACTCGTAGACGACCCCGTCCGAGGCGACGTATTTGCCCCAGCCGGAGCGCTTGCCCTTCTCGTAGCGCCCCTCGTAGAGGCGTCCGTCCGTCCACTTGTAGGCGCCGAAGCCGCTGCGCCGGTCGTCCTTCCAGCCGCCGGTGTAGACGTCGCCGTTGCCGTATGTATAGCTGCCCTGGCCGACGCGTTTGCCGCCGGACCATTCGCCGTCGTAGACCTCGCCGGAGGCGTAGGTCATTTTGCCCTTTCCGTCGGACTTGCCGCCGCGCCATTCGCCGTCGTAGACCTGCCCGTTCGGCCAGGTGTAGACGCCGCGGCCGGCATAGACGCCGTCGCGCCATTCGCCGTCGTAGACCTCGCCGTTGGCGTAGGTCATTTTGCCGCGGCCGCTGCGGCGGCCGTCCAGCCACTCGCCCTTGTAGCGCAGGCCGTTCTTCGCCGTGAATTCGCCGTCGCCCTGCCGCCGGTCATGGTCCCAGCCGCCCTCGTAGACGCCGCCGTCGGCGCGCGTCATCTTGCCGAAGCCGCTGCGGAAGTCGTCCTCCCAGCCGCCCTCGTAGCTCTGCTTTTCGTCCGCGCTCTTCCACTTGCCGACGCCCTGCCGCAGGCCGCTGCGCCAGCCGCCGACGTATTCGCTGCCGTCGGCGTAGCGGACGGGCTTTTCCAGCTCGCCGACAAAGCTCGCCAGCCCCGCGCGAAGGGCGTCGTCCGAGAGCGCGGCGCGCGGCAGAGGCGGCTCCTCCGGGATGGAGGCCGCCGCGACCGCGGCG
>JAEEGL011169474.1_pt1 | contig 25227 bp, 3 predicted proteins | sample 9134231 | NCBI WGS metagenome assembly JAEEGL01 (sample SAMN16246548, study PRJNA631951) | gut metagenome | biome: gut microbiome; feature: rumen; material: fiber-attached | host: Bos | place: Iran: Karaj | collected 2018-10 | reverse complement strand
CTACCGTCGCCGCCACCAGCTACACCTTCAACGCACTCCGCTCCGCCACCAACTACATCTACCGTGTGCGTCAGGACTGCACGGCCGATAGCCTCGGCTACAGCGAGTGGACCGAAGGCACCTTCACCACCGACAGTCTGCCCTGCTTCCCGCCACAAGGCCTAACAGTGACTGACTTCACCAATGCCACCGCCACCTTCGACTGGATAACCATTGGCACCGAAACGATGTGGGAAATCCACGTCTGGACACCCGGTGGCATCGACAGCATCTACCGCGTCACCTCCCGTCCCGCCACCGTCGGCGGCTTCATCGCCGGTATCACCTATAGTGCTGCCGTCCGTGCCCTCTGCGGCACCGACATGTACGAGGGCGATTGGAGTGCCACCATCAACTTCACCACCGCCACCTGCCCCAATGTGGCCAACGTCTCCGCTGGCAACGTCACTGCCAACAGCGCCCTCATCGTCTGGGACCTCGACACCATGGCACAAAGCTGGGTGGTTGAGTACGGCTACGCCGGATTCGACCAGGGCTCCGGCACCATCGTGCCTTGCACCGCCAACAGCTTCAACGCCACTGGCCTCGAGTGCGAAACCTCCTACGACTTCTACGTCCGCGCCGTCTGCGGCACCGACTGGACCAGCGAGAACTGGGCACGCGTCAGCTTCACCACCGACTACTGTGCCGAACCCTGCGACGCTCCCTTCGGTGTGACAGCCACCGTCAACCTGAACAACGTCGACGTCAACTGGACACCCGGCGACGGCAACACTGCCTTCGAGGTTGAGTACGGCAGCCGCGGCTTCAGCCATGGCAGCGGCACCACGGTCAACGCCACCGAACCTCACGCCACGCTCACAGGTCTTGACTACAACACCCAGTACGACCTCTACGTGCGTGCCCTCTGCGGTACCGACAACTACAGTGCCTGTACACCTGTCACCACCTTCACTACGGGTACGGAGGGCATCGCCAATGCCGACGGTGCCAACTGCACCATCTTCCCCAACCCCGCCACCAGCTCCACCACTATCACCGTGGGCGGCGTGAACGGCAAGGTGAAGATTGAAGTGGTCGACATGAACGGCCGCACCGTTGCCACCGAGACCCTCGAGTGCAACAGCGACTGCGTCAAGACCATGGAGGTCGACAAACTCGCCCAGGGTGCCTACTTCGTCCGCATCAGCGGCGAACAGGTGAACATGGTCAGAAAGCTGATCGTGAAGTAATCTCTCCAACTAGTAAAACTAGTAAGACTAGAAAAACTAGTTTCCTCAAAGGGGGGCGGCGCTGCGCGCCGCCCCTTTTTTTCGTTCTAGGGCCGTTCAACCCAGCATCGCTCCAGCATCATTCCAGCATCGTTATCCGTCATACAAACGGAAAAGAATCTTGCAGGGAGACTGTAACCATCCTATATTGAAGGGCGCGACGGCTCTACAAATAATGTGTTAAAAATTGAAAACTGAAATCGTTACCCCAATAATTTCACTTTTCAATTTTCAATTTTCAATTCCATAAAATCACATTTCCACAAAAAAAACTCGAATATGTATAAAAAAAAGAGTATCTTTGCACTTTGCACGCAATTGATTGCATAACTACAAATAACCTCATATCAACAATATACCATATCAGAACAACAACCATATTTATTCAATAAACCTATTATTAATCAAAACTATTTTGTTATGAACAAGCATCTACAACAATTGTTACTCGTCGCGGCGATGATACTCGCCCCTTGGGTGACACAGGGGCAGGCGTTTAATTACACCTGCAACTTCGACAACGACTCCGACACTGCCGGATGGGTGTTTGCGAACGGAAGCCAGACCAACCAATGGTTCATCGGCACCGCCACGAACAACAGCGGTACAAAGAGCCTGTATGTCTCAAACGACAATGGCACGTCGAACACCTACACTGCCACTGTGACATTTGTCTATGCCTATCGCGAATTCACGCTCGACTCTGGAGGGTATGCAGTCTCCTACGACTGGAAGTGCGAGGGCGAAAGCAACTACGACTATGTCCGCGTATTCCTTGCTCCTGCCTCGGCATCCCTCACCCCTGGCCAGGATCCTGCCGGTGGCACCTCCTCCAACTCGTGGGCAAGTGCGTCGCTCCCCACAGGATTCATCAACCTGACAGGTTCTGTGAACAAACTTAACCTGTCATCGACGTGGCAGAATATCACCCAGGAATTCTACGTCCCCACGAGTGGCAATTACCGCCTGGTATTTGCTTGGGCCAACGACGGGAGTGTCGTCCACGACCCCGCCGGAGCCATCGACAACATTTCCTTCCTCATGCCCACCTGTCCCCGTCCCAGCGACCTGGTCATCTTCAATATCACCGACAATTCAGCCGAAGCGTCATGGTCCGAGACAGGCTCCGCCGTCCAGTGGCTTGCCCAATTGGACACCCTCGGAGGCACTGTCAGTTCAACAGTGGTGTACGACACTACAGCCTCCTTCAACAACCTCTCCCCCAACACACCCTACACCATCAAGATTGCCGCCCTGTGCGGTGGCACCGACACAAGCATGTGGCTGACACGCAATTTCCGCACCTCCTGCTTGCCCATCGACACCTTGCCCTATACCGAAAATTTCGACAGCGAACAGGGCTCCACCTCCACTACTTTGGCTGTAAACAATCTGCCGTCCTGCTGGTCGAACAACAACATCGGCACCAGCACCTCCTATAGCGGGTACCCCATCATATACAACAGCTCAACGTACGCCCACAGCGGTACCAACTCTATGCGTTTCTACACCTACACTACCCTCGGCACCTACTCCGACCAGATTGCCATCATGCCCCCCATCGACTCCACACTCTTCCCTCTGACCGACCTGCAGGTGACCTTCTGGATGCGTTCCACATCCTCCTCCTACCTGTCGCACGTCGTGGTGGGCGTGATGACCAACCCCGACGATGCCAGCACCTTCGTCCCCGTGGCAGATGTGGAGACCAACGCCTCCACCACCTACCAGCAGTACACCGTACCCTTCTCGCTCTACAACGGGCCCCATGGCCGCATCGCCTTTAAGGCCCCTCAACCCACCGCAAGCTACAACGCCGTGGTTATCGACGACATCACCATCGAACCCATGCCTGCATGCCCCCAGGTGTTGAATCTCACAGCCGACAATCCCACGCCCAACAGCATCGACCTCAGCTGGACCGAGGTAGGCTCTGCCAGCGGCTGGTATGTGACATACTTCCCGACAGGTTCGTCCATGGACACCGCACAAACCACCATGTCCTACGACACAACCATCACCCTCACCGGACTATACACCAACACCGCCTACACCGTCATGGTGGTGGCCGACTGCGGCTCCGAAACCAGCGACACTACCGTCGCCACCTTCCGCACCGCCTGCGGCTACCTCACCACCATGCCCTTTATCGAGAACTTCGACAGCGTGGCGGGAACCACCGGCACATCGTTGGCCATCAACAACCTGCCTCCTTGCTGGTCCAGCCACAACACAGGCACCAGCACCTCCTACAGCGGGTACCCCATCGTATACAACAGCTCCTCCTACGCCCATAGCGGCACCAACTCCATGCGCTTCTACACCTACATCACTGCCACCACCTACTCCGACCAGATAGCCATCCTGCCCCTCACCGACTCTAATCTATACCCCGTCTCCGACCTGCAATTGACTTTCTGGATGCGTTCCACCTCCACCTCCTACTTGTCGCATGTTGTGGTAGGCGTGATGACCGACCCTGCCGATGCAAGCACATTTATCCCCGTGGCAGACTTGTCCACCAACGGCTCCACCACCTACGAAGAGTATTCCGTACCCCTCTCGCTCTACCAGGGCCCCCATGGCCACATCGCCATCAAAGCCCCGCAACCCACCTCAAGCTACAATGCCCTGGTCATCGACGACATCACCCTCGACCTGATGCCTTTCTGCCCGCCAGTGCAGAACATAACCGCCAGCAACATAACAGAAACCAGCATGGATATCAGCTGGACGGAAGTGGGACATGCAACCTCGTGGAGCGTCATCTACCACCCCTCCAATTTAATCATCGACAGTGCCGTGACCGTTGTGGCCACCGACACCACCGTCTCCCTCACCGATCTGGACGTCAACACTAACTATACCATTTATATTGTTGCCGACTGCGGCTCGGAGACCAGCGACACGGCTGATGCAACCTTCCGCACCGCCTGCGGCTATATTACCACGTTGCCCTTTATCGAGAATTTCGATGATGTACCTGGTACTAATACTACCTCAGCGGCCGTAAACAACCTGCCGCCCTGCTGGTCGAACCACAACACCGGTACCAGTTCTACTTATCTCGGCTATCCCATTGTCTACAACAGCTCCACCTATTCACGCAGCGGCTCCAACTCGATGCGTTTCTATACCTACTCCCCTGCCGGGACATACTCCGACCAGATAGCCATCATGCCCATCACCGATTCCGTCGATGTGCCCCTGAACGAACTGCAGCTGTCCTTCTGGATGCGTTCAGTCACAGCCTCCTACAACTCATACGTAGTGGTGGGTGTCATGACCGATCCCACCGATGCTTCCTCCTTCGTGCCTGTGGACTCCCTCTTCACCAACAGCTCCACCGCCTATGCCCAATACATTGTATTATTCAACAATTATACAGGCTCACACGGTCGTATTGCCTTCAAAGTTCCGCAACCGACTACAGGTTATAACTACGTCTATATCGACGACATTCTCCTTGATGAGATACCCGACTGTCCTGCCGTGCAAGACCTTGTGGCCACCAACCCCACAGACAACAGCGTCAACCTCACCTGGGTTGAAACAGGCACCGCCACCTCTTGGACTGTAAGATACCTGGCTGCCGGATACCCTGCCGACAGTGCCATTACAGTGACAGCATACGACACCACCATCACCCTTACCGGTTTGACAGCCAACACCGTCTACAACGTCACCGTGACTGCAAACTGCATTGGGGGCGACGGTGGCAGCACACAAGTGTCTTTCCGTACTGCATGCAATAATATCACCTCGTTGCCCTACACCTATGATTTCGAGGATGCCAGCATCGGCACCAACACAAGCTCCGACTTTGCACCCTGCCTGACACGTCTCAACAACGGCTCCACCTATTATGGCTATCCCTACGTGGGTGGCACTTCCTACAACCATACACCCGGTGGCGCTCAAGGCCTCTACTGGTACAACTCCATAACCACAGGCACCTACGGCGACTACCAGTATGTGGTACTCCCCGGTGTCGACACCAGCATCTACCCCATCAACACCCTGATGTTCAGCTTCTGGGGACGTTCCAGCTCTACCTCCTATAGCCCCAGTTTTGAGGTTGGAGTAATGACCGACCCCTCCGATGTATCCACTTTCACACCCATCAGTACTGTTGCCGTGGGCAGCAACACCACCTGGACCGAATACACCGTTCCCTTGGGTACTTACACCGGCCTCGGCCAGAATGTAGCCTTGCGAGCCACTCGTCCCACATCATCCTGGTATGCCTACGTCGACGACTTCACCCTGGAGCCTATGCCCACCTGTCCTGATGTCGATGACGTCACCATCCATACCACCGTCTCTAACGCCCGTATTACGTGGGATTACGACACCCTCTTAGGTATTACCCCGGCAAGCTACACCATCCGCTATGGCTATGCTTCCGACTCGTTGGTCGGTGCCACCACCCTCAACACTCCAAACAATTACCTTGTGCTCTCAGGTCTTACCCCCGACACCACTTATACCATTTCGATAGCCGTCCAATGCGGCAGCGCTACTGGTACTGCAAACATCCGCAACTTCAGTACCCGCGCCCTGCCTTGCCTGCAATGGGATACTACTGGTGGCAGTAGCAGCAGCGGTTCAAGCCCCGAAGCCACTTATGTTGTCGGCAATCCCGGGACCTCCTCCACCAATGTAATGCCTGTCAACGGCACGTATAACTACAGCTACTGCAACCACCTGATTCTCGCCTCCGAAATCAACAGCGGTGCTGCCTATTTCAGCGGCATCGACTTCCAGTATGCCGGTACCGCGCCCATGGTCAACACAACCAACTGCTCCATCTTCATGTGCCATACTACGATGACTGTGTGCAACGATTTCGCTCCTGTCGCCGATCTGCAACTGGTGTATGAGGGACCCCTCAATTGCACCACTACGGGTTGGAATCACTTCGAGTTCAACCGCGGCACATTCGCCTACGACGGTTCCAGCAACATGATTGTGGCCATCGTGAAAAACAGCGGCGCCCTTGAATCAGGTGCCTCATTCCTATATGAGACCAAGTCCTCTTCAATCTCCCACCGTGTTTACAACAACGATACACCCTACGACCTGGCAGCCATGGCAGCAGCCTCGGCAGGCAACTCGGTGTGGCGTTCCAATATGCGCCTGACCACAGGCGGCAACGGTGGTGAGGGCGACTGCGTCGCTACCGCCACCTGTTCTGCACCCGCTATTGAGGTCGACAGCGTCGGCATTTCGTCGGTCTACCTCTCCTGGATCCCCGGTCATACCGAGACCTCGTGGACCGTCGAATACCGTCTGAGCGGTGCTCCCAGCTGGACCGTCGCCGTCACAGGTCACACCAGCCAGAGCTATACCCTCACCGGTCTCAACCCCAACACCAACTACGAGGTTCGTGTGGGCACCTCTTGCTCCGACACCACATTCTACAGTTCGAAGACCTTCCGCACCGAATGCGGCCCGATTGCCATGATGCCTTGGTCCGACGATCTGGACGGCTACCCCACCGGCTCCAGCTCTTCGACCTCCAACTTCATTGTCTGCTACCACCATCTCAACAACGGCACCTCCTACGGTGGATACCCATACGTTGGCGGTAGCTCGTACAACCACACCCCCGGCGGCAGCAACGGCCTCTACTGGTACAACAATTCCTCCACATCGGCCACATACGGCGACTACCAATGTGTTGTGCTGCCTGAGCTTGACACTACCATCAGCGTCGACAGCCTGCAGCTCAGTTTCTGGTCCAGAGCCTCTACGGCCACTTACACACCTTCGTTCCAGATTGGCGTGATGACTGACCCCAACGACATCAACTCGTTTGTGGGTGTCGACACGGTGACAATCTACAGCGGCACGTCGTGGTCGCTGGTCGAAGTCCCCTTGTCCAACTATTCCGGCAATGGCCATTACGTTGCCATTAAGGCCGACCGACCCTCCAGCTCGTGGTATGCTTACGTCGACGACTTGTCGCTCGACTATATCCCCACCTGCATTGCTCCGCGTCAGGTGTTTGCCACCGATGCATCCACCAGCAGCATCACTGTCGACTGGAACGACATCACTCCGGCCATGGAATGGCAGGTGGAATACGGTCCGATGGGCTACACCCGCGGTTCGGCCGACGGCACTGCGCTCACAGTCTTCTCGCATCCCATCGTCATCACGGGCCTCGACACCCTCACCAGCTACGACTTCTATATCCGTCCCGTCTGCACCGTGGGCGACACGGCCCGCTGGTTTTACCCCACCACGCTGAGCACCGGCATCTGCGACAACGGCAATTCCTGCGCCATCGGTTCGGCCAGCTCCTCCGGCACCGCTTACCAGGCTCCTGTCAACAACCTCTATAGGTACACTCTCAGCGAGGTGATTGTGGACAGTGCCGAACTGGGCGGCCCCATGGACATCCAATACATTGGCTACTACTATCACCACACCTCCGCGATGACCAAGAAGACTAACTGCACCATCTATTTCCAGCCTACCGCAAAGACCACCTTTAGCAGCAACACCGATATTGTGGCACTCGACACCACCACTGCTGTAAGGGTGTTCACCGGCTCGCTGAACTGCACGCAGGGATGGAATTTCTTCACCCTCGACTCGGTGTACCACTACGACGGCAACGGTAACCTGATGGTTGTGGTCGACGACAACTCCAACGACTACGATGCCAGTGCTTACGTCTTCAAGTCCGAACCCTGCACGGGCAACAAGACCATCCATTACTATTCGGACAGCAACAACCCCGACCCGTTTACCATCGACGGCACCTACACGGGCAACAAGGCCATGGCCTCGTGGCGTCCCGTCATGCAGCTGATTTCCTGCTCCAGTGCATCCTGCTACCAGCCGGTCATCACTTCGGTAACACAGGACTACCGCTCTGCCACCATCGTCTGGTCAGGCACCGGCACCAACTATGAGGTCAGCATCAAGGCCACTACTGCCCCCGCCTGGCCCGACTCCAACATCGCTGTCGCAGGCAACACCTACACCTTCTCTGGTCTCATGCCTGCTACCAGCTATATGTTCCGTGTGCGTCAGGACTGCACCGCCGACAGCCTCGGCTACAGCGACTGGACTGCTGACGTTTTCGTCACCGACAGTCTTCCCTGCCTGCCGCCCCAAGGCCTGCACACCACCGACCTGACCAACGCCACCGCCACATTCGACTGGACTACCCTGGGTAACGAAACCGCATGGGACATCCATGTGTGGACGCCCGGCGGCATCGACAGCATCTATCGCGTCAATACCCGTCCCGCCACTGTGGGCGGTTTCATCGCCGGCATCACCTACAGTGCTGCCATCCGCGCCCTCTGTGGCGTCGACCTGATGGAAGGTGAATGGAGCGACACCGTGACCTTCGCCACCGCCATCTGCCCCAACGTGGCCAACGTCTCCGCTGGCAACGTCACCGCCAGCAGTGCCCTCATCGTTTGGGATGACGACACCATGGCCCAAAGCTGGATTGTTGAATACGGTTACGCTGGCTTCGACCAAGGCTCTGGCACCATTGTGCCCTGCACCGCCAACAGCTTCAACGCCACCGGTCTTGAGTGCGAGACCTCCTACGACTTCTACGTCCGCGCCGTCTGCGGCACCGACTGGACCAGCGAGAACTGGGCACGCGTCAGCTTCACCACCGACGAATGCACTGTCGAATGCGAAGCCCCCTTCGCCGTCACCGCTACCGTCAACCTGAACAACGTCGACGTCAGTTGGACACCCGGCACCGGCAACACCGCCTTCGAAGTTGAGTATGGCCACCGCGGCTTCAACCATGGCAGCGGCACCACCGTCAATGCCACCGAGCCCCACGCCACGCTCACCGGTCTCGACTACAACACCCAGTACGACCTCTATGTGCGTGCAATTTGCGACGCCGACCACTACAGCGCATGGACACCTGTCACCACCTTCACCACCGGCACTCAGGGCATCGCCTCTGCCGACGGTGTCACCTGCATCCTCTTCCCCAACCCCGCCACCAGCTCCACCACCATCAGCGTGGGCGGCGTGAACGGCAAGGTGAAGATTGAGGTAGTCGACATGAACGGCCGCACCGTTGCCTCCGAGACCCTCGAGTGCAACAGCGACTGCGTCAAGACCATGGAAGTCGACAAACTCGCTCAGGGTGCCTACTTCGTCCGCATCAGCGGCGAGCAGGTGAACATGGTCAGGAAGCTGATCGTGAAGTAATCTCTCCAACTAGTCAAACTAGTAATACTAGTAAAACTAGTATTTCAAAGAGGGGGCGGCGCGGTGCGCCACCCCCTCTTCATTTTCCGCTCGGCACTTTGTTGGCTTGGCGGGGTTGAGAAACATTCATTTTTTGTTGAGTGGAAAAAAAATAGTATCTTTGCAGTTTCAATTCATGTTGTATGCCGACAGGTCAACACCATCAATATCAACATATAAGAACGTCTGCATGAGAAGGAAGTGCATCCTGCTTTTGTTGACAATGATCCTGAGTACCTTGGGTGGACTTAACGCCCAGGGTACTTTGAGTCTGCCTTATTACCACGATTTCGAGGGCGACAGCGTGGGACCGTCGTCGCCCCTCCCCGAGGGCTGGGCACGCGTCAACAACACCACGGACACCGGCATCGCGGGCCCGTATGTGATGCGGGATTTCATCAACAGTCGCAGCGGTTCGCGTTCGCTGCTGTTCCACCTTGCGGCCTCGACGGTGCACAGCGGCTATACCTGTGCCGCCCTGCCTCCGCTAGCTTCCAACAGCCCGGTGCAAGGCTTGCGCATCGACTTCTGGGCCAAGGGTGACACCGGCGACGCCAAGCTGTTCCTCCTGCTGCTGCCCGACAGTCTGCCCGCTGCCGACATGGTGGCTGTCGACTCGTTCGACCTCTCGCCTTTCTATCGGCAATACACGGCTTTAATCACCGTCGACACCGGCACATGGCGCCGTGTGGCTTTTGGTGTGCGGTATGCCACGACCTCCGCACGCTGCCATCTCGACGACCTTGCCATCACCGAACGCCCCGCCTGCCCTTCGCCTGAAAACCTTACGGTGACTCCGTTGACGCACGCCACTGCTTTGGCCAGCTGGGAGGACAGTCTTTCCTCCTCATGGCGTTTGTACTGGAGCGCCACGGATGCCGACACCGCCACCCTCGACAGCATGACCGCCACCAGCAATCCCGCAATCATTCAAGGACTGGCGGCTGGCACCCAGTATCGGGCCACCGTGGCCGCCCTCTGTCCCGACGGGAACAGAAGCCCCCTGTCGAGTTCCGCCACGTTCACCACTCCCTGTCTCCCCATCCCCACCGACAGCCTGCCCTATACCGAGACCTTCGACAGCTATCCTGCCACCACCGATCTGGCCGACGGACAGGTACTGCCCCCCTGCTGGAGCAAAGGCACCAATGGTCCGACAGCGTTCCCCTTCCTATACAACGACAGCAGCTTGGCACCCTCCAATCTGATGCTCTTCAGCTCCTCGCCGACACTCTACTCCTATGCCGTCCTCCCGATGTTTGCGGACAGCCTGAACAGGCTGCTGCTGCGTTTCGACCTGATTGGCGACAGGACTTTCTCGGGTAAGATAGTGGTGGGCGTGATGACCGACCCCGACGACATATCCACCTTCACCCCCGTCGACACCTGCTATCCCCACCCAACCGCCGACACTTGGCGATGCCCGTTTGAGGTGGAGATGAACCGTTACCATGGCAACGAAGGCCACATCGCCTTCCTCCTCCCTTCCGACACGGTCAATTATTCCTTTCTGGACAATGTCAGCGTGGCGCTGCTGACGGACTGCCCGCCTGTCCACCACCTGTCCGCCACCCCCATCGACGGACACCACGTCCGCCTGTCGTGGCACAACGACAGCACGGGGACACCCCTGTATCAGGTGGCCTGGGGCAGGGGTGCTTCGTTCCAGCCCGACAGTGCCGCCGTGGACACCACCGTCGCCGACACCACCGTGGTCGTCGGCGGCCTGGCAAATTTCGCCACCTACCGCTGGGCCGTGCGTAAGCTCTGCGGGAGCGACACGGGGGCGTGGACGGACATACACCTGTTCCGCACCCCGCTAGCCTGCGGACCGCAAAGCCTCAACCTTGTCGACACCCTGGGCAACGGTGACGCTGGCCACCAGACGCTGCCTTTCGGCATCGGCACACCGACGGCCACAGGCACCTCGCGCCATATCGTCACCACTGCAGCGTTGGATAGCATAGGGGTTTCCACCGGCAACCGTCTCAACAGCATCGCGCTCCACTGCGGCGACACTGGCGGCACCATCCACAGCGCCGTGATTTACATTGCCGAAACCGACTCCGACTCCTTCAGTCCCGCCGACACCACTGCCTGGCCACCGGCGGTTCAGGTATACCACGGCGACATCGTCTGCCGACCCAACGAATGGGTGGAGATTCCCTTCGACACGGCATTCCCCTTTTCAGGCAGCCGGAACCTGCTGATTACGTTTTCGCGGCAACAGCTCCCGTCGGCTCCCGTCGCGTTCAGCCACTCGTCAACAGCCCCTGCCGCCCGCTCCTGCCAAGGTGGCAGCATCGGCGACACCCTGTCGGTGGACTCCGTCGTCTACAGCACGGTGGTGCCCGACTTCATCCTGAACATCTGCACATCGACACCCCAGTGCAACGCACCCACCGACGTCACCCTGTTGAGCCTCACGCACGACAGCCTCGCCATCACATGGCAGGGGGAGGCCGAAGGCTACGAGACCGCCTTGGGCCCTGCTGGATTCGACCCCGACACGACGGCTCACCTTTTCACGACGGACAGCCACATATCCTACGGCGGCCTCACCCCCAACACGGTGTACGATTTCTATGTCCGCAGCCGTTGCTCTAACGACAGCCCCGACGGCTGGACCTCGCTCACAACTCTCACCACCGCCTGCACGCCCAGCCCGCTGCCCTTTGCCGAGGGGTTTGAGAACTATGGCATAGGTCCCTCCGCTGCCCTCGACCCCTGCTGGAAGAAAGGCACCAACCTTGTCACAGCCTACCCCTTCCCCTATCCCTCCAACGCCATCAGCGGCACACGGAGCCTTTACTTCTACGCCACCCGTACCACCACGGCCACCACCTACAGCTATGTTGCATTGCCCCTGCTGGCAGCCCCGGTGGACAGCCTGCAGTTGTCGTTCAAAGTGCGGCGCTACGGCTCAACCTCGGCATCTGCCACCACGCGCCTGGTGGTAGGCCTGATGACGAATCCCTGCGACATTGCCACCTTCTCCCCTGTCGACACTGTCGACATGCGGAACGACGCGCCCCTTTCAGTCAGGAGCGTCGAAGTGAGCTTTGCCGGACACTCCTCCAGCGGCCGATATATCGCCCTGTACGACGAGTCGCCCACCCCCATTCCGGGTGTCTCCACGCTCTACAGCTACGCCTACGTCGACGACATCCTTGTCGACTATCTGCCTTTCTGCCCGACCCCTGCCGCCATACTGATAGCCGACAGCGGTATCGCTGCCACCACGGCGCTGATTGACTGGAACCGACCTGTCGGCCACGCCATCGGCTACGAAGTGGAATACGGGCCCGAAGGGTTTGACCTCGGCACGGGGAACAGGGTCGACACCGACACCAACCACACGACCCTCACCGGTCTCGTTCCCGGCACCTCGTACGACCTGTACATGCGTGTAGTCTGTTCCGACTCCGACACCGGCGACTGGTCGACGGCAAGTCATTTCACCACTGCCCAGATACCCGACACCGTGCCCCTCTTCTACGACTTTGAAGACAGCGCGCAATGGGCATCGTGGCAGACCCTTTCCAACAACACGGCAGCATGGTACTGCGGCACCGCCCCCTATTCCGGAAGCGGGCATGCCATCTTCATCTCTGCCGACCAAGGCAGCAGCGTCGACACCGACATGCATTCAATCGTCAGTGCCTGCGCCTATCGCGACATCGACTTTGGTACCGTCCCCCGCCGATACAACCTCTCGTTCAACATCAATGTGGGCGGCAGCACCGGCGAGGGGCATGACGGAATGGCCGTGATGCTGGTCGACCCTGCTGTCCCTGTACAGACTGCGGACATCCCCCTCGCCACCCCCTGGGGCGGTGTGGAGGATCTGTCGCTGGCCATCCTCCGCAACACCGGTGGCTGGCAGCACATCGACCTCCCCATCGACAGCCTCACCGGTGTATGGCGGCTTGTTTTCTGCTGGTTTTCCCAACCCGACAGCCTGTCCCCCTTCAGCGGCCACGCACCCGCCATCGACAGCCTCGGCATCGACTATTATATCCCCTGTCCTCCACCCCTCATCGACAGCACCGGCAGCACCTACGAGAGCATCGACCTGCACTGGACCGGACAGGCGGACACCTACGACGTGGCCATCGCCCTTGGCGAATGGCCCTCAACCATCGAGCCTGTTGCCACCCTCAGCGACACACACGGCTACCGGTTCTACGGACTGATGCCCTCCACTGTATACACCGTGGGTGTGCGCCAGCATTGCAACGGGGTGGACACCTCGGTGTGGTCCACCGTCACCGTCGTGACCGACAGCCTGCGCTGCAACCCCGCTGAGCATATCATGGTATCGGACATCACGCTGCACTCCGCCACGGTCGACTGGGAGAGGACCGGCATGGAACGCCGCTGGGACCTTCACATCTGGTCCCCCGAGGGCACCGACAGCCTCCTCCGCACCAGCACCCACCCAGTGGTACTCGACGGCCTTGAATCGGGCCTCCGCTACAGCTGCACCGTCCGTCCGCTCTGCGGCAGCACCCTGGTGGAAGGCGACTGGAGCGACACCGTCACCTTTGTCACCTCCGACTGCCCCACGGTGACCGGCATCATTGCCGAGGACATCACCACCGACCGGGTCACCCTGAGCTGGAATGCATCGCCCCTTGCACATGGATGGACCATCGAGTACGGCAGCGCCGGGTTCAGCCAGGGCACTGGCACCACTGCACATGCCACCACCAACAGCCTTGTCATCAACGGGCTCGACTGCGCCTCGGAGTACGACTTCTACGTCATGGCGCAGTGCGACACCGACCTGAGCAGCCTGAACTGGGGCTTCGTCTCGGCCACCACGTCACCCTGTCCCGACGGGTGCAGCACCCCCACAGGCATCACCACAACCCTTTACAACACCAACGTCACCGTAGAATGGACACCCTCCGAAGGCAACAACTCCTTCGAGGTGGAATACGGCATGCAGGGATTCCAGCACGGCGCAGGCACCACCCTCCTCACCAACGAATCCTTCACCACCATCAACAATCTCGAGCGGGGCATACACTACGACCTCTACGTGCGGGCGGTGTGCAGCATGGGAAGCCACAGTGAATGGTCACCGGTCCACACCTTCACCATTGGCACCGAAGGCATCGGCTCCACCGACGGCGCCAGCTGCACCATCTTCCCCAACCCCTCCAGCGGCTCCGTCACCGTCGCCACCGACGGGACACACCGCATCGTGCGGATTGACATCATGGACATGAACGGCCGCACCCTGCAGACCACCATACCGCCAAACGGCGGCAGCACCACCGTTGCACTCAACCTGGCGGGGATAAACGCTGGCACCTGCTTCGTCCGCATCGTCACCCCCAACGCGAGCCTCGTGCGGCGACTGGTCATAGTCCCCTCCGCATCGGCGCGATAGCCCCCCTTTTCCTTACGCCTCATCCCGGCAGCGAAACACCCCTCGGCCAGTGCTGCACTAGTAGCATCTCCATTGGTGCAATACGTTAAAATCTATTAAAAAACGTTAAATATTCTAAAGTACTGGAAAAATGGAGTAACTTTGCAATAATAATGTGTAAAGGATAATACATATTAAAATCGTAATAATCAATTAAAAGCAACATGACTATGAAAAAAGCACTACGTTTTTTAGCCATTGTAGCATTGATTGTAGTCCCTCTGTTCAGCCGTGCGCAGACAGTGGTGGACACCGTTCCCTTCTTTTGCGATTTTGAGGACTCCGTTCTCAACACGCATTGGCATCTCGAGAACGGATCGTGCTACAACTTCTTCGTCATCGACACCAGTGTCAACACCACCCCGGGTGGCACCAAGTCGCTCTATGTAACAGAAGAAGACCACCCCAGCATGCCTTACTCCTACAAGTTCGGTTCGTCGGTATCCGGTGAGCAGAGTTATGTGGCCAGCCGCGTATTTGCATGGATGGAATTCTACATCCCCGACACTGGTGACTACGACATCGGCTTCTGGTGGAACTGCATGGGCGAAACAGTCTACGACTATGGCCGGTTCATCCTGGCGCCCAGCACCTACACCTTCACCGCCAGCACCGGGCAGTGGGACACCTCAAGCCCCTATCCCGGCCAGTACCTCGGTGCCATCAGCACCCCCAACAACTGCATCTCGCTCAACGGCACCACGCCGCTCTCCAACGTCTCAGCACCCCAATACCGTGTTGTGACCGTCCACATAGCCCAAGCCGGCAACTACCGCCTGGGCATCATGTGGCTCAACGACGGCAACACCGGCGACAATCCCCCGTTGATGATTGACGACATCTCCATTGTGCCCCACACCTGCGACGCCCCCGAGAACCTGATGGTGGACTACTTCTCCAACGACACCGTATTCATGACCTGGGGCGGAACAGCCTCGAACTATCTGGTCATGTGGGACACCGCCGGCGTCACCTCCAACTTCTCGCACATCACCACTACGGCCAACAACTATTTTAGTATAGGCGGTCTGCCCGAGCATGGCGAATACGAGTTGTACGTTTATGGCTTGTGCGACGGCGACACCAGCATGCCCGCCGCCTACCACATCGTCATGCCCGACAACAGCTGCCCCACCCTTTCCTCCTTCCCCTACACCATTGACTTCGACACCGTCACGAACAAAGGCACCTCACAGCTGCCTGCCGACATCACCTGCTGGGGACACCTGACCAACAGTTCCAACCTCAGCTACGACGGCTACCCCTACGTCTACAGCTACTCAAGCTACGCCCACACAGGCAGCTACGTGCTGTACTACTACTTTAACAACACTTACCTGACGCGCCACGGCTGGCGGCTGCCGCGCATCGACCCCTCCATCGACATCGCCGGTCTGGTGGTGAGCTTCTGGGCGGCCAACAGTGTCAGCTCCTACTCTCCCCGCCTGATGGTGGGTGTGATGAGCGACCCCGCCAACCTCAACTCCTTCGTGGCTTGCGACACGGTCAACATTTCCGCCACCGCCTCCACGCAATATTCCGTCCCCCTTTCCAACTACACAGGCCACGGCCAATATCCCGCCATCATCATGTGCCGGCCCGGCTCGGGCGACTATGGCTACTGCTATGTCGACGACATCACGCTCACCTACGAGCCCTGCACCCGTCCCGGCATCACCTCAATGACCATCACCGACACCTCGGCGGACTTCACCTGGGCCCCCACCAACGGCTACTACTACGAGTGGACACTGTCGCTTGACGACAGCACCGACATCAACCGCACCAACGACACCACCCTCTCCCTCACTGGTCTCAGTCCCGCACAGGCCTACACCCTGTATCTGCGCAGTGTCTGCGACGACAACGGTGCTTGGAACACCATCAACTTCCGCACCGAGTGCGGTGCCCTGCGCGTGCTGCCCTACTTCGAAGACTTCGAGAGCGTCACCGGCGGTAACTCCACCACGGCTGGCTCCCCCTTCATCGACTGCTGGCACCGCTACTGCGACGGCACCTCTTGGTACCCCTACATCTACTACAACTATCCCTCCTACGCCCACAGCGGCAACAACTCCATCTACTGGTACCGGTCCAACACGTCGGATGCAACCTTCGGAACCTCCAACTGGATCATCTTGCCCCCCGTCAACACCGACGTCATCCCGATGAACAGCGTACAGCTGAAATTCTGGGCCATGTCCAGCTCCACATCCTACGGACCCACCCTGCAGGTAGGCGTAATGACCAACCCCAACGACACCTCCACCTTCCGACTGGTGCGTAATGTCGACATCGATGGAACAAGCTACCGCGAATATGTCACCACCTTCGACACCTACACCGACTCGGGCTCCTACATCACCGTGAGGTCCGTGTACGATGGACAATACTGGTATGCCTACCTCGACGATTTCACCATCGAGTACATCCCCTCATGCCCCGGAATCAACAATCTCATCGCCGACGGTATCGGCACCACATCCATCCACATGAATTGGGAACCCTCCTTGGCACTCGACACCGTTGTTGAATACGAGATCACTATCACCAACGACACCCTGCTGCCTCCCACCACATACACCACCACAAACAACAGCATCTTCCTCACTGGCCTTACACCCAACACACAATACTACATCGGCGTGCGTTCCGCCTGCGACACCTCCTACAGCCAATGGGAGAGCCTCGTCGTAAGGACAAACAACCTGCCCTGCATCGAGTTCGACAGCACTTCTGCCGACTCCATGGTAGTCACCAACACCAGCACCTCGGCATCCTACCTTCTCCCCCTGAACAACTTCTACCGTAACTCATATACACAACAGCTCTACACCAGCGACGAAATGCATGGTGGTGCTGTCATCACCGGCGTCGACTTCCGCTATAACGGCTCCGCTGCCTCCACTGTCAAAACGAACTGCACCATCTATATGGCCAACACCACCGTGCAGAACCTCTCCTCCGGGTACGTACCCTACAGCTCGGCATTCCAACGCGTCTATGTAGGTCCCATGAACGCCAGTCCCAACCCCGCCAGCGGAGGCTGGAACCACTTCGAGTTCGATACCGCGTTCAACTACGACGGTGCCTCCAACCTGCTCCTTATTGTTCACGACAACTCCGACAACTACGACGGCTCGACCTACACCTTCAGCTGCCACAATACTGACGGCATCATGGCCCGCCATAGCTACACCGACGGCACTGGCTACGACATCGCCACCGTCAGCGGCGGCAACACTGCAACCCTCCGTGCCGACATCCAGTTCCACACCTTCGGATGCCAGGCCACGGGCAACTGCGCACCTCCCACGGTGGTAGTCACCCATGTCGACTCCACCGAGATAAGCGTCAGCTGGGCAGCCGGCAACACCGAGTCCTCCTGGGGAGTGGAGTACATGGCCGACGGCGACACCAACTGGGTTGACCAAGGCCTGACCTCCGCCACAGATGTCAACCTCACAGGTCTGACCCCCAACACCCGCTACACCATCCGCGTCACCGCCAGCTGCGGCACAGAGGCCCCCTTTGCCATCGTCTCGGCAAAGACCGCCTGTGCCCCCTACCATGTCCCCTTCTACGAAGATTTCGAGAGCTGGACAGCTTCCAGCACTGCTCCCGCTCCTGCCTGCTGGAACAAGTTCAGCACCTATAGCGCAAGCTATCCCTACGTCGTCACATCACAGCATCACAGCGGCAACCGCTCGATGTATTTCTACAACTACGGCAGCACCCACACCTGCCTGGTGCTCCCCCTGCTCGATGTTCCTCTCGACAGTCTCTCCCTCTCGTTCTTCATACGGAAGACCTCCAGCCAATACAGGCATGCACTCCGTGTAGGCGTGATGTCCGACCCCACCGACATCAGCACCTTCGAACTTGTGTCCGAAGTATACACCAACATGGTTGACGAATGGCAGGGCGTAGAAGTCCCATTCGACAGCTACACCGGCAACGGCCAATACATAGCCATCCGCACTGTGCCCGGCTACAGCTACCCCTATGTCGACGACATCGAGGTCGACTACATCAACCCCTGCCCGCGTCCCACCAACTTCTGGGTGGAAAATGTGGCCAACAACGGTGCCACCATTCACTGGGAAGACACCGCCTCGTCCAACTTCGAGATTGAATGGGGACCCAAAGGCTTCGCCCGTGGTACAGGCACCACCCTCACCACCACAGCCGACAGCGTTGACCTCACCGGCCTGGCCATCAGCACCGAGTACGAGATCTATGTCCGTGGTCTCTGCACTTCCGACGACACCAGCGACTGGTCGTTCCCCTTCTCATTCTGGAGCCAATGCTTTGTCATCGACTCGCTTCCCTTCTTCGAGAATTTCGAAAGCTATCCCTCATCCAGCACAAGCAACCCCAACTTTATCCATTGTTGGACCCGCCTCACCGGCAGCCAATACATCTATCCCTACATAGCCGGTAGCACCACCTACTCCCACAATGGTGGCAACCGTGGTCTCTATTGGTACAACACCAACTCTTCCGGCTACATGTATGGCAACACCATGTCCAACTACGTCATCCTGCCGCAAATCGACACCACCGTGCTGCCCATCAACACCCTCCAGCTTTCGTTCTGGGCCAAGTCGAGCAGCTCGTCTTACTCTCCCAACTTCGACATAGGCATCATGACCGACCCCAACGACCCCACCACCTATGTGCCTGTCGACACAGTCGTCATCAACTACGCCGACGACTGGACATACGTCGATGTACCATTCACCAACTACAACGGCTATGGCAGCTATGTGGCCATCAGGGGTTTCTATGTATCCTATTGGTATGCCTACGTCGATGAGATCCTGCTCGACACAGCACCCTCCTGCATCGCCCCCAGACATCTTGCCTCCACCGGCAATACACTCACCTCTATCGACCTTACCTGGCGCGAACGTGGCAATGCCACCGAATGGCAGGTCAGATACAACATCCCCGATGTACCCGGCATGTCGTACGACACCATCGTTTACACCAACAGCGTCACCTTCACCGGCCTCTTCACCGGACAGATGTACGAGTTCCAAGTCCGCAGCATCTGCGGTGGCGGCGACACCTCCGCGTGGTCGAATAGCTACTTCGGTGCCCCCGGTTCATGGAACATGCGTCCCAACATGACCGACACACTACGTATGTGCCAAGGCACCATCTACGACGACGGTGGCCTCACTGGCTCATACATCGCCAACCAGACCTCTTACATCATCCTCATGCCTGAAACCCCCGGCAATCTGGTACAGATTGAAGGCACCTTCAAGGGCGAGAGCTGCTGCGACTACCTCGGCATCTACGATGGTATAGGCAACACCGGCACACAATTCTACTATGGCTACTCCGGTTCGCTCATCAACCTCGGACCCTTCATGTCCACCAACGGACCCATCACCATCTACTTCCACTCCGATGGCTCTGGACAATACGATGGTTTCGAATTCCATGTCAGTTGCATCAACCTCAACTGTCCTGTCGCCGACATACGTATCGACAGCACCTACCCGCTCAGCTCCGACATGCTGAACGTTACATGGTATGCCGACAGTGCCACCTCCTTCGAGGTTGAATACGGCAACCATGGCTTCATCCAAGGCACAGGCACCCTCCTCACCACCACCACCAACCACGCCACTCTCATCGGCCTCACTCCGCTCACCAGCTACGATGTCTACGTCCGCGCCATTTGTGCCACTGGCGACTCTGGTTCGTGGATGCATGCCACCCTGACCACAGAGCTGTGCGAAAACTACAGCACCTTCTACAGCTACGACACCTCCTCCACTATCGGCTCAACCACCAGCTCCTATTCTCCTGTTGGCTATAGCTTCTACGAATACAGCTATGTGCAGACCATCATCGACAGTGCCATGCTGGCCGGAATGACCAACCCCATCTCCGCACTCGCCTTCCATCCCTCCACCTCCAGCCAAGGCGACTACTTCTCCAACATCGATGTCTACCTCGCCAACGTGCCTGAGAGCGACCTCAGCCTCGACTTCATCCGTCCCGACAGCAACCATGTCTTTGTACAGGTGATGCATGGTGCCGACCTCCGCTACAACTCCACCGAGTGGCAGCTGCACGGTTTAGACACCACCTTCACATGGGACGGCCACAGCAACCTGCTGGTCTCCTTCAACCGCAAGCACGGCTCATACGCAAGCGGTGCAACGTTCTACGCCCATTCATCCTCAGCCGTCAAGGGGCGCTACATCTATCAGGATGGAGCTGCCTATAACCCCGCAACAGTCTCCGGCGGCTACACCCTCAATGTGGTGGGCGACCTGATGTTCTACACCTGCCATGCCGGTTCATGCCAGATACCTATCGTCACCGGCATCACCCACGACCACCAGTCCGCCACCATCACCTGGACTGGCAACGGCACCAACTACCAAGTCAACATCAAAGAAGCCACCTCCGACGACTGGCCAGCCACCGACATCAATGTCACGGGCAACACCTACACCTTCTCCGGCCTCAACCCCGCCACACACTACAACATTCGCGTCCGCACCGACTGCACCGACGACAGTCTGGACTACAGCTATTGGGTCCCCGACGAGTTCATCACCGACAGCCTGCCCTGCTTCCCGCCGCATAGCACCCATGTCACCGACGTCACCAACTCCACCGCCACCATCGACTGGATAACCATCGGCACCGAAACCATGTGGGAAATCCACGTGTGGTCCTCCGGCGACATCGACAGCATCTACCGCGTCACCACGCATCCTGTCACCGTGGGCGGCTTCACCGCAGGCCTCACCTACACCGCTGAAGTCCGTGCCCTCTGCGGCACCAACCTGGAGGAAGGCGACTGGGGTGCCTCCTGCACCTTCACCACCGCCACCTGCCCCAATGTGGCCAACGTCTCCGCTGGCAACGTCACCGACAACAGCGCCCTCATCGTCTGGGACCTCGACACCATGGCCGAGAGCTGGGTGGTTGAGTACGGCCATGCCGGCTTCGACCAAGGCTCCGGCACCATCGTGCCTTGCACCTCCAACAGCTTCAACGCCACTGGCCTTGAGTGCGAGACCTCCTACGACTTCTACGTCCGCGCCGTCTGCGGCACCGACTGGACCAGCGAGAACTGGGCACGCGTAAGCTTCACCACCAACGAGTGTGCCGAACCTTGCGATGCTCCCTTCGGCGTCACTGCCACCGTCAACCTGAACAATGTCGACGTCAGCTGGACGCCTGGCGAGGGCAACACTGCCTTCGAGGTTGAGTACGGCAGCCGCGGCTTCAGCCACGGCAGCGGCACCACTGTCAACGCCACCGAGCCCCACACCACGCTCACCGGTCTCGACTACAACACCCCGTACGACCTCTACGTGCGTGCCCTCTGCGGTGCTGACAACTACAGCGCATGGACGCCTGTCACCACCTTCACCACCGGCACCGAAGGCATCGACCTCACAAGCGGCGCCACCTGCACCATCTTCCCCAACCCCGCCAGCGGCTCCACCACCATCAGCGTGGGCGGCGTCAACGGCAAGGTGAAGATTGAAGTGGTCGACATGAACGGCCGCACAGTTGCCACCGAGACTCTCGAGTGCAACAGCGACTGCGTCAAGACCATGGAAGTGGACAAACTCGCCCAGGGTGCCTACTTCGTCCGCATCAGCGGCGAACAGGTGAACATGGTCAGGAAACTGATCGTGAAGTAAATTGAAAGTTGAAAATTGAAATCGTTACTCCAATAATTTCACTTTTCAATTCCTTAAAAAGGGGATGGCTTACAGCCATCCCCTTTTATTTAACAATCCAGAATAATTGTAATAAATACCCAATAACCAATAAACCTTATATTTCTTCCTCAAAAAAAACAAGAAATTAAAAAAAATATGTATTTTTGCAGCATGAAAATAAGATAAAGTATGAATGGATGAGAGTGAAACATTAATTATCAAACCATTAAATTATGCGAAGGTCCTTCAGAATTATACTAATGCTTGTGATAATATTCATATCAGAGGCATTGAATGCGCAAAATGTCACCTGTCCGGCCCCCACGGGCATCACGGTGGACAGCATCACCACATACAGTGCCACCATCACTTGGACAAGTGGCGGCACGGAGACGCTTTGGGAACTCATAATAGGTGACAATACCTACTATCCAACCACCAACTCTTATACTACCAACACCCTACATAGCAACACGCAATACATTGTCAGCGTGCGTGCCATTTGTGATTCGGGCGACACGAGCACTGCAGTGTTGGACTCTTTCAGCACGGCGTGTCCGTCGCGCATTACCTATCGCGACCTGCCCCTCTTCGAGGATTTTGAGCGCTATGAATATGGACGGGAGGCATCCATCAGCCCTTGTTGGGACAGGGGTGTGATTGCCCTGTCGGGCAGAATCAGTGACCACTACGTTCCCTATCCCGAAAGAGCTGACATCAATGGCGACACTGTCGGCCTCGCACTCTTTGGGACGAGCAGCCCTTCGTTGAGGTACTACAACTGGGTTGCGTTGCCACGGGTGGACGACTCGGTGGATATCACAGACCTTGAGCTCTCGTTCTTGGTGAAGCGTCCCAGCTCAGACCAGTATCAAACCATCGTGGTGGTGGGTGTCTCGTCCGACCTCACCACTGAGGCGGCATTCTTGCCAGTCGATACTATCGACCTTAGCGACGAGCAGATCTACTCCCATCATCCCGTGGTGGTGACCTTCGAGAACTTCGAGGGTGACGGCAGGCACATCCTTATCCAGGCGGCAGCACCCGACTCTGCATCGTGGACATCCAACTCCTTCTTCATCGACAACGTCTTGCTGCGGAGGAATGTCGGATGCCCTACAACGCAGCATGTCAGGGTGACTCGCACCACCGCCGACAGCGTGTTTGCCACGTGGGACCAGCCCATGTCTGGAGATAGTAGTAATGTGACGGGCTGGCTGGTCTATGTAGGCACACCCGGATTCGATATCGACACTGTCACCCCTCAGTTTTTCCACAACAACGCCTGCGCCATCGGCGGCCTGAACCCCGACACCGAATACGAGTTGGTGGTGGCTGCCGGTTGCACTGGCAATGTGGGCTATACCTCTTACCCCGCTCTCTTCCGCACGCTGTGCGCCCCCATTGTCAGCCTGCCATTCGTGGAGAGTTTTGAAGACGTTACAGGTTACATTTACCCCTCAGCGAACGGTTACATTTACCCCTCAGCGCCCGACAACAATCTGCCCTCCTGCTGGAGGCACTACTACCGTGGCAATGATTGGAGATATCTCGGCTATCCCATTGTGTATGGCGACCCGTTGTTTGCACACAGCGGCAACAACTCGCTAAGCCTCATTTCCAGTAGTAGGGTCCAGATAGCCGTCATGCCCCTCACCGACAGCACCCTCTTCCCGGTCTCGGGCCTGCATGTGTCCTTCTGGATGCGGTCACACGATCAACTCGCCTCTATCGTGGTGGGCGTGATGAGCAACCCCGCCGACACCAACACCTTTGTGCCTGTCGACACCTGCCAAGTCACTGGCCTTTATTCGCACTCTGGGGCGGGTTTTGCCTCCTACACGGGTCCGCACGGCCACATAGCCTTCAGACCACTGCCGCCAAACGTTTGGTCCCGCAATCCCTACCTCTATATCGACGACATCACCATTGCCGAGCGTCCCCCTTGTGTGCCCATCACGGCGATGCACGTTGAGACCACCGCTTCGGCAGCCCGCATGACTTGGAGATATGACTACCACTTCGGCACCCCCACAGGATATATTGTCAGCTACCGTCCTACCGACGACACCACAGCCACACCCACTGCCATCACCACCACCGCCCCCGAGATGGTGCTGACAGGTCTTGGCGCCGGCGACACCTACTGGCTGTCGATAGTCCCCGTGTGTGGCAACGACAGCGGTGCCGCCTATATCTCGTCCTTCAGCACCCAAGCATTGCCCTGCGTGGATTGGGACACCACCGATATAGCGGGCGACACCCTCTCTCTGGGCAATCCCGGAACAGGGACTAATGCTATGTTCCCCTATCACGCAACGGTTCCCAGCTCCTACGTCCAGCACCTCTTCTTAGCCTCAGAGATACCCGTCAGCGGACCGACCACGCTGCAGGGCATCGGTTTCGACTATGCTTACAACCAGTTATCAGGGTTCGCCAACAACTGCACCGTTTATCTGGCTCATACCACACTCGACAGTATGACCAACAGTTTTGTTGGTGGCCAGCAGATGGTTTATACCGGGTCGCTTGCTTTCAGTGTGCCAGGTTGGAACTATGTGTT
>JAEEGL016047489.1_pt1 | contig 25230 bp, 19 predicted proteins | sample 9134231 | NCBI WGS metagenome assembly JAEEGL01 (sample SAMN16246548, study PRJNA631951) | gut metagenome | biome: gut microbiome; feature: rumen; material: fiber-attached | host: Bos | place: Iran: Karaj | collected 2018-10 | reverse complement strand
CAACAAGACCGGCTATGTTCTTCTTTTGTAAGTACTGTCTTCGCTTCATATGACACCTCCTGAATGTTTTTCTTCTCTTCGCTGTAAACAACAAATGATGCTGATCTTCACTCACCTGTCTGATCATATATTCGCAGACCGTTTTCAAAAAATTGGGGTATCATAAAAAATTTTTATCGGGAGGTAACGGCGGCTTTTCCTTTCCCTCTTCTCCGTCAGGAGGGGGTGTGGGCTGTCCGTTTTCATCCAGGGGAGCCTCAGGCGGCGGAGGCGGTACATCACCCGCATCTACCAGAAGATCGTGTATATGATCATGCTTTCTCTCTCTTATGGCATCATCCATTTTCGGTCCGAAATCCCGGTCTTCCGGTCTGAATCCCTTTATCTTTCTTATCTCTTCAAACCGGCCGGCGCTGATGCCGTGCTCCCTGGCTCTGTGATGCTCCTTAAGGTCAGAACCGTTTATTATCATGGTAAACTTATCGTCCTCAGGATGCTGTAACGCCCTGTCTACTTCGTCATGTATTCTCTCACGGCGTCTTTCATCATTCGAGCTGATATTTACCAGATAATATGTGTCCTCTTTTCCACGGTAGCCATGCTCGGCCATTAATCTGTCAGTACGGTCCAGCATATCCGAAAGAGGGGCATTGGGCCTGAAATCCCTCATGAGCTCATCCCTTATCTGTCTGCCCTCATCATTTATCGCATTGACCGAAACCACACGGTTCAGACGGTTCAGGTAAAATTCAAGGGAAGGGTCGGCATCCAGGGAAACATAGGAACAGGCCGGCACAGTAAGGTAAAACCCTGTGGACAAAAGCAGGATTATGACCGCAGCTGCCGCGCTCATCCTTCGAAACACAGCGCTGTATAAGATCCTTGGCAGATCGGATACCATCACCTCATCCCCCACCTTACACTCTTTCTTTATTTTTCTGAAGGATCCGTCTTCACACAGCACGGCTGCGTAGTGATCTTTGATTTCCATTACTACGGCTTTTTTCATATCAGAACCTCAACTACATTGACAATCAATTTACTCAAATTGACAGTAAATTAAGAATGCTGACCACGACAGGCGGTATACCGGGGTTAGGCGGATCAACAGATCTCCCATCTTTTCCGTTTTTTATATCCCTCATGTACTCAGACAGCAGCGGATAATCCCCGCCCAGTATGATCCCCGCCGTTATTATATATTTTCGATGACGTTCCAGGATTTTTCGGGGTAGGGCTGTATTTTTTTCTATCTCTGCTATGGGCAGCATTTTTGACGACAGCATTTTTGAATACAGTTCTTTGTTCCCCAACAGGCATCTCACCGCCTCGCCACAGGCTTTTTTTGTTTTCGCAGCCTTCGGAGAGCATTCGGTCAGATCAAAAAAGGAAAAGGAAAAACCGTCAAGCACAGCCTTTAGCGCTTCTATTTCATCCTTGACAGTGATCGCTGACGATGCATCAGACGGCACTTCCCGCGACATCTGCGACACCTTCGTCTTCACCTGCCGCTCCAGGGCTTTTGACCCGGGATCATCTTCATCCTGCGTATCCATATCAGACATGTCAAAAGCAATTTCTTTGTCATATCTGCCCTCAACCCGCAAGTGGTCTATGACCCGCCTTCTGATTATAAGCGAAGAAAAAGAAGCAAAGCTGCCCTTATCTTCATCGTAGGCATCTATTGCTTCATTAAATGCGATCAAGGCTATGGACCAGACATCATCACTTTTCGTGACGAAGCGTCCCACAGCCTTGTAAGCACATGCGAGAATGAACTTCTCATTTTCTTCTATAAAAATATTTCTGTATTCGGGATCCGTTTTTGCCCGGTTTATATTATCAAAAGTAACCATAACCATCGCTGTTTCTAAAAGATCAACAGACTTAATATGATTTCTTACCAAGGGGTTTAACAGGTCCGGGAGCCACGCCGCGCCCTGCACCGGCCGTTACATATCCGTCCTCATCTATGCTCACGTCATAAGAAAGGGACGTCATTGCACCAAGCAGCCTGTCGTACTCACTGCTGCCCTTTTCATACATGGTAGTGTGACAGCTTTTCTGCACACAGGGAATGAATCTGACCGATACTATCTTTTTATCCTCGGCCACTGCCTGCAGTACCCCGGAATCCAGATCCTTGGAACTGAACCAGAAATTGCCCAGACTGTACAGCACAGGAACTCCGTCCACGTATTCAAAACCCTGAAGGCAGTGGGAATGCATCCCCACTATGAGATCCGCCCCGGCAGCTGCATATTTTTGCGCCAGCTCCCTCTGGGATGCGTCTATATCATATGTGTTCTCGGATCCCCAATGGACAAAGACCACCGTCAGATCGGCATTGTCTTCAGCTTTTCGGATCACCCCCAGAAACCTTTCCGGATCCAGTGTCCTCAGCACGCCGGGAGTGGTTTCCGTCGCCTCTTTTGTATCCGGAGGGAGGCTTCTTTCTATCTGTGTGGCTGCCACATATGCTATCTTCATGCCGCCTGCTATAAAGTATACGGGAGAACAGGCCTCGTCTATATTTCTGCCCGCGCCCGCATAAGGGATATCCGCACCCTCAAGAGTATCAAAGGTATCCATCAGCGCATCCGGACCGTGATCGTATGCATGATTGTTTGCCAGGCCGACTATATCAGCCCCCATTTTTGTCAGGTTTTCCACCATCACAGGCCTGGCTCTGAAGGTAAACTTTTTCCCTGCCGTGGGCGTTCCCCTGTCGCTGTAGGGGAACTCATTGTTTATCATAAAGATATCCGCCCCGTTCAGCTCACTCATCAGATTCTCGGACAGGACGCCGGTAATACCGCCTGAAGCCTTATATGTGGCCATATTACTGTAATGCTCATCGAAATTGATATCTCCGGCAAAATCCATGACCACACGACCCTCATCAGCCGTTTCCATGAGTCTGACCCTGGGATCTTTTTTTTCTTCCTCGGAAACCCTATACCCGTGAAAATCATTTTCATCAGGGCTCTCATCAGGGGTATCAATATCTGTCCCATCGTCGGGGATCAGTGACATGGCAGGTTCATCCTTCCTGTCAAGGACCATGGCGTTGCCCTCCGCTTCGGTTCTGACCTTTGGTTCAGGTTCGGCTTCAGCCTGTGCTCCTGCCTCAGGCTCAGCCTCCGTTTCAGCCAAAGTCACATCAGAGCTTTCCTCCTCGGAGTTTTCCCCGTTAAAATATATCTGTGTCGGCTTATCCCTGTTACACCCTGCCTGGAGCATAGACAGGCAAAATATAACAGCAAGACAACCTATTCTGTTGATCACAATCTTCCACCCGCACTCCAATTAGTCACCTCTACCAGTTCACCTGTCCTGTTGTTGAATACCGCTATACTGACCAACGCACTCTCGTCATAATCCGATGCATAATCCGACCCGAAAGGCGTATCCATAGCAGATGACGGATCGATGATCTCTTGGATCTCCCCGTTCAGATTTGAATAAAAATATGCGCCGGCACCGGCCGCGATATCAGTCCCTGCGTCACCCTCGCCGGTCTTTGAACCGACCTCATCTTTCTTTATCAGCTTGTAAAGCAATCCGTCCTCGTTTGCCGCTGCCATATCGGACACATATATCGCAAAGGAATAATCAGGCGAATACACGTTGGCCAGATAATCCTTATAATCCTCACAGTCATTTCTGAGTCTGTCCAGATAAGTGGTATAATATCTGTATTCCTTATTCCAGACAGTATCCGGATCATCCGAACGATGATCGGTAAATTCATATCTCTCACTAAGATACTTTCCTATATAGTCCGTCACCTTATGTCCGCCCAGCAGATTGACATGAGATCCCAGGTCCGCCATGTCTGTGGCGAAGTCAAAATCCATCTCATCAGTGTGGAGCATCAGGTTTACATAATAACAGTTGTCGTATTCATCCGCCAGCTTCTGCGCCTGGTTCAATACCTTCTGGGTTTCCTTACTACAAGGGAAGGGAATGCACATGAAATAAATATCTATCCCCTTTTCCCTGCAAAGCTGCACTATTTTTTCGGCATACTCACAAGACAGGTCTCCTGCCCACTCGTACTCTTCCTGGGGGATGACTTCAAAGGGCTGCGCATTTGCCACACCATGAAACAGCCTGCCGCCTTTTCCGTAATTATTGAGCACCGGGTCCTCAAAATCCTGTCTTTCCAGTTCCACCCAGCGGTTATGGTAATAATACAGAGGGAAGTAATACTCAAGCCAGGTGTCAGGAAGATCTGAGAGCACATCCTGTATGGCCTGAACTTTGAGGCGGCTCATAGGCATCCCGTCAAAAACTCCGTGACATCTGGTAGGGACCTCGTGATCGTTTTTTTCATCGCCATATTCAAATGCATGACAGTCTATGACCACCACCTTCGGCACATGATAATTAAATGCATCCAGCATGGAATAATAGTTTACCGCAAAGCGCTCTCCGGCTGTAGACAGGTTAAACGAAGAAATCCCGAACTGCCTGTAAAGCTCCATGGGCTGATAACCGGCGTAGGCATGGCTGGTACCGACGAAAAGTACATCGATATCTTCCTTTTGTTCATAAAACCGCTGGCGATGGATGGCGCCGTTCTTCGAACTGTACAGGCGCGACAGGCCAAAGACCAGAGCTGTGACAGCCAGGATCGTCAGGATAAAATATATGATGTTTTTGGTTGTTTCTTTTTTCATGTTGCTTTAACAATACTTCAAAGTCAGGCTCAAAACTGAAAATAAAGGAACGTATTCTCGTTATAGCCGCCGCCCCAGGCTCCAAAGGTCAGGATGGCGGCAAGAATGATCAGATAAACAGCAAGCCTGAACACATACTGCTGCTTCTCAACCACCTCATACAGGTTTACGCCTTTCACCTTAAATATATCCGTGATCAAAACAGCGACGATCGAATAGATCATCACCATAAAAGGTTTCTGCGCCAGTCCCAGAGTGTATAGCTCTTCACCGAAAAGTATCCAGGGATTAAAATTCGAAAAGACATCCTTTATCATGGAAACCGCCATGGCACCGCTCCCCGCCCTGAAAAACAGCCAGGTGAAATCCACCAGGATAAAAGTCAGGATCACCTTAAATACCCTGTAACCGGTTTTTTCATTATCAATGCCGAGCCTTGCCCTGACGCCTGTGAAAAATCTGTCCGTCAGTCCTTCGATCACCTGAAAGATCCCGTTCAGTCCGCCCCAGATCACGAAGTTCCAGGAGGCGCCATGCCACAAACCGCTCACCAGGAAAACGATCATAACATTGATATATTTCCGAAGGGTTCCCTTCCTGTTACCTCCCAGGGGAATGTACAGATAGTCCCTGAACCACTGGCTCAGGGAAATGTGCCAGCGATGCCAGAATTCGGAAACACTCCTTGACATATAGGGAGCATTGAAATTCTCCATCAGTTCGAAGCCCAGCATCTTGGCCACGCCACGGGCTATCAGGGAATATCCCCCGAAATCCCCGTAGATCTGAAATGCAAACAGAATCGTGGCAAGTATTACATAAAACCCTTTATAAGTCCGGGTATCGCCAAAAACGGTATCCACCACTATGGCTATATTATCCGCCATGACCACCTTTAAGAAATAGCCGGCCAGTGTCATCAAAAAGCCACGTCTCAGATTGTCAAAGGAAAAAACGGTATCGTTTTTCACCTGTCTTAACAGATTCTTCGAACGCTCTATGGGGCCCGCCACAAGCTGCGGGAAAAAGGAAACAAAAAGAGCATATCGGAAAAAGTTCTTTTCGGCCTTTGTCTCTCCCCTGTACACGTCGATGGCATAACCGAGGGCCTGGAAAGTATAGAACGAAATGCCCACGGGAAGAACTATATCAAACTGGGGAAGCTGAAGACTAAGTCCCAGCCGCGAACCTACCCCTGCAACATTCTGAAGTATGAAATTGAAGTATTTGAAATAACCGAGAATGCTCAGGTTCAGTACCACCCCCGCAGCCAGGATCCACTTTCGCACTCCTGTCCTGCCGGCGAATTTTTCCGACAAAAGACCGGTGATCCAGGTTATGAGAGTAGACAAAAACAAAAGCAGCGCATATGCGGCATTCCAGCTCATATAAAAGTAATAACTGGATACAAGAAGCCATATCCAGCGCACTTTTTTCGGAATGATGAAATATACCAGCGCTACTAAAGGAAAGAATAGCAGAAATTTACCTGAGTTAAAAAGCATTAAAATTTACCTTATGAACCAAACACAGACCGGGTGATCCAGGTGAAATTCATATTCTGTGACAGGGTATTGAGTACATCCACCGTAACCCTGTTGTCATTTGTGTGATCGGCATTTCTCTCCATCTGTGAGAGGGCAAAATTCGGTCCGTTTTTGAACCCGTCAAAGCCCGCAAAAGCCACGTTCTTCACGCCTATGGAATCCAGAAGGCGCAAAAGCATCAGGATACAGTTATCCGAGATCTGGTCCTTATAGTACGCATAATCGGAATAATTCACGGCCAGGTCATAATCATAACCTGCATCCAGAAGATTGGATGTGATCACCTTGAGATCCGTTCCGCTCTTGTCGTGAAAGGTCTCCCACCGGCGTATATTGGAAAAGAAAGCGGCATGTGACGCATATTCCTTCCAGATGAAATTAGCTGTGATCACAAAAGGATCCGCCAGACGGATATAATCCTCTATATCCTGACGATGTTCCCTGATGCTCAATCCGGGAGCTATGATGAATACAGGCGAAGCGGTAATACCGGCCCCATCTCTCTTTTCGCTGATGATCCGGGCCAGACTCTCCCTGTCGGCGGTATCATCTATGCTGTGGCTCTGATATTCCGCATAGAGCATATCCGCATATTCTCTGTCAAAACGGGTCTTATGGTCATTGTCTATACGGGACAATATCTGATTGATCTGTTTTGTCTTAAGCCTGCCTGCCCCCATGAGATACTCCGCATAGGTCCTGTGAACCTTATGCTGGGCCGAAAGCGCATAGGCTATGGAATACCCCCAGGGTATCCTCTTTTTTATCTCGGCTATATACTCATCTATGGCATCATACACCGGCTCTATGTCATAGGACGTACCGCAGTTTTCATTCATGTATTTCATCATCAGCTCAATACACAGATTTCCGGGCACCCGGCCCATGCCGTACAGTGAGCCGTCAATGGTGATATCACGGTCAGCCACCGATATATCGATAAAATTCTGGGCCAGGGAAAATGAAAGGGACTGGTTCTCATGAAGATGAACGGCTATCCTGATACCTTTGTCCAGATTGTGCTCGATCAGATTATAGATACGGATCAGATCCTGTCTCTGCATGGCTCCGAAGGTATCCACCATGGTAAAGCCATAAACCCCGATCTCGTTTGCACGCTTGATAAAGCCCAGCAGCTGGGCGTCAGAATATCCCATTATATTTATGGGATTCACGAAGCACTTATATCCCTTATCCACCACATAGGCACAGGCAGCAAAACCTTCCTCTATATGATAATCATGAAAGGATATCCTGATGATCTCAAAAGTCCCGTCATTGTCCTCAAGCTTTGAAAAATCATAAAGATCCGCCTGGGCCATAAGAGCATACTTCACATGGGCGGGGCGCTCCTTCGGGAGCACGCGCTTTGCTTCTTCTATTGTATTATACATGGCACGGTCGGGATCATATTCACAGTTCTGAAGAAAACCTGTCTCTATGACATCCATACCGGATGCTGCCAGATCTCTGATGATGGATTTGATCACATCCTCACCGAACTCGGAATGATTGATATGTCCGCCGTCCCGAAGAGTACAGTCGAGTAACTGTATATTTCTCATTTTATTCTCCGATTTTTTATATCATTTCAAGATTCTTCGCTTCGCTCAGAATGACATGTGCTAAACTGACAAAACGCTCACTGTTTCGAAAGCGCCGGTACTACGAGGGAATGATGCCTCTCTGCCGCATGATCTCCTCCACCCTGGGGATCTGTTCCTCAAGGTCCACACCGAAGGATGAGAACGAAGTCTCATCGAGCCTCAGCTTTCTGCCATGCTCCAGAGCCCTGTTGCATTCTATGCCCTTTTCCGATATTTCCAGAGCCGACTGCCCCCAGCCCAGGAAATCTAGGAGAAACTGTCTGCGATAAGAATACAGTCCCACAAGATGCCAGCCTTCACACTTTTCCGATCCATGATCATAGGGAGCAGCACACCTGGTAAGATACAGCGCATCCCCCTTAAGATCGATCACGGCCTTCACCACATTCGGGTTCGTAAACTCTGACGGATCCTTGATCCTTTGTCTGAGCGCAGCATATTCCACCTCAGGATCATCCAGGATATGAATGACCTGTCTGATCTCCTCCGGGTCTATCAGAGGCTCATCCCCCTGAATATTAAGATATATGTCGCCAACCGTACGGGATGCCACCTCAGCCACTCTGTCAGCACCCGTTCTGTGATCCTTTGAGGTCATCATGGCCTTCATTCCGTTTTCTTCGCAGCACTTCAAAATACGTTCATCATCGGTGGCCACGATTATCTCATCTATCTCACTGACCTTTTCGGCCTGCCTGTACACCCACCATACCATAGGTTTGCCGTTTATCAGGGCAAGGGGCTTCCCGGGAAAACGGGAAGACTCATATCTGGCGGGGATAACTCCTATTATCTTCATGGTTGTTGCACCTTTCTCCTTCAGAATGACAAAGAAAAAATAAACAATATGTAATTATATCAAAGCATCAATGATTAAGCAATCATTTCCCATCAGTCAAACTGCACATGCCATGAGTTTTCATATATATGCAGGTCGTATTTATGTGCCAGCCGGGAGAACTCCTCCGTGTATCTGTCCTCGTCTATCATGAGAGTACTGAAACCCTTTTCCTGTACATCCTCCAGCTCATGTCGAAAGTCATCAAGATCTCCGGGCTCATCGTAGACAAATACCACATCACACCAGAACAGATATGTACTTAACTCACGATTGATGATGCCGCGTTTTTTTGTAAATACCACAGTGCGTGAAAGTATCTCATTTCCATCGTTCTCCCCGTATATCTCATATATTCTCCGGGCCATTATCCTGCAGCTGTCTGCATCAAAGCGATATGCAAAATAAGCATCCTTATCCTCTGCCAGAATACCGGCTACGGCTTCTGCCGTAGGCTCATATAGAACATCGTCAAGATAAACAGCCTTCTCACCGTTTTGATACAAAGACAATGCTTCATCCGCATCCTTTGCCAAAGCAAAGCCATCATACTTATCATACCAGTGGTTTGATAATTTCTTAAGCGTGTTCACCTCATCAAGAGTCACCTTATCGCAATAGGCGCCGTCGGCATCGGTCCTTATCATTCTCTCATACTGCCACCTGGTGTACACGGTGTGGGGATAAACCCTGATCCCATACTCTTTTGCGATGGAAGCCAGCTCCTTTCGCCAAAGGCCCTTTTTCATTACGATCACATCCACGCCGTTCTCTTTACAAAACGCCGCATAATCCCTGAATTCATCGACCTCACCGTCAAAATCCGTCTTATACAGAGTAAAGATATATCCGCCAAAATTCCCCAGCTTCTTAAACTCTGCCAGTTCATCCTTCTGATAAAACTGGACGATTATCCTGTCAAACAGCTTTTTATCGACAGCCTTCACTTCATCCACAAGTATCCCCGCCTGCCGTAAGCTCTCATCACTGTCATCACTTTTAAAATCAGTTATGAGGAATATATCCTCATGCTCCTGCATGAGCCTTATCATATCGGTAAGAGAAAGGGGAGTGTATTTTCCCTCCAGAGGCGTATTCAAAAACTGCTCCAGCGTAGGGATATGCTCTTCATCGATCCCCTCCTGACCGCTCTCATCAAAGTTATGGCACAGCACCAGCTTATCATCACCGGTCAGGGCAAAATCACATTCAAAAACCTTCTGCCCCCTTGACAGGGAATATTCAAAACCCTCCAGACTGTTGTAAGGTTCCTCTCCGGAGGTACCCAGCGCATGAGCCACCACAGGATTATCCTCATACCATTTGGAACCGGCCTTGCCGCAGCCCGTCATCATGATCATGATAACCACGAGTATCACCGGCAAAGAAATGAAGTGCCTGTATATTCTGTTTATTTCAAGTCTTTTTTTCATATCATATCCGGACAATATTATCCATCGTCGCCCACTTTTTCAAGATCCTTCGTAACCCCCTGTCATTCTGAGGAGCTTTGCGACGAAGAATCTTTCTCCCTTATCCGCTTATAAAATTTAAGCCCCATGACCGCCGTCACTGCGCCGATCAGTACTATGATGATCCACCTTGCATAAGCCGGAAGCAGATACAGGCCTCCCAGCGCGATCCCTCCTACCACCATCACTGCAGTCATCAGGAATACAAATCTGTTGTCATACATATCCGTAAGTCCCAGTTTTTTGCTCATTACATAATGAAGCGCCAGCAGCAAAATAAAACCAAACAACGTGGTATAAGCGGCAGCCATGTATCCGAATATGGGGATAAATATAAAGTTCAGTATCACGTTGACCGCCGCGCTTATCAGCGTCCCTATCGATATATATTTGGTCTGCTTTTCAAACCTTTCCATATTCACGTAAAAGGTATAGGCGAATTTACACCCATAGCCTGCCATGACGGGGGGTATCACATACACAGCCTCATAATACCCTTTTCCACCCATGAACCATATAAGCTCGGGAGCCACCAGTATACATCCCATCACCAGTACCACAAAAAACAGGAGATAGAATCTGGACATTTTTTTTACACTCTCATTATCCTTATTGTGCACCCTGTCAAAAAGCCAGGGTTCCCAGGCCTGATTCAGGGATGTGAACAAAATGGATATTATCATACCGCAGGAATAAGCCACGGAATAAACCGCCGCATCCTGGGCGGAGCACATCTGTTTTATCATTATCCTGTCGGAAGAACCCAGAATGGTATTTGACAAAAGATGCGGAACCAGGGGAAGAGAGATGCCCACGGCATATTTCCAATACCGGGCATTGTACAACGTCTTTCCCCGGCTCACCATCATAATATAAGCCGCAAGATAAACTATGATCAGAGGAAGGGTCATACCTGCGATGCGTCCGAAAAGCCGGTCCCTGCAAAAATACACTCCCAGAAGCGAAACGAGAGTGGATGCGATGGTAGACCCCACAGACACCGCCACAAAGCTTTTGTACTTCTGAAGGATCCTGTGTTTTGCCTGCATTATGGTAAGCGCCGGTGCCAGCAGTACATTGAAAAACATAAAGTGGATATAAACCGGAGCCATGTCGAATATCTTTGCAAAAAACGACATGAAAAGACAGACGATGATATAGCTGATCAGGGTTATAAAACTGCCGCAGGCTATTATGGAGGATAAAAATCCGTCAAAATCATCCTCGAAATCATACCTGGCACGGTATACACAGCCGCTCATCTCCAGTGTCACCAGGATGGCTATTATGGAAAGCCATGCTGTGTAATTACTGTATTCGCCATACTCACTCTTTGTCAGAAGGCGCGTGAATATGGGCGTGGTGATAAAGCCCACTCCCTTTAACAGAAAGTTGCTTATGGTATACCATGTGCCGGCCTTAAAAGCCTTTTTTGAAATACTCTCCTGTTTCATGTTTATCATGCACCCAGATCAAACTGACTGTAATACAGCTTATGATAAAAGCCGCCTGCTGCAAGAAGTTCCTCATGCTTTCCCTGCTCTATGATATTTCCGTTCTTCATGACCAGTATCACATCCGCCGTCTTTATGGTGGACAGACGGTGAGCCACAACAAAGCTGGTCCTGCCCTTCATCAGTCTCTCAAAATCGGACTGGATCTTCTGCTCCGTCCTGGTATCGATAGAGGAGGTCGCCTCATCGAGAATGAGCATTGGCGGAATATCCGCCATGATACGCGAGATGCAGAGCAGCTGCTTCTGTCCCGCGGAAAGAAGCGTCCCCTCATCGCTCACCACCGTATCATAACCGTTGGGAAGCCTCATGATGAATGAGTGGGCATGGGCAGCCTTTGCAGCCTCGATCACAGCCTCATCACTTATCTCTTCCCTGCCCATCCTTATGTTTTCCATAATGGTATCATGGCGGAGCCAGGTATCCTGAAGCACCATACCGTAACCGGCCCTTAAGCAGTGTCTGTCCATTTTTCTTATGTCACAGTTTTCCACCGAGATGGAACCGGAATCCACATCGTAAAATCTCATGAGCAGATTTATGAGAGTGGTCTTGCCACAGCCGGTAGGACCTACAATGGCTATACGCTGTCCCTTATCAACCTTCAGGTTAAGATCTTTGATAAGCTCCCTGTCGCTGACATATGAAAAATCCACGTGGGAGATCTTTACATTGCCCTTTATATCCACGGGAACGGGATCCGTACTGTCCGGACGGACTTTTTCGCTCAAGAGATCGAACACCCGTCCCGCACAGGTCAGGGAATTCTGGAGCTCGGTGACCACTCCGGATATCTCATTAAACGGCTTGGTATACTGGGTGGCATAAGCCAGGAAAGATGTCAGAGCTCCCACGCTGATCCTGCCCTTTATGGCAAGAAAAGCTCCCGCCACGGCAACAAAGGCATATACTAGTGAATTGACAAATCTGGTGCTGGGATTGACCAGCGAAGAATAAAAAGTAGCCTTTAAGGATACCTCTCTTAGTTCCTCATTCTGAGCATCAAATTTCTCCAGGAACTCTCCCTCCCGGGAAAAGGCTTTTATCAGCCTGGCATTTGCCAGCGTCTCATCTATGAGAGCAGTTTGTTCGCCTCTCTTTTTGGACTGAGCCAAAAAAAGGGAAGCACTTCTCATGGCGATAAATCTGGCCACGAGAAAAGAAACCGGAGTCAGTAAAATGACCACCAGGGTACACCGGATGTTCAGTCTGAACATAAACACCAGTGTCCCGAAGATCGTCAGCACCCCTGTCAGAAACTGTGAAAAGCCCACCAGCAATCCATCGGAAAACTGATCCACATCCGAGATGCAGCGGCTGACTATATCCCCGGTGGGATGGGCATCCAGATATTTTATTGGCAGCCTTTCAAGATGCGTAAAAAGGTCCGCCCTTATATCTCTCACCACACCGTAGGTGATCTTGTTGTTACACACATTCATGAGCCACTGGGCAAGCGCACCTAAGATCACAACTATAAAGCCACGCTTCACCAGGGCGATGACAGCTTCCATATCAACGCCGCCATCAGCCAGAAGACAGTCCACCGCACGGCCTATGAGTATAGGCATATAAAGTGTGCTGCACACTATCACCACAGCCATCAGAACGGAAAAGATGACAATGGGGATATATTTTTTTATGTAATTTAAGACACGTTTTATATTTGCATTCATGTTTCTTTTTCTGCCCGTATCCTTTAGACAGGATGCGGCCGGGATGAACAGGATCTACGCCTGCTGGGATTCATGTATCTCCCTGTACTGGGGACAATTCTCCAAAAGCTCATCATGAGTCCCAAGACCCACCATTTTTCCATCCTCCAGTACAATGATCCTGTCCGCATTCCTGACAGAGGATGTACGTTGGGAAACTATGAAAACCACCGGTTCATATTCCTTCGTCACTATACCGCGAAGCGCTTTCCTGAGCGCTGCATCCGTGGCAAAATCCAGGGCCGAAGAGGAATCGTCAAGAATGATCACATCAGGTTTTCCCACCAGGGCCCTGGCCACATTGAGTCTCTGCTTCTGACCTCCGGAAAGGTCTCTTCCTCCCTGGTTCAGCACTTCCTTAAGGCCCTTTTTTCTCTGACTGACAAACTCCCAGGCCTGGGCAGTCTTAAGTGCGCTGACCATTTCCTCCTCTGTGGCATCCGCCTTTGACATCCGCAGATTATCTTCTATGGTCCCGGAAAACAACATGGATCTCTGAAAGGCCACGCCGACTTTCTTCCGAAGCTCTCCCAGGTTATAATCCCTGACATTCTTTCCTCCCACAACGATCTCCCCGCGCTTTGCAAAATAAAAACCGGGAATGAGATTCACCAGTGTGGTCTTGCCGCAGCCCGTTCCTCCGATCACGCCTATGGTCTCACCTTTATCCGCATAAAAGCTGATATCGCACAGTGCCTCTCCGCCATCTTCATAGGAAAAACTCACATTTTTGAATTCCACTGCGGGCTGATCATCCTGTACGCCTGCAGTCTCGATCTCCTCCTTGATATCCTCTTTTTCAGCAAAGGGTCCCGACAGATAATCGTCCAGGGTCTCCATCTCGTCAGAGGTCATATCAAGGACAGCCTTTATCCTGTCGGCACAGGCCATACCTCTGGTGACAAGAACTATAAGGTTTGCCAGCTTTATGAGTTCCACCAGGATCTGGCTCATATAATTTGTAAGCGCCACCACCTGTCCGGGAGTCAGGATACCCTCCAGAGTCTTCAGGGCTCCTGTATATAACAGCACCAGAGTAGCACAGTTTACTATCACAAAGGTAAGGGGATTTGTCAGGGCGGAAAGCTTGCCCACGCTCTTTTGCATGTGGTTGAGCAGTCTGTTTTTTACAAAGAATTTTTCCTTCTCATCCTCCTCCATGGAAAAGGCCCTGATAACTCTTACGCCTGTCAGGTTCTCACGAGTGATGGACAATATCTCATCCAGTCCACCCTGGGCTTTTTTGTACATGGGCATGGTTATCACCATTATCCCGTAGACCACCAGGGTTAATAACACCACCATGACCGCAAAGATAAGCGCACAGTCCCTGTCTATGGTAAAGGCCATGATCACCGCTCCGAAAACGATGAAGGGAGACCTGGAAAACAGCCTTAATGTCATATTCACGGCATTCTGAATCTGGTTCACATCACTGGTCAGACGGGTTATCATGGTATCGGTCCCGATATATTCCAGCCTTGCAAAGGAAAAGCTCTGAATCTTGATCATCAGTTCCCGGCGTATATCCGCCGAAATGCCCATGGCCGCCTTTGCAGCGTGATACTGCGCCCTGATGGAACAGGTAAGCCCTATCACGGCAAGGACCAGCAAAAGCAGCGCCCCATACAGGATCACTCCCTTATCGGATCTGCCTATGCCCTTGTCGATCACATATGCGATCACCAGGGGGACAAACAGCTCAAAAGCCGCCTCCAGCATCTTAAACAGAGGAGCCAGTATGCTTTCTTTTTTATATTTTTTCAGAAAGGAAAAAATCATATCATCTATCACAAAAAGGGCGACACGTCCAGCGTATCGCCCCAAAAGATCCGATCAGCAAGGCACTAAACAAGTGCAATGACCTCTATCTCCACAAGAACATCCTTAGGCAGCTTTGACACTTCCACACAGGATCTTGCGGGGAATTCACTGCCGGGAAAAGCCTTTTCATAAGCAGCATTCATGGATGCGAAATCATCCATGCTCTTAAGGAAAACTGTCGTCTTTACCACCTTGTCAAGAGAAGAACCTGCCTCCTCCAAAACCGCTTCGATATTATCAAAGATCTGCATGGTCTGCGCAGTCACGCCTCGGGGAATACTTCCGTTGGCAGGATCGATGGCTATCTGGCCGGACAGAAAGATCAAACTGTCTGTTTTTATAGCCTGTGAATAAGGTCCTAAAGCCGCAGGGGCATTAGGTGTGGAAATCTCTGTTTTGCTCATGTTCGTACCTCCATATTTTTTAAACTATTTCAGATCAGATGTGCAGTGAGGGCACTTTGTAGCCTTGATGCTGATAGTGCTCATGCAGTAAGGACACTCTTTGGTCTCAGGCGCCTTTTTTTCCTTCTTTGCCCCCAGGGCAGTGATCTTATTGATCCCCTTTATCAGGAAAAAGATCACAACTGCCATGATGAGGAAGTTAATGATAGCCGTGATGAAGGCACCGTATCTTATGGACGCCTCACCTATATTTATGGCATAGTTGGAAAAATCCGTTCCGCCGATGCATCCAATAACAGGCGAGATGATATCATCCACCAGCGACGAAACTATGGCCTGAAATGCACCGCCGATGATAACGCCGACTGCCAGGTCCATTACGTTGCCCTTCAGGGCAAATTCCTTAAATTCCTTAATAAATCCCATCTTATCATCCTCCGTCGATTTATCTCAAAACAATACTGATTAAGTATTATAATACAACGCGAAACAAGTTGCAAATATCACACCTGATTTATGACAGGATCTTTTCCAGCCGCTCCACAATGTTCTGTTCGGCATTCTTTTTCCAGAATTTTTCGGAAAGCTCTGCACCGGACAGCTTTACGTTGTTTCCGGGGCCCCCCGGTCCCCCTGTGAGCGCACGGAATAACTCCTGCCCGTCATTTACCAGTGTGCCGTAGCCCTCGTTACAGAAGTCGATAAACTCCGCAGCAAAGGAAATATTTAAGATATATGTATCCAGATCAAAGGCTATCCCCTCATAGAGCGCCGTGGAAAAAACTCCCACCTGGGCATCCGCTTCGTTGAAGAATTCATAAATGCTCACATCCCTTGAATCGATGACCCTCACATCGTTCTGTGTAAGGACAGGATATTTTTCTCTCCAGGACCCAAACTCGTCGGGATGCAGTTTATATATGACTTCGATCTTTTTATCGGAGGTTTCCCCCAGTTTTTTAAGGTCTGCCGCCACCCTGGACAAGGCCTCACCATAAGCCGCTCCGGATATGAACAGGACGCTGATGGTATCCTTCGCCTTTTCCTTGTCCTTCTTATACCGTTTGACCTGCCTTTCAAAATAAGGTGAACCACAGGAACAGACGTTTTCTTCCTTTATGGGATAGCTCTGATATTCCGACCAGTAGTCCGAATATGACAGATAATAGTCCGGAGACTGTCTCTCATATATACCCCTGGGATATCTGGCAATGGGACCTAAAAGGGAGTGCTGAAGCTCCACCACCTTTATACCCCTTTCATGGCAGAGTTCATTCAAAAGCATGGCATCCACGCTTTTACTGACCACCTCCACCAAAAGTTTCGGTCTTACCCTGTCCAGAAATCTTTCATAATCCTTTTTGCGGCTTAGATAAAAATAATACAGGATCACAGCGCGCTCATAATATGTCTCTCTTTTCAGATCCACGCCCTGTGCTTTTTCAAACTCCAGCATGGGTTTTTCCATTATCGCCTTCACTTCAGACCTGACAGAATCATATTCCTTCGGCCTGAATCTTTTGGCAAGAAGCCTGCTTATATAACTCTTAAGGGTTATCCTGTCGGTATAGCAAAGATTTTTTGTCTTTGCCGGCTCATAATGGGAATGATCGTCAAACAGTCTCTCAAGAGTAAGGGAATTCTGAAAATGCTCCTCCAGAAAATCGGTGAAAACACTCTCATATACCTCACCCGATCTCTGTCGCCTGGGATGACAGAGGATAAGCATATCCACATTTTTTTTATCCGTCTTCTCACTCCTTTTGAGAAGCTTCAGAAAAAGCTTGAGGCCCGTGTCCTTCTGTCCCTTGGATTCAAAAGGATCGGTCTTTACGTTATTCTTTGAATTGACGGCAGTGTTCACCAGTTCCCTGCGCAGATAGGAGTAAAAATCAAACCCCCTCACCCTGCCTTTTTCAAAAAGCTTATTCTCTTCTTCCCATTGAATTATCTCTTGTGTGAAGTCTTTTTTTCCTTCCGCCATTGTTCCGCCTCTTATTTTTAAATGTCAGTCTGTATTTCTCCAACAAATAAACTTCGGTTACATCATAATACTTTTTGATCTTTATCACTTTCCCTATATTTTCATTTATATATGCTCCGAACAGGAATATGAGGAAACACCAGTACAGCCACACCAGAAAGATCACAAGTGTGGAAAGGCTGCCGTAATACGTACGGTATATGCTGCCGCCCTTGATGAGTATTGAAAAAACATAGGAAAAAAGCCCCCAGCCCAAGGACGAAAAAACCGCCCCGAAAAGCTGGTCCTCCATCTTATTCTTTTTATCCGGCAAATGGGTATAAAGCATCGAGAAAAAGCCTGTCAGCAGAAAAAAGATCACGGCATATCTTATATTTGAAAGAAGCAGCGAATGATTCTTAAAATCAGGCATGCTGATCTTGATGGAATTCCGTATCGAGTTTCCGAAGACCATGGCGACCAGCGAAACAAACAGGGCAAAAATAAAAACCAGAGTAGTCGCGACAGCCTTGAGGTTGGCTCTGAAGGTCTTCTCCTGTTCCTTGCAGTCGTAGATCACATTCAGCGTCCTGATCAGTGTCATGGAACCTCTTGATGCTGCGTATATAAGCGCAAATAAAGCCACGGAAATGATACCGCCGGACGCCAGTCCCGTGCTGTGCCTGAAGGCGTCCTTGATCAGCTGCGTCACTATGGGGTCGATGAAATCCGGCGTCGTAGTGGTTATTATCTCTATAAAATCCTTCTGTTCAATATTTGAGTAGGGTAAAAGAGCTGCGATCAGTATCAGCATGGGAATACATGAGATCAAAAAAAAGAAAGCTGAACTTGCGGCAAGATCAAAAAAATTCTTGGATTTAAAATCCTGCCACAGACTTTTGCTCCGCTCTGCCTTCATCGATCACATCCTGCTGGCGCAAAAAGCCACTATGAAACCAAGAATGGCACCCACCGTAACCTGGGAAGGAGTATGTCCTATGAATTCCTTGAGTTTGACATCCAGCATGACATCCGGGTCCAGCATATCAAAGAGCTCATTTATGGCCTGGGCATGCTTGCCACTCTCCAGCCTCACGCCCATGGCGTCGTGCATGACCACCACAGCCATGATGGCAGCGACCGCAAATACGCCCGAATCAGCGCCGTATTCTATGCAGGCCATGGTCGCCAGAGATGTGACGGTGGCGGAATGTGCGCTGGGCATCCCTCCGTCTCCGGTCAGCCTGGACCAGTCAAATCTTCTGTTCACGGCAAAGAAAACGATGGTCTTGATCACCTGGGCTATAGCCCAGGACAGGATAGCCGTGATAAGCATTTTATTCTGAATTATCTGCATTAATACATCCATGATCATTCTCCACATTGTGCCAGAGGTGCCGCTTTGAGCGTATAATTACTGTGATCAAGGGAAAAATTGGGATTGTAATACGGGTCTCCCTTTTCCAGTTCCTCTTTCCACTTCTTTTTAAAATATGCGCATTCCTTTTCGTATCTCTTTGCCTTATCAGGGTCAGCGTCCGACACATCGGAGCCTCTTGAGGCCGACTCATAGTGAAACAGTTCGGCAAAGGGCGTAAACACATTGAGATATCCCTTTTTCCTGAACTTAAGACAAAGATCCACGTCATTCAGGGCGACAGCCAGCTTTTCGTCAAGTCCGCCCACCTCATCATAGAGCGCTCTCCTGACCATCAGGCAGGCTCCGGTCACTGCACTCACATCCTGGGCATAACACAATCTGCCCATATAACCCAGATTATCCTTTGAAAGCCCGTAATGGGAGTGTCCGGCACTTCTGTGTGCCCCCAGTCCCAGAACTATGCCCGCATGCTGTATCTTATAATCCTCAAAATACAGCTTGGCCCCGACTGCACCCACATCGTCTCTCTGGGCAAACATCAGAAGCTCTTCGATAAAATTGCGGGTTATCACCTCGGTATCATTATTCAGGAGCAAAATATATTCACCCGAAGAATTCTTCACACCGAAATTGCAAACCTTTGAATAGTTGAACTCTCCCTTGTATGTGAGTATCTTAACCCGGGGAAGAGTCTTTTTCAATTCTTCATAATATGCTTTTATCTCTTTTGTCTTTGAATTGTTCTCCACCACCACGATCTCATAATTTTCATAGGAAGCTTTGGTGACAATGGATTCAATACATCTTCTCAGATCCGTCTCATGATCACGGTTCGGTATCACAATGGATACCATGGGCTCGCCTGTCAGCGGATATCTGACCCTGAAGATCGTGGCAAAAGCCCTGGTGCTTTCTATCACGGCTCCATGGATCCCCCTGTTTTCAAGATCGTCAAGTACCGCATTTTTAGCCGCATCTATGGCATAGGTCTTGGCTTCTATTCCTGATGCTACCGACGCCTCATGAGACCTCCAGTAATACAGGATCCTTGGCACATGGACTATCTTTTTCGCGGCCCTGGTAAGCCTTAATATCATATCATGATCCTGACTGCCGTCATAAGCGGAACGGAACAGTTCCATTCCGGTCAGGAGTTCCTTCTTAAAACAGGTGAAGTGACAGATATAGTTGTTCGCCCTTAAATTGTCCGGGGCGAAGTCCGGTTTAAAATGCAGGGTGATCATCTTGTCTATATCATCATCCCTGAAGGTAGCCTCATCACAGTAAATAAAATCGGCATCCTCCTCATTTATTCTCATGGCATACTCAAAAAGCACACAGGGATGCAGCAGGTCGTCATGATCCAGAAGAGCAATATAATCCCCGGAAGCCATCTCATAGCAGCTGTTTGTATTTGCCGAGATACCTTTATTTTCGGCAAGCTTCGAATACCTGAGCCTGTCCCCCCCATCTCTCGATGCATACTCGGCCACTATCTCTCCAACATAAGAATGATCCTCATCGGAACCATCTGCCAGACAAAGTTCCCAGTTGTCGTAAGTCTGGGCAAAAAGAGAATCAAGGAGCTGTCTCAAAAAGCCCTCCGGAGTATTATAGAGCGGCACCAGAATACTGAAAAGAGGACGGAACTTAAACTCATGGCTTTTCTGCCTTTTTATCTCCTCCTCGTTCGGAAAGCTTCTGGTCCCGTGATATTTGCAGGCTTCCTTTTCTATCCGCTTTGACTTTATCTTTTTTATGATGCCCTTCAGATCACCGTGACGCTTTACGCGCACCATCACATCCAGGGATTTTGCATAAATATTCCTGAATGGCTTCACTATCCTGAACAGCTTGCTCTTTTTCAGGGTATCAAGCTTCCGCTCAGCCTCGGAAGCCCTTTCCTCCACGCTCACCAGCTGCTGAGTCAGTTCGGTGTTCTTCTGCTTTTCACGCTCATATAAAGCCTTGTAATATTCCGCGCTGTCAGTATTCAGATTTTTGTTACTGTTTTTATCTTTGCTCATTTTATTTATGATATGTCAAAATATCCCGGTTAAAGATCCTTCGCTTCGCTCAGGATGACATATGAATTCAGAATGTCATATAGACTCAGGTAGCCGGAAAATATAAGGTGGTTCCGAAAAGATCCTTCTTCATCAGCCCGCAGCCAAAAACAGCCTGATCCAATGAAACCTCAACAGCCCCGGCGGCTATCCTGCATACGAAACCGGACAGCAGTACATTCCTTTCCTTTGGGAAAACTTCCTTAAGATCCTCCCTGTACTGCCTCACAGCATGGTAGAAGGTATTTGTGCCCCTCTGATCCACCAAAAGACAGGGCTCATATGAGAGCATATCCCTTCCATGTCTTATACACCAGCCCCTGACCTCATAATATCCCTCTTCATCATCAAAAAGAGCCGGCACATACCTTACCGAATCCAGATTGAAAAGGAGCTTTCCCTCCGGAAGAAATTTTATCTTATATCCCTCATCAAAATCATCTATCTGAAGACTGATCTCATTTTTTTCCCAGGGATATACATAGTCCGGAGAATAATCAAGACGGATCGAAGTAAGGTTCCTGTTGTAAAAAACATCACCCGACTCAGGCAGGGCGGGATGCTTTTCGAAAAATATCCCTCTCTCTCTTTTAAGGCGCCCCGCTTTTGCATCGTCGATACCGTCTGCTCCCCTGGTCACAGACTCCTTATGGATCAGGACCGTATCATTCAACACTACATTATAATACCCTTTTTCCCATAAATCCATGCACAGATCCACATCTGTATAAGAAATATGCAGACGCTCGTCAAATCCGCCCACTTCCCGGAATTTCTCAGCCTCCAGCAACAGACAGGCTCCGGTCACTGCCATCACATTCCACGCGCCCCGGTTCCTTCCCCTCTCATATACCACATCATCTTCATAGGTACAGAGCTTGTGAGAAGGTCCCTGTTTTAACAGGGAAATACCCACATGCTGGATCTGCTTTCCGCCGGGATAAAGGAGTTTGACTCCCACTGCCCCCACATAGGGAAAGGAAGCTTTTCTTACCAGCGAAGAGGGAAAATCCTTTGTGCTCGAGGGTAAGATTATATCATCATTTAACAACAGGAGATATTTGTAATCATCCGTCAGCGAAGTATCCGAATATGCGGCTCCCAGGTTACAGAGCTTTGAATAAACAAAGTCTGAAGGCTGAAATACATAAGCAATACCCCTTTTTTCTAATTCTGCATTAATTATTCCCCTGTTTGTTTCATTACTGCCGTTATCTATTACCACATACTCCATATCCATATCCGAATATGCCAGAAGGGAATCAACGCATTCCATGAGCATGGAGGGATTGTCTTTGGATAAGATGACGGCGCGTATTTTTATTTTATTGTCGGCTTCAGAATTAAATATCGGTTTCGGACTGATCCCTTCAGGATAATGATAGTCCGTTATTTCATCCGAATGGAATAACACTCTGCTGATATGTATGCAATCATATGATAACGGATCATTTACAAAGCGTTTCAGGATAAATCCGGCAAATTTCAGATAATCATCACGGGAGAACTCATTATAAAACTCCTCCCCTTCATATCCCTTTATTATGAAGGCTCCCCCTACATAAAAGAAGCTCTGCAACGTATCCGGTGAAAAATCGGGTTTAAAAAAGGGATCATATCCGGCTCGGTTAACGTCCGTTCTCCTATCCTCATCACAGTATACCAGTTCCGGCAGATGTCCCGTCTGATCCAGGAAATTACTGCATTCCTCCCATGCTTTCGGGATAAAGGATTCCTCAAGTCTGCCTCCGGTATGAACATACAGCCTGTATCCTGCAGCCATGAGTTCATCGATCCCATGCTTTATCTCATCCGGACTATACTCTCTTTCAGGACAAGCTGAAAATTGTTCATTGTAACCTTCATAAGGATTCCTGATCCGGGAGACAAGCTCAAGATAGTCTGACTTTCTCATAACCGTCTCTCCGTTTAAATAACAGCTTGTTAATCTTCTCTTTCCGGATGGAATCCGCTACTTCTTCCAGAAAAACGCCATCCAAAACCGTGATCCGGTACTCAATATGAAATTCCCTGTTATTATTTTTCTCCAGGTCAAATACCATCTGAGGATCAGGCTTATCATAAAATATCACATTGTTTTTTAAAGGCAATCCGTTTACGAGAAGTTCTTCGGCGCCTGCGTCTTCGATTTTAACAATACACTCGTTATCAGACGGATCTATCCTCAGAGCCCTACATCCATCCGGGATTTTTATATTCAGATTTAATTTATTGTACTGTTCCATTTTGCCCGACACATACATGGCATTATCCTCGGAAAAGCCTTCTCCCAGATCAAAATACAGCTTTGCACGATCCAGACGTCCCATGACTTGAGCCCTTTCTACCAGCTCGTCGATCCCGTAAGCGGCCTGTCCGAATATACTGTCAAAAACCGTCAGAGAGAGCCTGTCTCCTGCCACTTTCTGCTGGAATAATGATTCCTTTTCCTCACAGGCCTTCAGTTTATCCCCGTCATAACCATAGCGGCGGTATAACCCCAGATGGGATGAACGGTCATCGGAAGCGATAAAATATCTGAGAGCTCTGTATATGGTGAACTCCGGATCCCCGGGTTCGTCAAAAACCCATTCATAATCCAGCACATACCAGTTTCCGTCCCTGATGACTATATTGGAAAAGATCAGATCCAGGTTTTTCAAAAGGATGGAACCATCCGTCGATGAAGTGAGTTTTTTTACATTCTCAACAAAACTATCTATTAGCTCCAAAGCTCCGGTTTCATTATTTTCATCCAGATAACCCACAAGCTTTTTCTCAAGATTTTCACCGTCAATGAACTCAAATTCGGCTGCTTTACCCTTCTTTACACAGGGGGCAGGCAAAAATACCGTATCCCTGAAATCCTCACTCAAACGCTCACAGTTTTCAAAAAGACGGTCTATGTGTGCCCCTGCCTTTTCATTAAGGGGATATTTCCTCACCTTTTTTTCACCTGAGGACAGGATGATATCGGTTCTGATGGCATACTCCGGAGCTCTTTCATTCGAATGTCTGGAATAGATAACTCTCTCACCCGGCGCTTCTTTTTTTCTCAGCTCAAAAAGAAAGGAATTTGAGAAAAAAGGAAACATGCCTTCGGACTGGATTTCCTTAAATGCCTCGTTCTCATCAAAAAGCACTACCCTGTCACGGTCAAAATTATATGCTTTTACGTCATCGGAAGAAAGGCCGAATCCACAGTCCTGCGAATAGATATTTACGGGCATTTTATAATCAGGATAGGGATAATATTCATAAACATGGTCAAACCCCGCTTTTTTGCAGAGCTTTAACAGACCGTTACGGCTGAAGGTCCTGACATAGTCAATACCTCTGTAGCCTTCCATGCCGCTGCCAAACGCCCCCGTATGATCTTCCCTGCAGCCCGCAAAATATTTTAGTCCGTATTTGTTCTCAATGGCAATATAAATGGCACCGTTTTCTTTCAGATGCGAAGACAGGATATTCAGAAAGGTACCATACGGATCCTCTGAGCTGATATAGGAAGCAGCATATTCAAACACTCCTATCAGCATGATATGATCAAAATCCGAGGGCAGGTTTTTTTCCACATCCTGAAAATTACCCACCTTGATCTCTATATTGTCAAGCTCCCTGTTCCTTGAGGCATTTATCATGGAACGCTTTTTTGAAAGCTCAATGCAGGTAACACTCCCTGCCTTTTTTGCCAGAGTCCCGGTTATGGCGCCGCAACCGGCTCCTACCTCAAGCACCTTATCGGTCTTGCTGATGGGGATAAAATCCACTATGTTTCCCCTTAAGTCCGAAAGATGATAAAGGACAGACCAGTTCTGTCCGGCCAGGATCTGATGATTGTATTCATCAGCCTCATGTCCGGATACCAACTCCAGCAGCCTGTCCTCCGCTGCGCCTTCACTGTAAAAATCCTCTCCGGGATAATTTGTAAGATCGAGGGTCACTCCCCCAGTTTTTTCCTGCATAGTAATATTCTCAAACCGATCTATATGATCTCCACCTCGGAATCCATATCATAATACCCCACGGTATTCTTCGAAGAAATGACCTCGAGGGAGAAGATGTCATACATCCTGTGATATACGGTGAAATTGCCGTCCTTATAACCTGTACAGCCCAGTGAGATCAGGTATTCCCCACCCTGAAGGCTCATATTCTGGGTAAAGGTGACAATGAACTCATCCCCCTTGTTCCGCTCTCCCGTACTCAGTTTT
>JAEEGL017081168.1_pt1 | contig 25233 bp, 52 predicted proteins | sample 9134231 | NCBI WGS metagenome assembly JAEEGL01 (sample SAMN16246548, study PRJNA631951) | gut metagenome | biome: gut microbiome; feature: rumen; material: fiber-attached | host: Bos | place: Iran: Karaj | collected 2018-10 | reverse complement strand
TTAACTAACAATCTGTTACCATTTTGTAACCATTTTGTCACTTTTTTGTAACCATGCCGCGCGGCATACCCTGCGCGTCCCCATATGCGACCCCATATGGTTGAAAGTTGGTTGAAAGTCAGCGCGCACCTTCGGCGGCTGCCCCCTCGCGTTCCCGCACGATTTCAAAAGTGGCTTGCATTTTTTCATTCATATATGGCAGCACTTTGCGTTGAAAGTGGGGGCCCGATATTACATATATTAAATTGACAAATTAAAAATAATATGTTATAATATAAAAAAAAATATTTTTTTTGCAAAAATTGCAAACTTGACAAATAAATTATTTTATGATATAATATTAAAAAAAACCATTTTTAAAGCGCACCCTTTCTTCCTCATATGACCAATAGCAAAACATAAAGTCAAAATGCCGCGCACCATTTAATTCCGAAGTCTTTTCCATAACTCTACCTTTAACTTTTGTAGAAGTCAATAGAGTTTTATGTAGAGGTAGAAATTCCAAGAGTCAAAGAAAGAAAAAGTGCGGTCATCAAGCTTAACCGCACGCACAGGCAAAGAATATATGGGAGGGTCTTCCCTCCCTCCCACCCTTATATTATAACATATTATTTTTAAAATTTCAAGTGGATACTTTATTTAGTTAATTCAATTTGCCGAGTTTTTAATTGAATTTGCCATGCTCGAAAAATTTTGAAGTCTTTTCCACAACTCGACATTTGATTGTTGTGGAAGTCAATGTAGCTCTGTATAGCGGTATTTTTCAAGAGGGCTGGAAAGTGTTTTTTGACAATTTAAAAATTATTTGTTATAATATATATAGAAAATAAGGAAAGGAGTTCGCCGATAGGCAAAAAAGATGCACTTTGACAAAGGGATATGGTAGCGGTCAGGGTAACGAGGAAAAAAAGAGGCCCATATAGACGCGGGAGGGCGCACGTCCATTATGAGGTTTTATACAATTTTATTATGAGGTTTTATATAGTTTTACAAGATTTTATATAATATTATTATATAGTTTTATATACTTATTTTATATATAATTTTTACATATACAATTTTATATACTTTGTTGTTGCTGATGTAATTCTGTCTACAAATGCTGTTTCTGTTTTTTGTAAAATTCTTCATGTTACCCTGACCAGTGCCATATCTCAACCGACCGGCTTACTCTATTTCGCAATTATATATTTTAATAATAATATTTAATAATATATTATTACTCACTAATAACTTCAAAATTATTACTTATAATATAATCTATAGTTTTATCTATATTATAATCATTCTATTCCCAAGTATCTAATATATAATTACTTTCTAACTATAATAACTAACATATACTACTAAATAATGAATATATCTAATCTATTAGTATAACTTCATTACTAGTAGTATTTTCTTTATCTATCTATATTAATATACTCCAAGTATATAATATATTATATAAACTATTTCTAACAAACTATTCTCTCAATAATATAACCTCCTTTATATATATTATTATTAATTGACAAAATAAGAATAAAGATGTATATTAATATTTGTTTCTCATTTTGCGAAAAAACGGCTGTCAAACTATTCGCAATTTGCGACAAAACAGATGTGTAAGGGTAATTTTAAACATTCCATCAAAAAATGTCTATAAAATACATAACTATTCGCAAATTGCGAATATACGATTTTTCATAGACACTTTTTTATTTTTGTCTATCAAATACATAAGTATTCGCAAATTGCGAATTGAACACATTCATTTCTTCGCAATTTGAGAATTGTACACATCTATTTCTTCGCAATTTGCGAAAAAATCGCCACTAAACTATTCGCAATTTGAGAATATTATACCGCTATTTAAAGACTGTAAAACGCCTGTAATATATTCGCAAATTGCGAATACTTTCGCCGTTATCTATTCTCAAATTGCGAAAACAGGATTAGGCCCCATAGAAATGAAATTTCAAAAGCCCTCTCGGCAGAACTCAAATTTCAAAATGTCTACTCGACAAAAATGTATGCCCTCTTCTTAAAAATCAGAAACATCTAATGTTTTTGGAGTTTCATAAAAATCAAATTCTGAATTGCCCTTTTCAATCAAATATCTTTTTTCTTTTAACTATGCTATACCCCTATAATAACTATCTTTCTTAATACCCCAACGTTCGCAAGCTTTCTAACTTAATGTCCATCTTTCATTTTTTGAATTTTTAGCTAGATATAACCATAATTTAAAACTACTATCTTTTAATTCCATAGCAGCTTTCTACATAGCATCTTGGTTAATAACAGCATAAATATGGTCTTTATCAGCTAATTCTTTATTAATGTTTACAACTAACTGATTAGATGCCATACGCTCACATCCTTAATCTTTATTCATTAACTATGTAGCTATGGTTTCTAATTCTTCATTATTTTCAAAAATCCAACAATTATATCTTGTATCTTTAGGATTTGGTAAAGTCTAAATTGGAAAATATCCTCTTTTAACTAATTCCTTCATAATTTTTAAAGAATAAATAATTTTATAATCTTTTTCTTCTTTCATGCGGTTTTCGCGCTTCGTCCGGCCGGTAAAACCTAGAAAAGCGCAACCTCCTTTCGATCAACATTTGATATTTATAATATAATTATACTAAAATTTTTATTGACTGTCAAAAAAAAATATGTTATAATATTCTTATAAATAATATAAATAAAGAAGTTGATATAAATGAAATTTTGTTTATCTTCAAGATAGACTCCTGAGTATTTAAAATAGGCAGACGAAATCCGTGTTCTTTTTCGAGATTATAAACAAATTTATGATCTTATAAATAACTTTCCTAATGCAACGATTAGTTTAGTATGTGAAAATTTTAACGATGATAAATTTAAAAAAGCATTAGAAGAATTCGTAGTGCTCGCTCCTAACCGTTTAATTCTTCAACTTTCTTCTTTTAGAGATATAGAATAGGCTAAAGCATTTCATTTACCTTATTATATGTTACAACCTATTGTCTCATTAAATCAATTACGTGCGGTTAAAGATCTTGGCGTATGTTATGCCATAATTGATGGACCAATATGCCATTAGTTGCATGAAGCCAAAATTATAGGAGTTCCACTTCGTATAATTCCAAATGTTGCTCATTTAGATAGTATTCCTCGTGATAATGGCATTGCCGGAAATTGGTTTTTACCAGAAAATATTGATGACTATAGTTTATACATTGATGTAATTGAATTTGGCCTCTAGCCTGAACGTAGAGAACAAGCATTATTTAGGATTTATCATAATGAAAAATCATACTTAGGAGAATTAGGAAAACTTATTCAAGGTTTAAATGTATTGGGTGAAAGTAGATATATTAATCATGAATTTTTAATGCGCCGCATGAATTGCAACTCTGCGTGCGATACTTCAAAAAATTGTACTTTATGCTACGATTTAATAAATATAGCAAAAAATAAAACGGAGGAAAATAATATATATGTATAATTTTGATATGGAAACTCTTCTTGAGATTTTTGAAGGAGACCCTGAAAAACTTGCAAATGAATTTGCTAATCAGTTAAATGCCGAATTAGATTCACGCAAATATGCTAACTTCATAAAAGAAATGGCAGAAGATACTGCTAGTGCTTGGAATAATTTAGTAGATGAATACTTCAGTAGACATAAACTTCCTAATAATTATACTATTAGTGATTTTTATGGAAAAGGTGAAACAGTTTTAGAAATGCTTGAAGCTTTAGTAAAAATTGCTCCATCATTACAAAAATATAGTCAAATTTTTGAAGACTTAGCTACTGCTGCTGAAGAAACCAAAACTAAAGTCGTAGAAAAAGCTCCAGTAGTAAAAGATGCTTTTGATGAAGCAATGAATAAGTTTTTCAATAAAATGGGTTGGTAAAAAAATAAAAGTCTCAAAGCTGAGACTTTTATTTTTTATCTCTTGTAATATAATTACTTGTTTCAATCATTGCCCATAAAGCAATAAATAAACCTACAATAACTAATAAAGCTTTCATATGCGGCCCCCTTGAATTTTTTTAAATTATTTGGTAAAATATTTATAGAAAATAAGAAAGGAAGTATCCTTATGATTGGTTATAAGAAATTTAATGTCAGTCCTAACGCTACCCTCCGTGTAAAAACTGAAAATATCGTAGCAACTATCTCTTCCAAAAATCAAAACCAAATTGATCTTTACGTTGCTGGTTTGGCAAATCCATTTCATATCCCCATTCAGGATAATCAGAATGCTCGTGAAATAATGAATATTGTTTGGGAACGAGAAGTAGATTTGGAGGATTAATTATGACTAAAAAACTTTGCTTTTGTAAAGTAAAATGGTATGATGAATATAGTGATAAAGAATGCGAAAATGAGCTTTATGCCTTCGGTTATGATATGGCTCATATTTGCGCTCGTATTGAGGAAACTTTTGACTATATTGATAATATTAGTATTACATTTATTGATGGGACTGATAGTCCTTCCCCTGACCTTTTCTTTGTCGATGGATTGGATGAAAATGCTAAAAGGATAATTAATGAAGCAAACTGCTATTAAGCCATGTAAAACTTGCGCATTAAGGGGTACTACTAATACTGGTACCCCTGCTTGTTCTAAATTCAAAATTCCAATAGATGACATAGAAAATAATGGATGTACTTGGCATATCACTAATATCCCTACTTGCGAGATTTGCGGACAATCTAAAGATACAGTAATGATTTGGCAAAATGATAATACTGAAAAACTTATATGCCCTGATTGTTATAATTCGATAGGTTCATGTCGCACTTGCGCAAATCTTAATATATGTAATTTTAAAAACGATCATTCAGAGCCTCAAGTAGTTTCAAAAACAATTCAACAAGGATTTATGACTATGCAAACACAAGTCAAAAATCCTCATCTTGTAGAAAAACATTGTTCTACTTGTCGTTGTTCTGATATAAATAATAATTGCTTTAAAGATAATAATGGGGCAAATTGCCCTAATTGGCAGCTACGATAAGTTGCGCTCCAATAGCATTACCAATAAAAACTAATCCTATTTGAAGTAGACGCCGCCATGTAAAAGGACTCCAATAATAATAAAAACTATCCGCAATACAATGTTCAAAACCACAAAGAATAAATACCATTACTGGTAAACAAACTCCCCAAAAAGATGGATGCTTTTGATAATTATTTACAGCAACTTGAATACAGGCTCCACATCCAATTCCTGCAACGATATGTTGATACCATAATTTAGCATCTCGTGCCGCAACAATAGGAGCTGCTAATTCATAAACGATATTTGCATTAGCATCCATAGCACGAATTAAAAATACAGTTGCTGTACCAACTAAATTCATTCCAAAAATTAAAAGTATTTGACGAAGATTCCATTCACCATTATATAACTTGGCAAATTTGCCTGTCACCAAATTAGATTCATACTCTAATACTCCATATAATCCAAAAGAAAAAAGAAAAGCTCCTAAAGCAGTAAACCCTAATGACATGCCCGAACAACTTAAATAAGCTAATCCTGCTAAACCAATTAAAAATCCAGCTAACCAACCTTTAAAAATATCTAACAAATAAAATCACTCCAATCTTTTTTATAGTATAATAAAATTTTTATGTTTTGTCAAGGAGGACATAATGAATTCTTATTGCCCTAAGTGTGATGAATATATTATTACTGCTTCTATTTTGCGGCACGACACTCATAGTCGTCCAGCAGAACAAACTATTAATCCAGAATATTGCCCATTATGTGGAACTAAACTTGAAAAATTTAATGGATGGAAGGATAGTTATAAAGAATGTGGGCTTTAATAACAGATAATAATTATCCAGATTCAATTTATATATATTCACAGAATCGTGATTCACTTGAAGAAATTGCACTTTCTCTTTATGAAGAAGATGCTTACGAATGGTTTTGTGTTTTTAATAATAGTGATTATTACAAAAAAGATGCTATTAAAAGAGCATATGAGCGAGCATTATATTATAATAAATTTTTAGATATTGTAAAATTAGGCAAAGTTGAATAATACTTTGCCTTTATTTTTTAAAAATAATTTGTTATAATTATTATAGAAAATAAGAAAAGGAGAGTTTATAATGTCAGTTGAATATTCTACTCGTGTTGGATATGGATATATTATTTCTGCAAATGAAATTACTTCTGAACATTTTGAGAAACAATTGAATGAATCTGATTATATTTTTCCAATTGATTCTTGGTCTACTCATCCTAACTATTTTTTTGGTATTCTTCATACTATTGTTAAAGAAGGAACTGGATATATGATACCAATTAGGCGTCCTGTTCTTGATCAAAATGAACTCTATGAAATGATTGATGAATATAAAACTTTCTTTCCTAATAAAGATAATTATATATGCCATGATTATGTATTAGCTTGCGTAGATTAAAATTTGAAAATATTAAAATAATATTATATAATTATTATAGAAAATAAAAAAAGGAGAGTTCAAAAATGGATGTTGTTAACACTTTTAAATCTCATATGATTAATTGGCTGTGTGAAATTGGACTCCCTAATATTGAAATTGATTTTGAAGAAGATTTCGGCTACGCTTTTGATCCTAATACAGGTAGACATTGTATCAATTTTGGAGTAGTAGATTATTCTGAAAATGGTAAATGGTTTGAGCAGTTTTGTTATGAATATGGTTGCGATTTTGTAGGTATTCCTGCTCCTGTCATGAGTTTTCTTCATGAGTGTGGTCATGCTTTTACTTTGGCAAGTTTTTCTGATCAAGAACTTTGGCTATGTGAATTTTCTAAAGCATTCGATCATGGCGAATCTGATCATGATTGGATGATTAGATATTGGGAATTTCCTGATGAATTTGCAGCTAATGTTTGGGCTATCAATTTTATTAATGAACATATTGATCTTGTTGAAAAACTGGTCAATATATGTATGCGCGATTGGGCAAATCTTATTAATGAAGTTGATGTTTTTACTTTGATTTCTGAGGAGTGATATATATGGTAAGAGAGAAAAAATCTGTTTGGAATCGTAAGAAATATAAACGGGCAGTTAATAAACTTATTCGTACTTTCAATAAAGATATAGAAAATGATTGGCTTTGGAATGGACGATTTGTTATTTCTCAAGATTGGAGTCTCTTTTGTCCTTTTGAAGATAAAAGCGGTGCACAATATTATGTTGGTGTAATTATCACTGATAAGAAAACTGGAGATAAAGAATATGGTTGTTTTGATAACTTTAGCATCGAATGGGAAATGTGGGAATGGGTAAATCATTGCATAACTGAACATTGGGCAGTATGGAATGAAACTCCTAATCCAAACGAGCAAGCTCGTCTCGAAGGAAGGAAACCTTTATATGTCTGAACTAAAAACTTTTATTCATGAAGTAGCAGACTATCCATATGCAAAAGGAGTAGATAATGGATGGTGGGAACTTGGTGATGATGGTTATGTTTATAATCGCAGCAGTGGTCGTCATGGTTATAAACCTCAATATGAAAAAGAGCGTATAGAATCTACTTGGAATGATATAATTAAAAAGACGTTGCTTGCCAATGTAGATAATTATACTACAGGATGGTTAGCTCCCGATGGTAGATTTTATGGTTGTGATTATATGGATCATAGACTATTTGCTGAATATATTTTTAATGATAGTGAGCGTGGTCTTGAAGAAAAAGGTTATTGTAAAATTTTTCGATCAATGTTTAATGGACAATTAGATTTTGATCATATGCCAGGTGGACATATGCTTACTGAATCCCAATGGAAATATCTTCTTGATAATGAATATACTACACCAGAAGAATATGATGAATGGAGTTAAAATATGATTAAATTTATATTAGGATTTATTATATTGGCAGCAGTATCTTTTGTTGCAGTTTGGGGTCTTGCTGATTTAACTTATAAACAAGGCAAAAAGGAACGAGCAAAACAAGAAGATCAAAAATGGAAAGACCGATGGGAAAGAGATATAACACGACATTTAGTTCTTAATGATTCAGGAGCAGAAGAATTTATTCTTTATGATGGCCCAGCTATGGAAGTACCTAGAATATCTTTTAAACGATTTTTAAATCTTTATTCTATTTCTCCAGAAAAATGGATTATTACTACTAATGAATATGCTTTTACCCATAATTTTCCATTTTATATTCATACTACTAAAGAAAATAATAAACAAACCGCTATTCCACTTTACTGGGAAAGTCCAAACGACTTAGAAGAATATTATCACTGGGTAGAAGAACAATTTGAAAAGGGAGATGCAGCACTCTATCAAAATGCTCGTGATAAGTCTTTAAAGCAGCTCACTCAATATATTCAAGAAGATCTCCAAGAAAAAAGAAAACAGTTTGAGGCTGAAATGAAAACTCTTGAGGAGCAAACAAAAAAAGATATGGAAAAGCTCAATGAGAAAAAAGCTATTGAGCTTACTCTTGAACCTGCTATAATTAAAAATGCTACTTCAGCATTTTATCAAAGATATAATATTACTAATCCTCATGAATTAAAATAGTTGTCATTAGATAAAGAAGAATGGGATAAGTTTCTCGCAACAGGCGAGGTATGAGTTGCTGCGCCCCACACGACGCCAGCCCCGCCACCGCAAAATAAAATTGCTTTTGAAATTTTTAGGACTGATTTATTCAGTCCTAATTTGTTTTTTTAAAAATAATTTGTTAAAATTATTATAGAAAATAAGAAATGAGAAATAAATATGATAACTATTATTAAACAACCAACAAAACAATATCAAGAAAAAATGTTTCGTAAACATTTTCGATGCCGTCATTGTGGCACTGAATGGTTAGCAGACTCTTCAGATTACCAAATTGTTCCATCTCAAGTCTGGATTGATAATCTTGAACAGGAAGACTATAAGGTAAATTGCCCTATTTGTGGATGGCAACTATATCTTCATTATTATGAAGTAGGAAAAACTTGGGAAAACGTTCCATTCAATCAAACTAAAATGAAAAGTTTCATTTGAAAATTTAAAAATAATTTATTAAAATATATATAGAAAGTTAAGAGAAATGGTTCCGCTAAGCTCCTTTGTAATTGTGGCGAGGATAATGAGTTGACAGATAAGGTTCAGTCTCCAAGATCTCTTAATTGAAAATCTAAAAATAATTTGATAAAATTATTACAGAAAATAAGGAATATTTATGGCTTACGAAAAAAAAGAACGATATATTACCGTTACTGATGATTGGTTCCCTTGTTATGAAGGTAATAAGGTAAAATTAATTCTTTCTCTTAATCAATGGCGGGATGAATATTATGTTAAAATTGCCGCTTGGGGCAATGATGATTACGGTCTTGAAATCGTATATGATGGATATAATAATCCTGATGATGCTCGTAAGAAATATGATACTCTTATTCCCATGTTCAATAATATTCCTGATAGTCTTGATAAAGATTGGTTTATTAACAAAGGTTTTAAGAGATTTTAATTGAAAATTTAAAAATAATTTGATAAAATTATTACAGAAAGTTAAAGATGATAAAGACCTTTGTACAGCTATGATAATTGATTAGCCAAGGCATAAAAACTACTGACACAAAGATATCTATGTGTGTGGTGAGAGGGGTTAAGAACCACAGATAAAAAATCTCTCAATTGAAAATTTAAAAATAATTTGTTAAAATATATATGTAAGGTTGAGAGAGAATAAAAAAGTTAAAAAGAAAACGCAACTCACCAACTGTTAAAAAGATCAAGTAATTGAAAATTTAAAAAATATTTGATATAATAAATACAGAAAGTGAGAAAGAAAAAACCACTGGCGAGGATATGGTGGTAGATGAGTGTAAGAGAGAAGCGATTACTGCTAAGCACTCTCGCTAAGGAACCTCGTAAAAAAATAACTAAGCGCAAAAATAAAAACTTCAAGTGTAATGAAATAATACGATTGAGGTGCATACTATGGCTAATGTTAAGGTTACTGAAAGAGACATCTATACCGCTATGATCAACGGTACGATTGAGGCTGATGTTCTCAAGGCTTTCGCTGAGAAGAAAATTGCTCAGCTGGACAAGCGGAATGAGTCTGCGAAGCTTCGTGCCGCTAAGAAACGTGCGGCTGGCAATGAGATGCTGGAGATTGTGTTCTCCTATGTTGGCGGTGAGGGCAAGACTCGTGCCCAGATCACCGATGAGATGATCGCCGATGGTTTTGATACCACGGTTGCCAAGGTCGGCGCTAAGCTGAATGTGCTGGTGTCCGATGGCCGCCTTGTCAAGGAAAAGGGCAAGGTTGAGGGCGAGGACGGCAAGTCTAAGGTTGCCACTTTCTACTCCATCGCCTAAGATAAACAAAAGGGGAGAGCTTCTCCTCTCCCCTTAATTGAAAATTTAGAAATTATTTTATATAATATATTTGTAAAAAAGAAAAAAAGAAATTAGATTTCTTCTTAAAAAGATACTCATTTGAAAATATAAAAATAATTTGTTAAAATAAGAGTGTAAAAAAGAGAAATCAAAAACACAAGCTGTGAGATAAATGATAGAAGAGAGATTTGAGAAGCGGTGCCTGCTAGACTCTCTCGCTAAACGACTCATAAAAATAGTTAAGAGCAAAAATAAAAAACGTAAGTGGTGCGAAATATTTGTTGAGGTGTATACTATGGCTACTGTTAAGGTTACTGAAAGAGACATCTACAATGCTATGATCAATGGCACTATCGACCCCGACATGATGGTTGAGTTTGCTGAGAAGAAGCTCGCTCAGCTGGATAAGCGGAATGCTTCTGCTGCGAAGCGTGCGGCTGCGAAGCGGGCAGAGGGCGATGAGCTGACTGCCGTCGTGAAGACCTTTGTCTCCGATGAGCCGAAGACCCGTGATGTGATTGCGGCCGAGATGGTCGAAGCGGGTTATGAAGTCACCCCGGCAAAGGTGACTGCTCGCCTGACCAAGCTGGTTAATGCCGGCGAAATTGCCAAGGCTAAGGGCCGTGTGACTGGTGAGGATGGCAAGGCCAAGACCGCTACTCTGTATGCGGTCGAGTTCCCTGAGGTTGAAGCCGAGTAATTAAGATAAAATTTAAAATCCCAAAGCGAAAAACTTTGGGATTTTTTATTTGAATTTTTTGAAATAATTTGGTAAAATATATATAGAAAATAAATAAAAAGGAAGTATCCTATATGTATTCTATTTATGTTGATGACCTGAGAAATCCTGTTGAAAAGTTTGATAAAGTATGCCGCACTACCAGTGATACTATGAAAACTTTTCGTAAGAAATATAAAGAAGGCAATCGTCAATTCTTTCTTGACCTTGATCATGATGCTGGAGATAATGCAGCAGGTGGAGACTTTATTAATATTCTTAAAGAAATTGATGAGTATGTTCGTATGGGTAAAATGCGGGATCTCGATATTGATGTTCATTTCCATTCTATGAATCCAGTAGGAATTGATAATATGCGGCGGATTGTTCGTAATTGTAATTATATGCAAGAGGTATGGTAATGAAGGTTTATGTTGCTTTTAATCCTAATACTTTTAATAGTATTATATGCATAGCAGAATCGTACAAAGCTGCTGTTAAACATCTTTTTGATTTTCATTGGATTAGTCCAAAAGATGAAATTCTTATCGAAAACCAAATGACAACTCTTGAAGAATATTTCGGTGAAGAATGCGTTGATATGATGACTGAAGAATGGGATATGACAGATTTTAATGAATTTTGGAATGGCGATTTTCGGATTGAAAAAATGGAGGTAATTAAATGAAAGTTTATCACTTTGTGAATGATGAAGATGCTTTTGAAGTTATTTATAGTTCTACTGATTTGTCTCTGATTCAGGAATGTATTTGCGATTCTTTCATGGAAGATCTTGCCTATGAGTTCGATGATGTAATTGATTTCCTTGAGCCTGCCGAAGCTGCTAAAGACGCCTGGGATCGTACTTTGGATTGGTATAATAGTTTTATTTATATCGCGGAGAGTGAACTTATTTAAATGGCAAGAATGGTTCTCATGTGCGGTCATCCAGGTAGTGGTAAAAGCTATTACGCAAAAGATTTTGCAAAAAGAACTGGATTTCGTTATCTATCAATTGATGATATGTATGCCACTTTTAATGGAGACCAATATAGTCATGAAAATAAATTTGATGTATGGATGACATTTTGGCGTCAAATTCATCTCGCTGAACTTGCTGGTCAAGATATTATTATTGATACTAATGCTCCAACAATTGATGATAGAAATGAATTCTTGAATTGGTTTCCTAATTTTAAACATTATCTTGTTTGGATTGATGCACCAATAACTACTTGTCTTGAGAACAATGAGCAGCGTACAAGAAAAATTCCCACAGAGCATATGAAGGATATGTTTACATTTTTCCAACCGCCAACAATAAAAGAATGCGCAAATGCAAGAAGTAAATGGATTGAAATTGTTCATATCAAAAATATAAAGAATAAATTTGAGAGGGTGAATAACATTGTTTCCTAAATATTGGACAGAAATTCATATGAATATATATGATTTTATTTATTTTCTCAATAAAGAATATGATACTTTTAAAGATAACTCATATGCTTTTAATAGATGGCAAGATGCCTTGTTTGATTATATGGATATTACAAAAACCATTCATGGCGAATCATATATCCTTATAAAGCCTGATGATTTAACTCCAAAAAATTGGATTAATGAATATATTACTGATATATTTCATGAGTATTTTCCAGATAAAGATAGGATTTATTTGGATGACTAATTTAGAATTTTTAAAACAACTTAAAAAAAATAAAATAGTATCTTTTGAAAATACTATTGAGTCTGAACGAGAAGAGAGTATTCTTTCTGTATGGGATTGGGACGGATGGCATGAAGTATTAATTTGGTTTGATAATGAAGGGAATGTTATAAAAATTGATTGAAGGTTTATATAAACCATTTGAACATTGGGCTGAAAAAAATGCTGTATGGTTAATAAGTGATACACATTTTGGAGAACAAGATCTTATGACTGCATTTCCTAAACGCCCTTATCCTGATGAATTAGTAAAACAAATTAACCAGAAGGTTGGTAAAAATGGAACACTAATTCACCTTGGTGATGTAGGAGATTGCGAGTGGGCCAAGAAACTAAAAGGTTATAAGATTTTGATTTGCGGCAACCATGATGCAGGTGGTACAACATATGCAGATATATTTGATGAAGTTTATACTGGTCAATTAATTATATCTGATAAAATAATTCTTTCACATGAACCTCTTGATATTGATTGGCTATTTAATATTCATGGACATACCCATAATTTAATTAAAGATAGAAAAGGACATTTATGTGTATGCGCTGATGTAATTGATTATATGCCTGTTAACTTAAATCAATTTGTTAAATCTGGTCGATTAAAAGAGTTTGAACCAATTCATAGAACTACAATTGATACAGCAACAATTCGCGCAAGAAAAAGAGGATATAAATTATGATCACTATATTAAAGAAACCAAAAACTAAAAAGGTTAAATTATTTAAATGTCCATGTGGGTGTGAATTTACCGCAGAATATAGTGATTATATATTTGTTGATTGTCATTCTAATCCTAAACTTAGTTCTTATCGAATTGAATGTCCTATTTGTCATATTGCTCGTGTTTATCTTGCTACTCAAATTAGTGAAATTGAGGTTGATATTGAATGAAAAAAATTTATTGTCTTGTAAATAAACATTCTGGTAATATAATTATGGCATCTAAAACTCGTAGTCCTCTTGAAGAAGAATGGTGTGATATGTTCATGAATGATTATTGGTGTGAAATGCGAGATGCGGCTGATAGTCATTGGATTAATGTTGAAGACCCAAGTGAAGATTGTCGTGAATATGCTCGTGAGTGTTGGGATAGACTTATGAGCTGGCATAAAGAAGTTTTTGAAATTCAAAAAGTTTGGTTATCATAAAGGAGAATTAATAGTATGCTTTTTTATCGTGTAAGTTTTAATGCGTCTGGTTATGCTTATTTCTTTAAGAGTCATGAAAATGCTTGCGCTTTTCTACTTGAATCATATTTTGATGATTATGAAGTAGAGTCTGAAGATGAAGTCATTATGATTAATAATGAAGTTGCTGATAATGATTATATTGAAGGATATGGCTCTATTGATGAGTGTTGGTTTGAGGACTAATAAATGTATGTATTAGTAAGATTAGAAAATCGAGCTGAAACTACTGATACATTAATTTATTATGTGTCAGAACTTCGAAGTTCATTAGAAGAAATTCTTTTGTCATTATATGAAGAACTTATATTTATGAATATTCCAAAAGAAACAATTGATAAATATATTAATTCATTTCAAATTATTCAAGTACCATTTTTAGAAAATTAAGGAGAAAAATTTAATATGAGAAAACTTATTGCAGCTGGTGTTATTGGAATTATTGCCGCCCTTATTTTTATGATGTGTTTCACATCTGTTCCTGCCGGATATACAGGTGTACCAGTCACCTTTGGTAAAGTTGCTGATTATACTTTTGATAGTGGTATCCATTTTAAATCACCGTTTACAAACGTTATTAAAATGGATAATCGTATCCAGAAGCATACGATTAATATGGCAGCTTTTTCAAAGGATATTCAGGAAACTTCTGTTAGTTATACAATTAACTATCAGATTAGTAAGAATGATGCTATGACTATTTATCGCACAATTGGTAAGGAATATTTCGATACAGTAATTACTCCTAATATCAGTGAAGCTGTAAAGACTGCGGTTGCCCATTATACTGCTGAGAGTTTGGTAAATAATCGAGATCAGTTGGCTAATGAAATTGAAGAGACACTAATTAAACTGCTTGACAAATACCATATCGAAGTTGTAGGAACCGCAATTGAAGATTTGGATTTCACTGATGCCTTTACAAATGCGGTTGAAGCCAAACAGGTTGCCGCCCAGAACAAGTTGAAGGCAGAAACCGAACAGGCTCAGGCAACTATGGAAGAAAAAGCTAAGGCAGAACGTGCAATTATTGTAGCAAATGCTGATGCAGAACAGGCAGTTATTGCGGCAAAGGCTGATTTGGAAGTTGTACAGATTCAGGCAGAAGCAAGTCTTTATGCTGGTGAGCGTGAAGCTCAAATGAATCAGCGAATTGCCGAAGCTCTTACCCCTGATTTAATTAAATATTATTGGATTAAACAGTGGACTGGGAATCTTCCTACTACAATGTTGGGTAATGATACAAGTATTATGCTTACCCTTGATGATAATAGTGATGTTGAATAAACATCACTATTTTTTTTATTGATTTTTTTTAAAAATTATGATATAATATTTATATAAAAATAATAAAAGGAAAAGTGTTATGAAGAAATATTCTTATATGATCGCTGGATTTGATTTTACCTTGGTATTTGTAAATATTTATTTAGGTTTTGCTCGAAATAATCCTTTAAGTTTTCTTGCAGCAGGAATTTGTTTAATAGCTGGTATTTCAGCCATGATGAATTAATAATTTATTAAAAAATAAATAAGAAAAGATAATATTATGTTAAAATATGTAATTATTGAATTAAGTTTTGCTTTAACATTTTTAGGATGTTATTTAGGAATAGTATATGAAAATCCTTTTTACTTTTTTGCTGCATTAATTTGTTTAATAATTGGAATATCAATTAGTATAAAATAATACTTTATTGAAAATTTAAAAATAATTTGTTATAATATTTATAGAAAAATAAGAAAGGAAGTAAAAAAGATATGGCAAACGCGCTTGTGGCTAAAAGTTATCAGGGTCTTGAACAGGTATGCGACCAATATGAAGTTAATGGAAAACAATATGTAAAAGTTCGTATGCGCAATGGCTCTATTAAGCAGGTGCGGGCATATACGGAAGCTGAATATCGCAAATATAATCCAGAAGTAAAGATTATTAAAGAAGCAAAATCGCAGCGTGATACTTTTGGATTTGGTGAGCAAGGATTTATTTGGCTTTTTAAGGGTGATACCTATGCGGCTCTTGATTGGTTCCGTTGGGCGCCTACTCGTTATGCTGAAATGCTTGGTTGGTATCTTCCTTCTGATATTGAAATGCCGACTCCTTTGCCGGCAGATGTTGAACCTATTAAACTTTATTGGGATAAAGTTTGTGATGAAGAAGGTAAGCATTTCCGTGATAAAGAAGAAATTAAAGCATATGTAGAAACTCTTATTTATGATGCTGGGACTTCTGAATGGATTGGAAATATTAATGAGCGCATGACTCTTCCTCTTACTTGCACTCGTATTTCTAATTATGTTAATGCTTATGGAGAAGCAACTATTTTTACTTTTGAAACTGATGATGGTGATGTCGTTATTTGGAATACTCAGACTAAGAAAGACATCAAAGAAAATCATCGGTATATGATTACTGGGACTGTTAAAAGTCATGGTATTTATAAAAATGTACAGCAAACAGTATTTACTCGTATTAAAATTGAAGAAGAGTTGGGAGAATTTATTTAATGGAAACTCTTGAGAAATTAACCTGTCAATGCTGTGGAGCAGCATTGCCTATTCCTAAATATGGAGACAGAGGACTTGAATGTTCGTATTGTGGAGCCACATATCTAATAAAAAAAGATCCTAATAGTTATAATTATATTACTGTACTTCAGCAAGCTGGATGGTATTAGAAAATTGGAGCAAAAATAGCCATTGATGAAGGAAGTATTCGATATTATCCTCCTGGTGTGTTAAAGAAAGAATATGTAAAACAATTAAGCTCTAAAATTGCTGAAGCATTAATTCCATATTTAAATTTTGAAGAAGATATGGATATTATTAATATGAGAAGAAATATTTTTGCGAGTTTAAAAATAATAAAGGATGATAATTATGGGAACATCAACAACTTCGAATTACGGCAATTCGGCCATTGATTATGCTACTTGGGTTAACACTCCAGTTACAGCCACAAGTGCAACTAATATTACTAATTCTCTTACTGATTAGATGATAAATAATGTGCTTAATGCTACTACTTCTGTAAGTAATTGGGGGACTAGTTAGAATAATTATTTTACAACAACTGATTATTCAATTTTAAGTTATCTTACTAAAACTGATGTAGAAGATACAGTAGAAAAAATTTTAAATGAAAAGGAAAAAGAAAAAACAATGACAAATGATTTTAGTTTTGGCCCATATAATACTAATGCTATTCGTATTTCACCATATGGTATGGCAATTAAGAACAAAAATAATAAGTGGGTATCTTATAATAAAGAAACTGATAGACTTATGGATGTTGATGTTATTAATGTAAATATTGATTCCAGTAAGATTTTTTATAAGGTTCCAAAAGCAGTTAAATCTGTTGAACCTGGAGATATTATTCTTCATAATGGAGTGCCCGTCTTTGTAGAGACAATGCATATGGGTCGCTTTACAGTTGTAAATCCATACGAAGGCACTGAAATTACTATTCTTCCTGCGCAGTCTCCTTTTGGATTTGATTTTGTGACTGTTATTATGGCATTGACAGATTGTTTGCCACAGGCAGATGAAAATAATCCTTTTGGTAATTTGCTTCCTTTTATGCTTATGGATAAGGATAATAGTAATAATAATTTGGGTCTTATGCTCGCGCTTTCTGGAGAGCTAAAAGATATTGATCCTATGATGATGGCATTGTTGTGTAATGGCTCAAGTAATATGAGTGCTTTGCTAATGATGAATATGTTTAATAAGAAAAATAAAAATGAAGCACTTAATAAACGACATGCTTCATATGGCCCTGCAATTGAAGATAAAGATGAATAAAATAAAAAAAAATGGATTACTCAATTGAGTAATCCATTTTTTTTATTCAAAAGTAATAGCATGTCCTAAAGCATAACCTCTATAACGATTTTTTGTATTTAAATTTTCACTATTATATAACATTTCCCAATTAGTACCATTAACAGAACATTTTACAGTTTCTTGATAATATAATCGATGATCACTATAATAATTTCGCTAAATAATATAACCTATATTATAAACTGCTCCTAAATCAAGCTATATCTCTGCCATTCCGCCGCCTGCTTCAGCATATGAAGTAGTTGCAACATTACCATCTGTAATTCTGCCTAAATTACTCCAAGATGGTCCAGATACTCTAGTAAAAGTTTTTCCTCGTGCTAAATTATTACCATTCGTATCCCATACTTCAATTTCACAAATATGATTAGATGTATTTGCACTACTACCATTCATAGTAAATCTTAAATATCTCATTTGTTTTGGCTATATTCTTTGCAATGGACGATAATTATATATAGTCTAAATCTCAGAATCTTTTAATTTTTTATTATAAATACGAATATCATTTATACAACCTAACATATTATAAGAAGTGTGTAATCCATTTCCTGTTGCGCCCGCAAAAGACCAAGTATGAGTAAAAATATAATCAGCGGGTACAGATAAATTTGGTAAATTAAAAGACCCATCTAAAGCTCCATTTACATATAAGCGAATAGTTGTCCCATCATAAGTATATCCTAAATGATACCAAGTACCAACAGTTAATGGAGTAGAACCATAATATGTATCATATGTTCTACTTGTTCCATCTCCTGTGCTTATACCTATGTATCCCTATGTTGTAGAAACAGATCGGATACCCAAGCTTAATCCAGAATTTGCTGAATATCTATGCTATCCACCTATTGATCCTCCTAAATGTGAATTAGTAGTAAAAGAATCAAAATTAGCCCAACAAAAAAATGACTAATTATTTCCTAATAAAATCTATTGATCACTAACTAATCCACCTGTTGCAGTATTAAAATTTTTATAACATCCTGCATAAATTATTCCAGGATATACGGAACTACAATAACCACTTAAATTAGAAAAAACTAAATCACTTGACCCATAATTATTTGTATTACCATTTAATGGTAGCCATACTACGCAAGCTTTATTTAAAGAGAGCATATTGCCGCCACCAGTAGCGGCATTTGTTGTTCCAACCATATTGTATTTCCTTTTATTTAGTAGGTTTTATATATGTAGTTATAGGGCCATTTTCTGAAGAAGCATTTGTCGTTCCAGTTATTTTTAATGCACTCCTTTATCTATATTAATCATTAATCTATTTAAATAGAAAAAATAATAAAACATTTTAATTTAAATTGACCAATTAAATAAACAGGTGTATGAGGTCATTGCCGCCTTCACATACGCAATAGTCGCTTGCCAAAAAAAATTTTTGTTTTGAAATTTTTTATCTATGTTGTTGTGGGCCTGCTTCATAAATTGACATAATCTCTTCGTCTGATAAAGCTATATCATAATAACGATAATCAGTAACGTAAGAAGCTCCACCACCATCATTCCAACAAGTACCTCCTAAAACGTTCCAATTAACCATTGAATTACGAGTATGTCCACAAGTTCCTTCATTAACTAATATTCCGTTATAAAAATATTTATGTGAAGTTCCATTTGTAACTGTAGCTACAAAAACCCATTCATTTATTGTTATTCCTGTACTACATTCTACACTTGAATAACTTGTACCATTTGGGAAATAATAATTAGTTTTATTATTTGCTCCTAATCTAAGTCTTGTTTCTAAAAATGGAGTACTATTATTTCCACAAGTATATATATTTTGATGATTAGCTTCAGTAGCCTTCATTGCCCAAGCGCACATTGTAACAGTAATATAATTTTGTAAAGCAGTTGGAGTAATTTTGATTCCATTATCTCTATTTGCAGCAGCAGATTTATAATAAGTAGAAACTTCATTATTTTTAATTGTTTGCATAACTAATTTATTAAAATTATTACCATTAGTAATAGTATAAGAATTATTTATTCCATGATTTAAGAAATCTGTATCATCTAACCAAATCTATAAATTATTATATTGTAAAACTGCCTATAAAATTTTTGTCTATATTGCATTAGTCGTTCCAATCATATTTACATCACCTAATTTTAATTATAATCTTTTTTTTCTTTTTTTGCAACTGTATGAATTAAATCATTTCAAAAGTATAGTTGCAATAGTTTATTTTTTTTATTATAATAATTATAGAAATTTTTATAAAGAAATTTGGTGTTATTATGATTAATAGTATTGCTTTAGTTACATCTTTAAATTGTAATTTAAAATGTAATTATTGTCATTTAACACAAGATAAAGAAAAATTAAAAAATATAGACTTTTAGAAAGCTAATATATAGGCTTTATAGGATGGAACTTTTTTAAAAAATGTAAAAAAAGTTTTAATTAAATTACATTAGGTACCAGAATTAATTAATCAAATTGCTTTTTGGGGAATGGAACCTACTTTAACATTAAAATATATTACAGAGCATATTAAAGATTGGTTTAATTTATTCCCTAATTGGAATGTATGTTATTTTACAACTAATGGACAATCAAATATAAAAGATATATATGATTTTGCAGAAGCTGCTGCTTAGTATAGTAAAACTATTTTTTAGCTTCAAATACAAGTCTCTTATGATGGACATGAGTTTACAAAAATAAATAGATAGATTAAAAAAGATAATTATTTACAATTATTTTAGAATAATCTTAGTGCCTATATAAATAATAATAAACAAAATAATTTTTATCTTAAAATTTATCCACATGGCGTTATAACAGCTGATATTATTAAATATTTAAATTCTTTATCAATTGATGAATTATATCAATATTTTATAAATCAAAATAAATATAGTTTTACAAATTATTCAACTCCATAGGTATAGTTTAGAAATCAAGTATAGTATAATATGGAGTATCCTTATAAATATACTTCATAGGATGGTAAAAATATTAATGAATTATTAATAAAAATGTTAAATTCAAATTATAATATTTTACAGCAATAGGCAAATAATTTATTATATACATATTCTAGTTATATTATTTAGGCTCCAAAAAATTTAATTATACCTATTAATAAATTAGTTACATATTGCGGCAATTATACTGAACGATTATATTTTCGTTATGATGGGATAATAATGCAATGTGAAAATTTATTTTTTAAAGATAAATTTCCAAATTATCCATTAACTAAACATCATTTTTTTTATAATATTGAAGATAATATAGAAAATTTATTTTATGATAATTATTGGGAAACTTTAAATTATAATTCAAATATATTTTAGTATGAAAATATTCAAAAAAATATTTAGATATTAGCTAAACAAAAAGAAATTGATCCTATTTATTTACAATTAGATAATCAAACTTTAGATTAGCATATTCGGTATATAATGTTTTATAATTCTTGTTTCGCTGATTATTATCAATTAACAAATAGTGCATTAACTACTCCATTATCTCATATTGAATTGTTTGGAAATGGATTGTGTTTTTTAATTGATAATTATATTAATAAAAATTTTTAGGAAGGAATATCCAAATAATTATTTGGAATATATTATAATATTTATGATAACAGGACTTGCTTTAATTACATCTTTAGGCTGCAGTTTAAAATGTGACTATTGTCCATTAGCAAAGGATGAAGAATAGTTAAAACATTTATTTCTTTAGCAAGAAAATATTAAGGCTTTACAAGATGGATCTTTTTTAAAAAATGTAAAAAATACTTTAGAATCATTAAATATTTTTCCAGAATCTATTGATAGTATTGTATTTTGGGGGATGGAGCCTACTTTAACATTAAAATATATTACAGAACATATTAAAGATTGGTTTAATTTATTTCCTAATTGGAACAGTTGTTTTTTTTCAACAAATGGACAATAGAATTATCAAGATATATATGATTTTGTACAAGCTGCTTCTCAACATAGTATTAATTAGTTTAGTATTGAAATTCAATGTTCTTATGATGGGCATGAATTTACTGAAAAAAATCGTCATACAAAAAAAACTAATTGGTTATAGAATTTTTAGATTTTTTTAAATGATTAGATTTCTCAAAATAATAAACAAAATAATTTTTATTTTAAAATTTATCCACATGGTGTTATAACAGCTGATATTATTAAATATTTAAATTCTTTACCAATTGATGAATTAGTAAATTATTTTTATACTCAAGAAGCTTATAGCTTTATAGAATAGCATACTTAGTCTATTGAATTTTTATAGCAAATAGGTTATAGCTTAGAAAATCCTTATAATTATACACATTAGGATGGTATTAATATAACTCAGTTAATTACAAAAATGATGAATTCTAATTATGCTATTTTAAAAAAATATGCAATAAATATTTTAGCAGGTTGTGCAAATTTAAATGTAAGAAATCCTTCTAATTTAACTAATTCAATTTATAATTTAGTTACATATTGTGGAAATTATACAGATAGATTATTTATAAAATATGATGGAACAATAGTTCATTGTGCTACTATTCCATTTAAAGATAAATTCCCAAATCATCCATTAACTAAACATCATTTTTTTTATTAGCCTAATAATAAAATTCAAAAGATATTTTATGATAATTATTGGGAAACATTAAATTTTGAATCTAATATATTTCAATATGAGAATATTAAACATAATATAAAAATATTAGCCGAACAAAAAGAAATTGATCCTATTTATTTGCAATTAGATGACCAAACTTTAGATTAGCATATTCGATATATTTTATTTCATAATTCATGTTTTGAAGGATATTATACATTAACTAATAGCACATTAACTACTCCATTGTCTCATATTAAACTATTTGGAAATGGGTTATGTTTTTTATTAGATAAATATAAAAATATTATTTTTTGACAATGAGGATATAAAATATGATATTAAATAATTATTTAAAAAATAAACAATTTAATAAACTTGGATTAGTAATTCCACCTATTAATCAAGATAATTGTGGATATTATAATCTTTAGCAATATGAAGAAGATCTTTATCCAATAGAAACAAGAGTAAATTAGGAAACTATTTTAAATAATTTACGTAATTTATTAAGTTTGATTTATAATAATCATATTATAAATTATAAAATATCGACATATCAACTATTTGGTGGAGATACATTTAATAATAATCTTTATTTTGATATTTTAAAAGTATTTTATGAATATAAAGAGTTTCTTAATGAAGTTACAATCACCGCACAAACAACTTGTCTTGATGATAATTTTATTATGATATTTAATATGGAAAAACAATTATTTAATAATGTTAATTGTGCATTAGAATTATCATACATAACTGATACTCCAATAGATGAAGAAAAAATCTAGACATGCGCACGTCTTGATATTTATCATCAAACTTTTATTACTCCTACTAATGTTGATCATTGGATTAGCTATTATAGAAAATGGAAACATGCTTATAAAAAATATTATAATTAGTCTATTTTACCAAGTATTATAGAAACTAGAAATAATGATTGGGAAAAAGAACAAATTGATACTTATGCAAATTTATTAACTTATATGATTTGGGATAGATTTGTAATGTGTCATTTTAGTCCTACAAAATTAGCAAAAAGTTTATGGAGTAAAGAAAATAAAATATTATCTCAATATTCAGATCCTATTATGATTAATAATGGAATGATGCAAAAAATGCCTTGCGGGATATAGGATACTTTATATATTGAATTAAATGATTTAGATATTATTCCTTGCTATCGCGCCGCTTATCAAGAATTACATATTGGACATATAGATAAAGAAATTACAGAAAAAAGTCTTGAAATTGGTTTAGATTTATGGGAAATGAATGCATCTCATCTGCCAAAGTGTTCTCATTGTGAATTTACAAATGTTTGTTTACATTAGTGTCTCGGTGCTTCTTATGAAACATATGGAGAAATGTTTGTTCCTACAGTAAATACTTGTAAATTATAGCAAACTAAAATTATTACATTATATTAGACTTATAAAAAATTAGGAGTTATTAAAGCAGCCAAAAAATTAAATTTATTATCTAACGAGTTACTTTAGTTATTTGATTATTTAGATAATATAATGTTCTTTGGAGATAAAGGAGTAATATGAATTTTGTTTTTTGAAAAAGAAGTAAAACCATTCGGTTTTGGACTAATGCGTTTAAATCAAAAAGATGGTACAATAGATATTGAAAATTTAAAATAGATGGTTGATCATTTTATAGCAAAAGGTTTTACTTACTTTGATACAGCTTGGAGCTATAAAGGATCAGAAGAGGCAATTTATAAAGCATTAATAGAAAGATATCCTAGAGATAATTATCAATTAGCTACTAAAATGCCATAGCTTAAAGGAAAAAGTAAAGAAGAAATATTATTTCCTTTTTATGATTCATTATAGCGTACTAATGCACAATATTTTGATAATTATTTATTGCATAATCTTGGTAGAGATCGTACTTAGTTTTGTGAAGATTATGATCTATGGTCTTTTTTAAGAGATAAAAAAGAAAAGGGTCAAATAAAACATATTGGATTTTCATTTCATTCTACTCCATAGGATTTAGAATTCATTTTAAAAAAACATCCTGAAGTTGATTTTGTATAGTTATAGATTAATTATGCTGATTGGGATGATCCAATTATCCAATCAAAAAATAATTATGAAGTAGCAAGAAGTTTTAATAAACCAATTATAGTTATGGAACCATTAAAGGGTGGATTATTAGTAAATCCACCAGAACAAATTCAAGAAATTTTTAATACAAAATTAGATGTATCATATGCAGAATTAGGACTAAAATTTGCAGCTAATTTAGATGGAGTTATTATGGTTTTATCTGGAATGCGCACCATTAATGAAGTTCATTTAAATACTAATTATATGCAAAATTTAAATTCTTTAACAACAGAACATTTTGCTATTATTAAAGAGATATAGAAAGAATTAAAAAAATATTCTTTTATTCCTTGTACCGCTTGTAATTATTGTGCAAATGTATGCCCTATGAATATTGGTATACCAGAAACTCTTACTGCAAAAAATAATTTTACACTTTATAATAATTTATATGCAGCTCGTGGTAGAGAAAAAGATTATAATCGTTTTAATAATAAAAATTCAGCTATAAATTGTATAAAATGTGGGCAATGTGAAAAAATTTGCCCTTAGCATATTTCTATTCGAAAAGAGCTAGAAGAAACAATACATATATTTCAATAGACTATATAATTTTTTAATTGAAAATTTAAAAATTATTTGTTATAATATATATGTAAGGTTGAGAGAGGTTAGGATTGATCATCTAATTGCTTTCAAATTACACAAGTAGCTCTCGGGG
>JAEEGL014857942.1_pt1 | contig 25234 bp, 27 predicted proteins | sample 9134231 | NCBI WGS metagenome assembly JAEEGL01 (sample SAMN16246548, study PRJNA631951) | gut metagenome | biome: gut microbiome; feature: rumen; material: fiber-attached | host: Bos | place: Iran: Karaj | collected 2018-10 | reverse complement strand
AGTCGCCCACCCTGGTTTTTCTTGGGTCATCCTTGGTTGTCCATTCTGACTTTTCCTCATTAGGGTCCTGAACCTTCATGCTTCTGAACTTATACATCATGAATGTCTTACCGTTGTAACCCATCCTCTCCTGCTTGAAGATGATAGGGCCGGGAGATGTTAGCTTGATGGCAATAGCTGTAACAATCATTATAGGTGATGTTATTATAATTGCTATGATTGCTATTATGTAATCTGACAGGTACTTTAAAAACTTATTGAAATCATCGTCCAACGGAACATAACGGATATTGATAATCGGAATGTCCTCAATCATGTCAACGGACGGCTGTGCCGGGAAGTACCTGATGTAATCCGGAATGATTTCCGCCTTGATTCCGACTTTTTCACAGCTTTCCACGAGTTCATTAATCTTATAATAATATTTCAATGGAATGGCCAAAACCACCCTGTCATATCTGTTGTTTTCAAGCACATGATCCAAATCATTAAAGGAACCGATAATCCTGCTTCCTTCCATTTCCAATCCAACATGTTCTGATCTTCCCAAAAATCCGCTGACAACAAAACCCAAATACGGATTTTCGCGTATCTTGCGTGCGAAAGAAAATGCCAGCTCATTGTCTCCGACGATGAGAATATGCTTAAGGTTCTTATTGTTCACCCTTAAGTTCTTAAGGATGCCTCTAATGATAAACCTCTCGATTATTCCAAAGAATGTTCCTATGACTGCAAGCAGGAACAGCATTATCCTTGAAAAGTCTGGCTGATTGATTATGAAAAGAATTGAAACCAATGCGAAAAACGCTATGATATTTACCTTTATGATTTGAGTGGCTTCCGAAAATATATTCTTATATGTTCTGCGAGGCTTATATAAGCCAAACGCAAAGTATAAAATCAGATAAACAGGAATGACGGCGAAAGTTAAGAATAAAAGATAACTCTGAAAGCCTAGATGCCCTCCGAGAGGGCCAAACAATGTAGTTTTAAATCTGAGCCAAATGGAACAGACCAATGAGACGATTATGACTAAGACGTCTATTAAAACTAAAAGTATATTCAATGCTTTCTGATTTTCCTTTATCATGATAACTACCAAAAACTAGTCTCTAATATTATTATGTATTATTATACAAATTATTTAACTTTTTTTAAACATGTTCAGGAAAAGTTTCAAAAGACATAAAATAGCTATCCCCAAATAAACAATGAAATTGACGATGAACGAGGATTCCCCCGCATGATGTTTTTTATAATATATGTACATCGCACGGTAAAACTCATAAATCAGCTTGGATTTCTGCTTTTTACTGCTGGCGCCCTTGAGGTGGGTGATTTTTGAGCTGCCAAAATAGATTATCTTCCAGCCGGCCTGCTTGATGCGGTAACATAAGTCGATGTCCTCGCCGTACATGAAGAATGTCTCGTCAAGCAACCCTATCTCATCCAATGCATCCTTTCTCATGAACATGAACGCACCGGTCAGGCAGTCGATTTCATAGACCTCGTCATCCGGCAGGTCTGTCAGGTTGTAATTGTCATCCTTGCTGTTTGTCGGAATGTGGAAGAGTCTGAAAAATGAGTTTTTGACATTTGGAAATGACCTTTTGCAAGCCTTATCAAGCTCTCCGTCTTCGAGAAGAACCCTGCAGCCGCAGGCTCCCACATCAGTGTGGCTTTCCATGTAATCGTAAATATCTTCAAGGGTGTTTTCCCAAACGATTGTGTCTGAATTCAACAATAGCTGATATTTGCCGCTTGCCTGTCTCAATGCCTGATTGTTTCCTGCCGCAAAACCGTTGTTGTCCTTTGAGGCTATGAACTTGACCTTGTCTTGGAAATAATCCTGCAGCCTTGCCAAACTATCGTCGCTGGATGCATTGTCCACTACGTAAATCTCATACGTGAACGGATAATCATACTCCAGAATGGAATTAACGGTGTTTTTGGTTAATTCGAATGTCTGATAATTTACAATAACTACTGAAAGGTCCATAAAACTCACTGATTATTTTTTTAAAAATTTGATTGTATTGATTATTAATCTGTATTCTATTTTAAAATAGTTTTTTGTATTGCCGGCTTTGAACTTGACCTTGTCTATTTTCTCGCCTCTGCTTGAAAGTCCTTCCTTCAATCCAGCAAGATAGGTTGAGCCGAAGCCTTTCCTGACAAAGAATATGTACTTGATGAGGAACCCTAAAAACAGGAAGATGAAGTTAACTATCTTCATCGGTATCGGGAGGTTCTTATATACAACCCAGACATTGTTTCTGGCCGCAAGGCGGACCTTGAACTCGTTGTATCTGCTTCCTGATGTTGCAGATCCTATATGGTAGACTATTGCATCCGGACACAGCATGTTGACATGGCCGCTTATCCTTGAGCGTATCGCAAGGTCAACGTCCTCCATATAGGCAAAGAAGTTATCGTCAAACATTCCTATCTCATTCAATAGGGATTTCTTGTACATTGCGGCCCCCGCACATGCGGTAAATATTTCGCAATGCTCTGTGTACTCGTTGGAGTTGTGGTTTTCCCCCACCTTCTTGGTCCAGGCAAGCAGGTTGTATTCATCACCGACATCGTCAATCAGTTCCTTGTTGTCGTATTGAAGCATCTTGGCCTGAACGGAGAATATGTTGTCGTCAGATGACGCCAAGTCGACCAATGCCTTGATTGAACCCTCCTTTATCTCAGTATCATTGTTAAGTGAGAAAATGTACTCATATTTGGCTTTCTCTATTCCCTGATTGACTGCAGGTGAGAAGCCCAGGTTTTCGGTGTTTTCAATCAGCACTACAGGGAAATTGAACTTATTGCCTTTAATGTAATCCTTGCTTCCGTCAGTTGATCCGTTATCGACTATTATGACCTCTCCGATATATTCCGAATCCCTGTTCAATGACTCGAAGAATGTCTTGAGGAATCTTTCCCCGTTGTAGTTTGGCGTAACGACTGAAACTTTCATGTTAATCAAATTGAATTTTTTAATCTCATCCATGTCCTGTAATACATTTTAGGGTTTAACAGGAACAATCTTATCTTTAGCTTGAATTTGGAATCCCCTTGATATCTTGACAGCTTTGTGAACAGGTCAAGTTCCTTCATTTTTGCCATGACCTCGTCAAAATCATATCCGTTGTGGAAAAAGAAATTCATGTTTCCAAATATTGCCTTTGGGATTCTTGATGTTATTATTAGATTGGCCAGTTCTGCCTTATTATTTTTATTGTAAAAGTCGGCCAGGTTCTCAAAGATTTCTATGACTCCGAATCTCCTATATTCCGTGGATTTGATTGCGGAATCCGAATGCTGAACATAGTAATAGGTCACCTCATTGTTGATGACTATCTCCTTGCCGTTGCTCAATGCCTTGTGGGCGAATTCGGTGTCCTCGCCATAAACAACGCCCGGCGTGAATCTGATGTCGTTGTCCTTGATTATGCTTGCCCTATACATCAGCTGGAAGAAATTGAAGGTTATCTCCATGTTCAGTTCCTTCCTGATGAAATCGTATGTTGATATGACGTCCTCGGTGTAGGTGTCCATATCAATCAGCCTGTCGCCGTCCTCCTTAACATACAATATCAGGCTGAAATCGCTTTCGCCATTGTATAGTGTTGACAGGTGCTTTGATGTTACATGGTCATCCGCATCGATGAAAACAAGATAATCCCCGGTTGACTCATCTATTCCACCGTTTCTTGCAACGCTCACTCCTGCATTTTCCTGATGGATAATTTTATGAGGTATTTCTGTCTTTTCCAGGGTTTCTTTTATTATCTCCAGGCTGTTGTCGGTTGATCCGTCATCGACCACGATAATCTCATAGCTGTCAAAATCCTGATTTATTATTGAATCTAATGTTTTACTTATATACTTTGAGGCATTGAAAACCGGAACGATGACACTGACCTTATAAAAATCCATTTTACCACCATTATTTTAACAGATAATCTACCACTCGCTTAGATGATTGACCGTCAATTTCATCAAATTGTGTCATGATGAAGTCGGAAATTTTGCTTTTGTCAAACTCGCCATTGGCTATGACACTTATCAGCTCATCGGATGTCTTGACTATAGGTCCTGGAACCGTGGTTTCGAAATCGTAATAAAATCCGCGTTCATTTGAAAGGTAACTGTCCAGGTCATAAGTGAAGAAGAGTATAGGCCTGTTCAAAACTCCATACTCAATCATTATTGAGGAATAATCGGTTATCAGAATGTCGCTGATAAGCATAAGTTCCTGCTCGCTTTCAAAACCGCTGACATCAACATACTTTCCCTTTGATGAAATGTCATCCTGATAGAAGTCCCTGATTTTAGGGTGAAGCCTCAATGCCAGAACGTACTCGTCAGACAGCGCCTCATTGAACCTGTCCAAATCAAGATAGTCGAAGACATTGTTGTACTTTTCCTCATCACGAAAAGTCGGGGCGTAAAGAATGATTTTCCTGTCCTGTGAAACGCCATACTTTTGACAAAAATCGGCTTTTAACTTGTCTAAATCATGATTTTCAAAATAATAGTCCATGCGGGGAAGGCCCAAAGCCTTGATTTTGGATTCGGGAATTTGAAAAGCCTCGCTGTAATGCTTCTTAATCTTTTGCGAAGTCACAACGAGATAGTCTGTGTTTTGGGAAATTCTTCTCAGTATGTCCCTGCTTTCAATGTCTACAGACCCTCCGAATTTCTTGGATGCACCAGGGGCATGCCACAGCTGAACAATGACACTTTCCTCCTTGAAATTCATAAATGCCAAGGGGAAGAAGTTGTCGTTTAGAAAAATGAACTTGGAGCTTGCCAGCTTCTTGAAGCTTCCAAAAGACAGCTTGTCCTTGTAAAAAAAGTGGAATTCGTAATCTCCTCTTCTCTCAAATTCCTTCTTGATGTAATTGAGATTACCCTTAAAAGACTCTCCGGAGTCGATTATAAAAGAAACTCTTTTCTCATTAACTTTTGTGAATCTGAATAATTTGAATAATGACGCATAGAGTTTATGTTTTAAATATGACATGATATCAGTGGAAAAATGCTAACATTCCAGGGATTGCTCCCATAATCGCTTGAACACCTAAAATGAAAATTGCAAGTCCCCCGATAAAGTTAATGTATCTGGCATATTTCATTGCAATCTTTGTTCCGAAGGTACCGATTAACAGCCAGCAAACAACGGCAATTAAACTTAATATGGCCAAACCCAAAGGATTGACAGAAGCTGCAACTCCTTGAGCTGCTAAAATTAGGTTTTCTATGTTTCCAAAAAGAATTAATGCAAAAAATGGTTTTAATTCGCCGTTCATTTATTCACCCCTAATAGAAGTGATCATCGCTTGAGCACCTAAAATAAGGATTGCTAATCCACCAATGAATTCTATGAAAGAAACATAGTCAATCAAGATTTGGGTACCGAAAGTACCAATGATTAGCCACATGGAAACGCATAAAATACTTGCAATTGCTAATTTAATAGGATTTACGCCCGCTACAACACCTTGTGAGGATAAAACCAAGTTTTCAATATTCCCAAATATTATTAATCCCACAAAAGGCAAATATTGCTCCAACATCCAAATCACCATTTCCCCAAATAAACAGAATTTATTTATTACTAATAATTATTAATGAATTATAATATATAAAACTATCATTAAAATTCTTAATATATATTATGATTTAATTGAATGATAAATAATGCTCTTTAGAATTATTAAGGAAAAATTGAACAAATAGAAAAAAATAATGAATTAAATGATTATTTATTTAAATTAAGAGGTACCTTTCAAGTGTAAATAACTATCTGTTGGAATACATCTTCTCATAGTATTCCTGATACTCGCCACTTCTAATCTGATTGGTCCATTCCTGATTGTCAAGATACCATTGAATTGTTTCCTTAATGCCCACTTCAAAAGTGTATTTGGGACTCCAGCCCAATTCCTCCTGTATCTTGGTTGAATCAATGGCATAACGCCTATCATGACCCAAACGGTCAGTGACAAATTCAATCAGTGACTCATCCTTGCCGAGCTCCTCCAATATCAGCTTGACAATGTAGATGTTTTCCTTTTCATTGTTTCCGCCAATGTTATAGACCTCGCCGAGCTTACCCTCATGAAGAACCAGATCAATCGCATGGCAGTGGTCATAGACATGAAGCCAGTCACGAACGTTCTTGCCGTCACCGTAAACGGGCAGCTTCTTGTCTTCCAAGGCATTTGAAATCATCAATGGAATCAGCTTTTCGGGAAACTGATAAGGTCCGTAGTTATTGGAACAGCGTGTGATGTTTATTGGCAGGTCAAAAGTCTCGCCGTAGGCGCGTGTAATTAAATCCCCACCGGCTTTTGAAGCTGAATACGGACTATTTGGCTGTAGCGGAGTTGTCTCTGTAAAGTATCCGGTCTTGCCCAATGTCCCGTAAACCTCATCTGTGGAGATTTGAACGTACTTTTCAACGCCGTATTCCTTGGATGCGTTGAGAAGAACCTGTGTTCCCAAGACATTTGACTTGATGAAAATTTCCGGATCCTCAATGCTTCTGTCAACGTGGCTTTCGGCCGCAAAATTAATGACATAATCGCATTTCCTGACTATGTCATCCACCACTTCCTTATCCCTAATGTCCCCCTTGACAAAAGTGTAATTGTCCTTATTCTCAATGTCCTTAAGGTTTTCAAGGTTTCCGCAATATGTCAATGCGTCAAGGTTAATGATATGATAATCTGAGTACTTGTCAACCATGTACCTTACAAAATTGCTTCCAATGAAACCTGCTCCGCCAGTGACTAAAATATTTGTCATGATAATCCCTAATATTTGATGTTTGCTTCTTTAAATGATTTCCATTCCTTATCTTTATCTGATAAAATTATCTCATCAATGCCGTCCAACGGCCATTCAATAGCTATATCCTCATCATTCCACATTATTCCAGACTCATCCTCACCATGATAGAATTCTGTGCACTTATATAAGAATTCCGCTTCATCTGACAAGACCAAAAATCCATGAGCGAATTTTGGCGGAATGTATAGCTGCTTTTTGTTTTCCTCTGACAATATCGCACCATACCATTTTCCATAAGTTGGGGAGTCGCCTCTAAGGTCCACACCGACATCAAAAACTTCGCCTTTTATGACACGAACCAATTTGCCTTGAGGATAGTTTAATTGTAAATGCAAGCCCCTTAAGACTCCTTTTGATGATTTTGATTGGTTATCCTGAACAAACTTCAAATCATGGCCTGCCTCAGCAAAATCCCTCTCCTGGAACGTTTCCATAAAATATCCTCGGTTGTCCTCAAAAACTGTGGGTTCGACTATGAACATTCCCTCTATTCCGGTTTCTGTGAATTTAAATTTACCCATATCAATCATCTTTTAACTAACTTGAACAAGTATTCGCCATAATCTGTCTTTTTAAGTTCTTCAGCGGTTTTCAGCAATATCTCATCGTCGATGTATCCCTTACGGTATGCGATCTCTTCAAGACATGCGATATATAATCCCTGCCTCTTTTGAATAGTTTCGATGAAATTAGAAGCTTCCAAAAGTCCGGCATGGGTTCCTGTATCCAGCCATGCCATTCCACGACCCAACAATTCCACCTTAAGTTTTCCGCGTTTCAGATATTCCTCATTTATTGAGGTGATTTCAACTTCCCCCCTTTCGGAAGGCTCAACGTTTTTGGCTATTTCCACAACGGTGTTGTCATAGAAATACAGGCCTGGAACAATATAATTTGATTTAGGCTTATCCGGCTTTTCCTCAATAGATAAAACATTCCAGTCGTCATCAAATTCAACGACACCGAATGCTTCAGGATTATTTGTGTAATATCCGAATATCACTGCCCCTTCCTCCAAAGCGGTCGCCCTTTCTAGAATTTCAGTGAATCTATGACCGTGGAAAATGTTGTCTCCAAGAATCAGTGCAACGTTATCGTCGCCGATGAAATCCTCTCCGATTATGAATGCCTCAGCCAGCCCGTTAGGATTTTCCTGAACCTCATATTCGAACCTTATGCCTAAACTTGATCCGTCTCCAAGCAAATCCTTATACATTGGCAAGTCCCTAGGAGTGGATATAATCAATATTTCCTTAATTCCAGCCAACATCAGCACTGAAATTGGATAATAAATCATTGGCTTGTCATACAAAGGCAACAATTGTTTGGAAACGGCCTTTGTAATTGGATATAACCGGGTCCCGGAACCTCCGGCAAGTACAATACCTTTCATGATTATCACTTTGTACCTTATATTATTTTAAATTTTAAAAATTCGTTCTCATTTGCCGCATCGACGAACGTGTCGATGATGTCGCTTCCCACCTCATCCGCATTAATGAGTTCGATTTCACATTCGATTTCACATAGGCAGTCATATAATGCATCCAAATTTTTGCCGTAATAGTCGGGGAAACTTAAAGCCTCCATCAAATAGTCATGTCCTTCCTCTTTGATTAATTTACCATCAAGCTGCATTTTATACCTCTGTAAATGTGTTGTAGTGGTCGTCTGTGTAATAAACCTTATAATTGCCTGAATTGTATACTATCCTTTCCGCTCCACGGTTGGTTCCGTTCGCATTGATGTCACATTCGATGTACTTTGAATCACTGTCCGGCAATATGTGCTGCCTGTTGGTGAAGGTGTCCCCGCCAATGCTTTTTCCAGGGGCGTATTTCTTGAGCGGTCCGCCATGCCATCCTAAAGCGTTAGCCTCCTTCTTGGTTATGTAATTGCTCGGAAGCTTATGGAATTCCTTGATGTATGCCGCAACCTCGTCCACGGTGCAGTACTGGCCATCTTCCACCACACTGACGTCACTGCTATCATCATTGCCCAAACCCAGAAAATCCAAAAATCCGGCGCTTACGGCTGAAAGGCTGACAAGCGCAACGACCAATGCGATAAGTAAAACTAATTTTTTATTCATTTTATCAACCCAATATATTCTTTTATAGCCTCTTTATAATTCCTTAAAGGTTCAAATCCGTTTTCAACCCAATTCCTATTTTCCAGAACGGAATAGCTTGGTCTTGGAGCGGGCCTTGCAAACTCTGATGCGGTAACCGGAATGACATTAACATCCACGTCCGCAACCTCGAAAATGTATCTTGCAAACTCACACCATGAGCAATTTCCGGAATTTGTCAAGTGATATGTCCCATAATAATCGGTTTCAATCAGCTCGGAGATTCCTTTAGCCAGGTCTGGAGTGTAGGTGGGGGTTCCGACCTCATCATACACAACTGTTATTTCGGAATGGTTTTGTGCCAATTCAAGCATTGTCCTTGGAAAATTGCGACCGTTTACGCCATATAGCCATGCTGTCCTTACGATGAAGTATTTCTCAAGTATTTCCTTAATGTGCTCTTCACCTTTCAGTTTGCTTTTGCCGTAAATGCTGATCGGACCTATCTCATCATCCTCAACCCAGGGACGGTCGTTCTGGCCGTTGAAAACATAGTCTGTGCTTATATGAACCAATGGACAGTCAACTTCCCTACAGGCCAAGGCCAAGTTTTTAACGCCTTCGCCATTCACATTATATGCCAAATCGGGATTGCTTTCACAGCCGTCAACGTCTGTGTATGCCGCCGAGTTGATGACGATGTCCGGATTTGACTTGAGGATAAAGTCCATTACACTGTCCCCATCGGTTATGTCAAGGGTTTTGGAAGTTGTAAGGAGCAACTCATGCTTGTCCTTTAGAACCTCAATTAGGTCATGGCCCAACATTCCATTTGAACCTGTAATCAAAATCTTCATATAATCACTTAAAACTTTTATATACTGTTTATAATATATATTATACTTAATATATAAGGAAGGGAGATGTGATTATGAAAATATGTATTATGGGACAAGGCTATATCGGGCTTCCGACAGCCGCACTGTTTACAAGAAACCATTGTGAAGTCGTTGGAGTCGACATCAATGAACAGATTGTTGAAAACTTAAACAAGGGAATAATCCACATTGAGGAACCCGGAATCAGTGACATTATCAAAAATGCAGTGAAAAACAAAGTGTACACAGCCTCATTAACTCCTGAAAAAGCAGACGCATTCATAATTACAGTACCGACCCCCTACATCGTTGAAAATTACAGTTGTGACTTGAGCTATGTCATTACCGCATGTGAAACAATCATCCCATACATAGAAAAGGGAAATACAGTCATCATCGAATCAACAATAGCCCCAATGTCAACCGACGAGACAATCAAGCCTATCTTTGAAAAGGCAGGTTTCAAAATAGGCGAGGACTTGTTCCTTGCACACTGCCCTGAAAGGGTCTTGCCGGGCAGAATCATTGAGGAATTGATTCACAATGACCGCATCATCGGCGGAGTGACACCTGAATGTGCAGTCAAGGCAAGCGAGGTCTATGGACAGTTTGTGGAAGGTGACCTGATGCTAACAGAGGCAAAAACCGCTGAACTTTCAAAATGCATGGAAAACACCTTCAGGGATGTCAACATAGCACTTGCAAATGAGCTTGCAAAAATCTGTGCTGAAATTGGAGTCAATGCACTGGACGTCATTGAAATGGCCAACAAGCACCCAAGAGTAAACTTGCACTCACCGGGACCTGGTGTCGGCGGACACTGCCTTGCAATCGATCCGTACTTCATCTATGCCAAAGCGCCTGAAACCGCAAAAATCATCAAGCTGGCACGTGACACAAACAACTCAATGCCTGATTTCGTGTGCGAATACGTCAACAAAATAATTTCAGAAGGCAAGATTGCAGTGTTTGGAGTGTCATACAAGGGCAACACCGGAGACGACAGGGAAAGTCCTGCCTATGAGATCATTGCAAAATTAAGCACAAAATATGAAATAGCCATTCACGACCCTCACATTGAAAATCCTAATTTTGTAAGTTTCGAGGAAGCCGTAAAGGACGCCAACCTGATTTTGGTTTTATGTGACCATGATGAATTTAAAGACATGGATTATGATTATATCAACAAAAGCATGGCTAAATCAGTGATATTCGATACAAAAAATATAATAAAAGAAGTTCCATCAGAAATTAAATTGTTTAATTACGGGAACTTATATGAATTGAACTAAAAATTGATTGATTGGTCTGGTTGTATTTGATGGCCGTTCCATGCTTTAAGACTACTCCATTCTTCAGACGGAGCTTCCCAGAACATATCGTTGGCTTTTAAACCTAACGCTAAAAAGACAGCACAGCATGCGTAAACGCTACCAGTATTGGTTTCATCGTCACAAATGTCAATTTGAGATGCATTCAAACCGCAAATCAACCATCCTTCACTATTGAAGTTCTGACTGCCTGTGAATTGTCTTTGAATGATTTTTGTTAGGGCGCTTCTTACCTGAGCCGGAGCGATGTTTCTCGGCAATATCTTAAGCAATGCAGCCTGTGAAAGCAGATGGAATACACCACATCGATAAGCCAGGGATTTTCCAAGCAACGGATAGGTTCCATCCGGTGAAATCATCCTTTCAAGTTGTGATGACAATCTTGATGATCTCATCAATTGGACATCCAAGAACTCTCCTTCCTGAAGGCCGTATTTCCTCATGACCGCCAAAATGTCATTCAGCATCGGATGGATGATAAGGCTATTATAGTATCCAACATCGAACTCGTCACCGTTTGAATAGATTGCATCGCCTACATAGAACTCGTCGCGGAATTTTGAAATGGCATAAGTCAGCCTTTCCTTGTCGCATTCGCCGGTGAATTCCAATAATGCGGCTTCAACCATTGAGGTGTACAATAGCCAATGATTCTCATAAGGCGCTATGATTCTTGTATTTTTAAGTTCACGGATAATTCTTGCTTGAATATCCATAGGTAAGTTAAGCCAGATTTGTTTTTTGGCCCTGAGTAATCCTTGAGCAAATAAAGCAACATCAACTAAAGACTGTTTAGGTTCTACAACAAAAATATAATCATTGCTATTTGTATTAACGGCATTTGAAATCGCTTTCAATGTTAATTTAATGTATTTTTCACGAACTTTACCCTCCTCAGAGGTATCTACACCCAATTCCAACCAAGGTGCTATTCCATTAAAAACACGAGCAAATGCTTCAAGATAAGCAAATTTCTCTCCCTCGCCACTTTTTGACTCTACAGGCATGTTCTTTCTAAGTGAGCCTTTAGCCAAATTGCTAATGACAGGAAATGTTATTTTTTGCAATGTTGAAACCCAAAAAATCCTATCTTCCCAAACAGGAGCCTCCTCCTCTATTATGGGAGGCTTTTCTTCTTTTTTTAATCTTTTGAAAAATGAGTTGCTCATGAGTAGTATTTTGTCAGACATAATATATAAAGATTAAAAATGCATTGATGGTATTAACAATTAAAAAAGAGTTTATATATCTTATTAAACAAAAACATTTATCATTAGTGAGAGGTTTGAAAATATGCCGACAATGTCTGAAAAAATATTAGCTAAAGCTTCAGGTAAAGACAAGGTTGAAGCCGGAGATATCATCATAGCAAATATTGATATAGCAATGACCCATGATTTGACCGGACCTCTTTCAGTGCAGTCTTTTGAAAAAATTGGAGCTGAAAAGGTATGGGATGCAAGTAAAATTGTCATTCCTTTCGATCATCAGGTCCCGGCTGATTCCATTGACTCAGCCAACAACCATATCCTGATGAGAGAATTCGTCAAAAAACAGGGTATTGAGCATTTCTATGATGTTAATGCAGGAGTCTGCCATCAGATTCTGCCTGAAAAGGGCCATGTTGTTCCGGGAGATGTTATAGTTGGTGCGGATTCCCACACATGTACCCATGGTGCATTGGGAGCCTTTGCAACCGGTATCGGTTCAACAGATATGGCGATGGTTTTTGCCGAGGGCAACCTATGGTTTAAGGTGCCTGAAACAAACAGGTTCAACATTACCGGTGAGCTGAAGGATAATGTATACGCTAAGGATGTCATTTTGCACATCATAGGCAAGATGGGTGCCGATGGCTCAACATATAAGGCCTGTGAATTTGCCGGAGAGACAATATCCGACATGACCGTTTCAGACCGTATGGTCTTATGCAATATGGCAATTGAAATGGGCGGTAAGACCGGTTTGGTGGAGCCTGATGAAAAGACAATAGCATATGTTGAAAAACGTTCAAATAAACCTTATGAAGTATTTAAAACTGATTTGGACTCATCCTCTCTAAATATAATTGATATTGATGTTGGTGATTTGGAACCGCAAATAGCCTGCCCTCACAATGTTGACAATGTAAGGCCTATCAGTGAGGTTGACACAGAAATCGACCAGGTGTTTTTAGGTTCATGCACTAACGGAAGACTTAGTGACCTTAGAGATGCCGCAAAAATCCTTAAGGGTAATAAAGTGGCAAAGGGAACTAGAATGCTGGTTATACCGGCATCAAAAGAAGTATACTCAAAAGCGTTGGATGAAGGACTGCTCAAGATATTCGTCGACGCCGGAGCCCTTGTATCCGCACCTTGCTGCGGCCCATGTCTTGGAGGGCATACCGGAATAATCGGACCTGGCGAGATAAGTCTTTCAACATCAAATAGGAACTTCAAGGGAAGACAAGGATCTCCTGACGGTAAAGTATATTTATCCTCAGCCGCTGTTGCAGCCGCATCAGCAATTGAGGGAAGAATCGTGGCCCCGGAGTGATAATGTGAAAGGAAAAGCATGGAAATTTGGAAATGACATTGACACAGACATCATAGTTCCTGGAAGATATCTGATATATACCGATGAGGAAACCCTATCCAAACATTGCATGGAAGGACTTGACCCTGATTTCAATGAGAAATGCAATGAGGGCGACTTTATAGTTGCCGGAAAAAATTTCGGATGCGGCTCATCAAGGGAACATGCCCCAATCGCTCTTAAGGGTGTTGGAGTTTCAGCAGTGATTGCAGAGTCCTTTGCAAGAATATTCTATCGTAACGCTACAAATGTTGGAGTTCCGCTTCTTGAAGCGCCGGGAATTAGTGAACTTGTTGAAGATGGAGACGAAATTAGCGTAGATATGGAAAACGCTACAATAACAACCAAAAATGGAGAAAGCATTGAATTCAAAAAATTGCCTCCATTCATGTTGGAAATATTAGAACAAGGTGGTTTGATTGAGTACCTCAAAAACAAAAGATAAATATCAAATTGCAGTGGTTCCAGGTGACGGAATCGGTCAGGAAGTAATGAAAGCAACAATTGATGTTTTAGATTCACTTGACATTGACTTTGAATATGTCTATGGTGAAGCAGGAGACGAATGCCTTGAGAAAAACGGTACCGCACTGCCTGACGAGACATTGGATATCATCAGACAATCCGATGCGTGTCTCTTTGGTGCTGCCGGTGAAACCGCAGCGGATGTTATTGTAAAAATACGTCAGGAAATGAAAATGTTCGCTAACCTAAGACCAGTCAAGGCGTATCCTCATACCAATTCATTATCAGATGAAATTGACTTCATGATTGTGCGTGAAAATACTGAAGGAATGTACATTGCTGACGAGGAAAAATACACAGATGAAGGAGCGATAGCAAGACGCATAATCACAAGAGAAGCTGAAAGACGCATAATCGACTATGCATTCAAATACGCTGTTGAAAATAACAAAAGCAAAGTGACAGCGGTTCATAAAGCTAATGTATTAAAGAAAACCGATGGTCTGTTTAAGGAAATTTTCTATGAAGTTGCCGAGAACTATCCTGACATCGCAACCGAGGATTTCTATGTGGATGCAACAGCAATGTATCTCATTACACAGCCTGAAAGTTTTGAAGTGATCGTTACAACCAATCTTTTCGGAGACATCCTCTCTGATGAGGGGGCTGGACTTGTTGGTGGACTTGGATTAATTCCATCAGCAAATATCGGTTTGGACGGCGCACTATTTGAACCGGTTCATGGTTCAGCACCGGACATTGCCGGAAAAGGAATTGCAAATCCGATAGCAATGATGCTGTCAGCTGTAATGATGCTTAGATACTTAGGTGAAAACGATGCGGCGGACAAGTTTGATGCCGCAATACTTAAATTATTAAATGACGCTAATACTTTGACCGGTGACTTGGGCGGTAATGCCTCAACAATGGATGTTGCCGGTGAAGTTATAAAAAATATAAATGGAGAATAAGAATATGGATTTCAAAAAAATGACAAGAATGCAAATGGCTGCACTTTTCATCATATTCATTATGGTGGTAAGTGGGGTAGCAGGATTTTTACTCATGATATTTAGTAGCGGAGCTTAAACAGAATTAAAGAGGTTTGATAAAAATGACAAAATACGAAATAGCAGCAGTAGTTGCTGAATTTAACTATGATATTACACAAATGATGTTAGAACTCGCTCAAGCTGAAGCAAAAAACAGAGGCTGTGAAATTACAAAAGTAGTTGCAGTTCCTGGCGTATTCGACATGCCGCTTGTAATCAAAAAGTTATTGCAAAAAGGCGAATACGATGCAATAATCACTCTTGGAGCAGTAATCGAAGGCGCAACTGACCACGACCAAATTGTGGCACAACACGCTTCCCGTAAAATTGCTGACTTGGCACTTGAATATGACACTCCAGTAGCTCTCGGTATCACTGGACCTGGAATGACCAGAATGGATGCTCACAGACGTGTCAAAAACGCAAAAAGTGCTGTTGAAGCTGCCATTAAAATGTGCGACAGATTAAAAGAAATCTAGTGATTAAATGGAAATTCTAAAACCAAACGAACTAAAAGAAAAATTTTCCGACCCATGGATTGCACCATATGAAAAGGTTCTGACAATGGTTGACGGCGACAAGGTGGAAATCGTCGAATACCATCCATGCATTTCAGGATCCCATTGGCTATTACATCAATACAGAAACAATTCAGAACTAATCGATTCCGCTTACCGTGACGGAAACAAGCATGTCTACAAATGTCACGTCGGCAGCGCCCCATTGGATTTGAAGGCAAGTTTCAATGCTGCCGGAATTGATGAAATCGCTATTGACGGCGATGAGGTAAAGGTCACACATGCGGGTCTTGCAGGTGCCGGCGTTGGAGCCGGAATGTGTAGAGGAATGGGTGAAGGCGTTAAATACATCGAACTTATACAAGTAGGAGGAGGCTCAAAAGCAGGTAAGGCTACAGTTGTGACTCCAAAACTTGAAAAAGTGGTAATAGGTGTTGACGATACCGACACAAAGGATGCGGGAGCCACATGGACTATGGCTCACAATTTAGGCGTTGAGCTTGCCGGTATGGGTTTCGAATACCTGGACCACATTATCGTTCAGCTTTATCCGCACAACCCTCACAAGACTCAAAACTGCGTTTCAATCGCCCTGACATTTGCAGTTGAAAGCGACAAAAAACAAGAGTTAATCGATAACGTCATCAAAATCCTTAAAAGAGATACATTATCTGACAAGACAGCGATTGCAATCTTGGAAGGTTTGGATATTCCTGAAAAGTTAAGAGAATATTCCATTGCCACCAAATCAGGAATGATGGATGTTGAAACCGCTGAAAAAACAGCTGAAGAATTGAACATACCATTGATTGCGGTCACCGGAGAACAGGGTAAGGTCGGTGCTCTTGCAGCGCTTGGACTTTATGATGATGTTGAGGAAGCCGTAAAGGCTTATGATAAAAAATAACCTTGAATAAGGTTATTACTTTTTTTCTTTTTAATTAACTATTAAAATAAAAACTCAAGAAGTTTCCACTAGTTAAAGGCTGTTTAATTGATGTGGAATTTGTATCCTCAAATTTTATTATGATTGTATTATTCTCATAGTTTATTGACTTGTCGTTTGGGAAGGTCACTGAAGTGTAATATTCCCCATCAAGGGCAATATCGTATGTTGCGTTTTCCTTGAAAATTCCATTTGAATAAATCATTGACTCGTTGTTAACCAACACTTCAAAGCCTGAGGAGTTCCTGTACCTGTCGGATACAATGAACTTTTCATAGACTGTTGTATTGTTGATTTGATGCTTGTGGGTAATGCCTGACCCTGAGAATATCTCGTTCAAGCGACTGTTCTGAATGACATCACCATTCTCAACATTCAATGCTTTCTTGACGTGGATTGGAATCCTTAATATATCAGTTTCACCTGGCCTTGTCTCATTTATTGTGTAGGTGTCGCCGTTAATCTTTATCGTGTCGTTGACGCCCAGACCCAGTGTCATCATCGCATCAGACGGCATGCGTATAATGTCTGATTCGTTTTCAATAGCCGTATCGATTGTATATGGCCCCCTGACGGAAATTGAATTGTCGGACGGAGTATTGTCAGCATAGATAATCAGGTTCCTTGAGTTCGGCTCGATTGAAAGGACCCCATGCTCGAAATGTGCCGCCCCGATAAAGGTTGAAATCATCAGCAAAAGAACGAGTATGGAAATAATCATTGGGAAATGAATCTTGACAAAGGATCTTATGAGGTTGCCTCTAGGGGTTTTCCTAAACATGTCAATGGACTTTACAATAACCTTTACAATGTAATAAATAGACAGGATAAGGCCTATAACTGAAATAATTACTCCAATTGTCAATGGAACGAATTTAACAAAAAATATTGTGAACAATCCTAAAATAACGAGTGAAAGACCGACAATAGCCATTCTGATATAGTATCCTATATCATCTATCATCACAACCCTGCCGTACTTGTTCGCACGGCCTATGATTGTCCTTACGACCTCATTTGCCATCAGGTTCAGGTCTGACAATGGAGACATGTCATGCTCAATGGCACCGATGTCGACTTCTGTTATTGAAATGCCCAACACGTCGGCGTCGATGACTATTCCTACATCTACACCGTAATCCTTTTCAAAATTAATCTTTTTCAACACTTCCTTACGTGCCGCAAACTGACCGCTTAAAGGCTGTTCGAATGAAATTTCAGGGAAGAAAAAGTTAAGAAGCGGCTTTGCGGTAAGCTCTGTTACGCGTCCACTGGCACGTGAAAATTTGGTCTTTGTAATATCGGTTTTCCCATCCAAGATAGGCTTAATCATCGCTTCCACTTTAGCGGAAGTCAAATTGAATATATCTGCATCAATGAATGCAATAATATCACATTCGGCTTCCTTATAACCGGTATATAACGCTTCACCCTTACCCTTGTTTGTTTCGTGGTTGATTACTATGGCGCCGGCTTCGGTGGCCTCCTTTTCGGTGTTGTCGGATGATCCGTCATTTACGACGATGATTTCATCTACAAACGATACCTTCTTGACCACTTCGATGACCTTGGCTACAGTCTCCTCCTCATTGTAGGCGGGAATAATCACTGAAACCTTTTGGTATTTCTTGGGCTTTTCGGTTTTTATACCAGCCAGTAAAAATACGACAATCACTAAAAACCAATACACTTTAAATTCACCATTAAAATAATTATTACATTAATAGTTTTATCATTTGAATAGTTATAAATGTTTTTATAAACATAAACAAAAAATTATTATTCGATAACCGATTAAACTAACCATATTGACTTTTTGAAAGAAAAATTATTTTTAGGTAGTATTTTTAATGATAGAAAAAACCCTCGAGAAAGAACTGAACCTTGCAGGCTGGCAAGTGAGAAAAGTAATTAAGCTGATTGACGATGGCAACACAATACCATTCATTGCAAGATACAGAAAGGACGTTACAGGTTCATTGAATGACGAGACATTAAGGAAATTCGATGAGAGATTGAAATACCTCAGAAACCTGGAGGACAAGAAGGAAAAAATCATCAAGAGAATTGATGAGCTTGGAAAACTTGATGATGATTTAAAGAATAGGATTCTAAAGGCAGAAACTCTGGTCGAGCTTGAAGACCTGTACAGGCCATACAAAAGCAAAAAACAAACCCGTGCAACAAAGGCACGTGAAAAGGGCCTTGAACCGTTGGCACAAATCATCTTGGCGCAAGAGGTTAAGCAAAGCGTTAAGAAAATAGCTGAAAAATACATAACAGATGAGGTTAAAACTGTTGAAGATGCAATTCAGGGAGCACAGGACATCATTGCAGAGATTATTTCAGACAATTCCGATTTCAGAAAGAAAATTAGGCAAAACACTTTCTTTACCGGCCAGATAGAAACAAAGGCAAAGGATAAAGAGAAATCCACAGAATATGACATTTACTATAACTACTCAGAAAACGTTAAAAAAATACCTCCCCACAGGATTTTGGCAATTAATCGTGCTGAAAACGAGGGAATCATCAAAGCGAAAATTGTGTGTGAAAGCGATGAGATCATCAGGTACCTAAACAGGCACATGCTTAAAAACATCTCAAGCATTCCTGAAAAAATCGAATACAATAGGCATACAACCCCAATCATCAAGGAATCCATTCAGGATGCATACAAAAGATTGATTTCACCGGCAATTGAGCGTGAAATCAGAAATTATCTAACCGAAAAGGCTGAAGAAAAATCAATTGAAGTCTTTGCCAAAAACCTTAACCAGTTACTGATGGAAAGTCCTTTGGTCGGCAAAACCATTCTCGGTTGGGACCCCGCTTTCAGGACCGGATGCAAGCTTGCAATAATTGATGAGACCGGAAAAGTGCTGGATACAGCATTGATTTATCCGACAGCACCTCAAAACAAAGTGAAAGAGTCAATTAAAACCGTTCGTGATTTAATTGAAAAATATAACATTAATGTCATTGCCATCGGTAACGGTACCGCCTCAAGGGAATCCGAAGAGATTGTGGCCCAAATCATTAAGGGAACAAGTGTTGAATACATCATCGTTAATGAGGCCGGCGCGTCAGTATATTCCGCATCAAAGCTTGCGGATGAGGAATTCCCTGACTTTTCAGAAGGGGAACGCAGTGCAGTTTCAATTGCAAGAAGATTGCAGGATCCGTTGGCTGAACTCGTTAAGATTGACCCGAAATCCATAGGGGTCGGCCAATACCAGCATGACATGAACCAGAAGCAGCTGACCGAGTCATTGACCGGTGTTGTCGAAAAGGTGGTGAACGAGGTGGGGGTTGACTTGAACACCGCTTCCGTAAGTCTTTTGAATTACGTTTCAGGAATCGGAAACACAACCGCAAAAAACATCATAAGCTACCGTGAGGAAAATGGAAGCTTCAAATCACGTAAGGAACTGTTGAACGTTGAAAAATTAGGTAAAAAGACATATGAGCAATGTGCAGGATTCATTAAGGTTGACAACCCGGAATATCCTTTGGACAACACTACAATTCATCCGGAATCATATGACACCACATTTAAACTATTGAAGAAGCTGAACTATTCCGTGAATGACATCGGCTCAAACTCATTGAAATTGGACAACATCAATCTTGAAGAGATTTCAGAAGAGCTGGACATAGGCATTGAAACATTGAAGGACATCGTGAAGGAACTTAAAAAGCCTGGCCGTGACCCTCGTGACGACATGCCAAAACCGATTTTAAGAAAGAATGTGTTGTCAATTGAGGATTTGGAGATTGGAATGATAATGCAGGGCACCGTGAGAAACATTGTTGACTTTGGTGCATTTGTCGATATAGGCGTTCATCAGGACGGTCTGGTCCACATCTCACAATTGGTGGCGGACAAGTTCGTGAAACACCCTCTTGACATCGTCAGTGTCGGCGATATTGTGGACGTTAAGGTTCTTGATATCGATACAAACCGTAACAGGATTAATTTATCTATGATAATCTAAATCTCTAACTTAATCTCATCGAATGTCAGATAAGGTATTTTACTATTTTTAATACCTTCTTCAAATTTTATATATCCCTCTTCTTCCAATCTTTTTACTTTAGGTTGAATATTGCTTACATCTTTATTAATTTTTTTAGCTAAATCCCTAATGCTTCTTGGTTTCTCATGTTTTATGGTGTTTAGAATAATTAAATCCAGATCAGACAAAGACAATTTGTTTGTTACCAAACTTTCCGTTATTTCTATCATTTCATTCGGATTTTCCTTATAGTATTTCCAATTTTCCAGGTCGACATACATCTTCATGTTGTTTGTTCTTTTGAAAAGTTTTTCCAGTTCATTAAGTGATTTATAAGTTTCCTCCATTTCTCTAATGAACTCATGCCCTGTTTGTTTTTTAACCAAAGTTATAATCATTTTAACATCTCCACTAATTCTTCAACATCAAACGCCTTCGAAACATTCAAATAATCTTTTATGATTTCAAAAATCTTATCGGAATCCTGCTGACCTAATTCTATTTTGAGGGAATGGTTATTTGGGTCCGGGTGAATATGGGCATTACCCACATGATAGTTATCAATTAAAATATTGTCCGGCATGATAATGATTGACCATCCGTTAGGCGTTTTGACATTGTATAAGATTCTATCACCAATGAGAGTTTTACTTTGAGTTTTTCTCGACATGCTAAATTATATTTATTATTATATTTATATATTTGTTGGTTTATTACCAACACAATTATATAATAAAAAATAAATTATACAACACTAAGTAAATTTTGCAATATAAAATCAATTTTAATAAATTTATTAACAACTTCAAATATATTTTATATCTATATAATTAAAGAAGGGATTTTTAATGACACCAAAGATAATGATTATTCTTGGAAGTGGATCAGATATTGCTATTGCGGAAAAAGCTATGGACATATTGGATAAGTTAGAAATACCATACAGTCTAAAAATCGCATCTGCGCATAGAACTCCGAACCTTGTTCGTGAAATAGTTAAACAAGGTACCGATGCAGGAATTGAAGTGTTTATCGGTATTGCAGGCCTTGCGGCACACTTGCCAGGCACAATTGCAGCCTACACTCCTAGACCGGTAATTGGAGTGCCTGTGAATGTCAGTGCCAATGGTATGGATGCATTGGATTCAATTATCCAGATGCCTTATCCTTCCCCAATCGCCACAGTTGGAATCGACAGGGGAGACAACGCCGCAATACTGGCCGCTCAGTTTATTGGAATTCACAATGATGAAATCCACCAAAGAGTCATCAACTTAAGAAAGGAATATGCCAGAAAGGTAATTGACAGCAACGAAAGCATCGTGCAGGCAATAGACAGGCCGTTCATCAACAATGACTTTTTAAGAATCAGGGACCTTGAAATCAACAAGGCAGAGTTTGACGAGGAAAACAGCGGCTGCAAAAACAAGGATGCTGAAGTGGCAATCATTGTTGGAAGGCAGACCGATGTTGTAGTTGCCAAAAAGATTACCGTCATTCTTGACAGGCTCAAGATTACACATGACATCAAGGTTGTTTGTCCAATCAGGTCAAACAAGAAATTCATCAATTATGTCAAATCAATGAAAAAAGCCAAAATATTCATTGGGGTCAGCTCCAACTCTTCACAGGTGACCGGAGGTATTGTTGGCCTTACCGCAAGACCTGTCATTGGAGTTCCATGCACTAATGAAAACGGCGACGATTACAGACTTACAACCGTCAGCATGCCGCCTGGAGTTCCTGTAGCAACAGTGGGAATAAACAACGGCAAAAACGCTGCGGTCCTGTCCGGTGAAATCCTTTCAATCGACAATCCGGAAATAGTACAGCTTCTTGATAAATTAAAAGATAAAAAGATTAACCTATAAGTGATAACATGAACCTTAAAGATGAAAACATTATAGAAATCACAGATGAGCTTTCAACCGAATATGAAATCTCTAAAGTCTTAAGAGAATATCCTAAAGACATCGTCATCGTTAAGAACGTGAAAGGATATGACATGCCGGTTGTTACCGGAATCTGCAATACCCGTGACAAGATTGCAAAATCAATCAACTGTGAAGTCTCTGAAATTACCGAGAAAATCATTGACGCAATGGAAAATCCCCAAAAAGTTACCAAGTTCACTGACTTTTCAGAGTATGAGAATTTAGAAATTGATTTGGGAAAAATCCCTATTCTAACCCATTACAAGCGTGACGGCGGAGCATACATTACCGCAGGTGTCGTTTTCGCACGTGACCCGGTCACAGGCATTCAGAACGCTTCAATCCACCGTATGATGGTGCTTGACGATAAAAGACTGGTCATCAGAATCGTGCCAAGAAACCTCTACACATACTTCCAGAACGCTCAAAAGGCCGGTGAGGACTTGCAAATTGCCATAGCAATTGGAATGGACCCGGCAATATTGCTTGCAAGCACAACCTCAATACCGATCGACTACAATGAGATGGAAGTTGCAAATGCATTCAAGGACGGTGAATTAGAACTTATTAAATGCGGAGACCTCGAAGTTCCACAGGCCGACATCATTCTTGAAGGTAAGATTTCAGTCACAGAAACAGTCGCTGAAGGTCCGTTCGTTGACTTGACAGACACTTACGACATCATCCGTGACCAGCCAATCATAAATCTTGAAAAGATGCACATCAAAAAGGACAACCCTTGCTATCATGCAATCGTTCCTGCAGGATTCGAACACAAGCTATTGCAGGGTCTCCCACAGGAGCCAAGGATATTCAAGGCCGTTAAGAATGCTGTGCCAACAGTTGAAAATGTTGTCCTGACCGAAGGGGGCTGCTGCTGGCTGCACGCTGTTGTGTCAATCAACAAGCAAACAGAAGGTGACGGTAAAAACGCTATAATGGCCGCATTGTCCGCACACCCTTCACTTAAGCACTGCGTTGCGGTTGACACTGACGTGAACATCTTTGACGCTGAGGATGTCGAATACGCAATATCAACACGTGTTAAAGGTGACCGTGACATAATGATTGTTCCTAATGTCCGTGGTTCCTCATTGGATCCTGTTGCCGAAAGCGACGGAACAACCACCAAGGTTGGTGTTGATGCAACCAAGTCACTTAAGACATTGGAAAAATTCGAAAGAGTTAGTTTCGGCGAGTAAACTAACTTTTTTAATATCTTTTTTTTATTAATTCTATGTCTATTGGAAACATAGAGTGAAAATTAGCTTAAAATCTACAGTTAAATAATAATGGGGCATCTAAATGCCCGTAATGATTAATTGAACCATCTTTTCCGCACCAATTGTTATGGATGACAAAAGCATGATTGCAGATATGGCAAATATAATAATCCAGATTTTAGCATTCCATTTTAAAATTTTTGTTCCATCTAATGTGTAAAGGGGCAATAAGTTAAATGTAGCTAAAAAACTATTAACAGAGAATCCTACAGTGCAAATTAAATATATTAATGTAAAAACATCAGAGTATGTTTTTAAAGGAAATATTAAAGCTGCAATTACTATGAATAGGACTGCAAGAATCATATTAGCCATCGGTCCGGCAATTGCAATTCTGCCATTTATCTCATCATCCCTATTGTCATCATTAGTAAAGACTGAACCTGGCAATGCAATCACCATTCCGATAAATGATGATGCAAGTGCTATTAATAACCCTAGAGGCCATGCTTTAAATTCGGCTTCATAACCATATTTTGTTGCAACGAATTTCTCTCCAAGCTCGTGGACTAAAGACCCTAAGGCTACACCCACCATGACGATTGGTAAAATTGAAACGAATTGATGGGCATTTAGTCTTACATTTGATATTGCAAAAGCGACTGAAAGCACAAGGAATGCAATGATTAAATCCCTTATCTCATTTTTTGTAAACTTCAACATGATTTAAGGTATTATATTATTTAATATTAAATTTTTTCTAAAAAATACTAAAATGAAAAAAAGCCATTGATTCAGAATTCTTTTTAAATGTTTCCCAAATGAACGTTTTTGATTCCTTTATCCTTGGCTATCTCCCTTGCCTTATAGAGTATTTCAGCCCTTGTCGGCTCAATGTCATTCATCTTATAGTACGGGAATGCCCTTGAGAAATGCAACGGCACTTCAGGACCCAATTCCTCAAGTACAAAATCGCATAAGGCAGATATCTGGGAAATTGAATCGTTATAATCATTGATTATCAAATTTGTTATTTCAAGGTGTTTGCCCTCATCATAGACCCTTTTTATATTATTCAGCACTACATCCAAATCAGCCCGGCAGACCTTTTTGTAAAAATCCTCTGACATTGACTTCAAGTCTATATTGAACGCATCGACAAAACCCAACACCTCCTCAATGGACTTGTCGGAGAAGTATCCGTTTGTGACATAAATAACCTTGAGGTTTTTCTGCCTTGCCAACAGGGAAGTTTTCTTGTTGAAAGGCAAGTGTATGGTAGGTTCATTATAGGTCCAAGCAATTGACTTGCAATTGAATTTAAGTGCATTTTCCACAATCGCTTCTGGTGTTATCTTAATT
>JAEEGL012418480.1_pt1 | contig 25234 bp, 25 predicted proteins | sample 9134231 | NCBI WGS metagenome assembly JAEEGL01 (sample SAMN16246548, study PRJNA631951) | gut metagenome | biome: gut microbiome; feature: rumen; material: fiber-attached | host: Bos | place: Iran: Karaj | collected 2018-10 | reverse complement strand
GGATCAGATAATCAGCTTCGCATTGCAACCGGTAAGGTAGAGGAAGTAAGTGTTAAGAAGCTTACAAGGAATAATCCCACCATGAAGGCCAAGTTCGATGCATTGAAAGACGACTGATATTGAGTCAAACTGAAACGTCCCCGGTGACTCATATTGAGTCAATCTGTAACGTCCCCACTGACTCACTAAGGCTTGACAGGTGTGATACCATAGATTACATACAAACAAATTGTGCAAAAGGAAACTTTAAATAGATGAAACAGCCAAAGGACAGGCGTGAATATCTTACAACCACGCCGGTACCACAACTTATATTGTCGCTGTCGGTACCCACAATTATCAGCATGCTGGTAACAGCAATATACAACACGGCGGATACATTCTTCGTGGCAAGAGTATCCGATAACCCGGCAGTAAACACCGCAGCTACGGCATCCGTTGGCCTCGTGTTCACTGTGATGGCCATCATCCAGGCCTTTGGATTCTTCTTTGGGCATGGCTCGGGTAATTACCTCTCGAGAATGCTTGGAGCAGGCAACCACAAGGAAGCCAATGAAATGGCATCCACGGGATTTGCCATGGCGATAATCGTCGGTATAATCTTTGCAATTGTCGGCAATATCTTTGCAGCTCCGATAGCTCATTTCCTGGGAGCTACGGACACTACAATGCAGTTCACAATGGACTACATGAGGATAATCCTGATCGGAGCACCATTTATGATGGCTCAGTTCGTTGTCAACAACCAGCTCCGTTTTCAGGGAAGCGCAGTATATGCCATGATAGGACTTATGTCCGGTGCAGTGATGAATATGGTTCTTGACCCGCTCCTGATCCTGGGCTTTCACATGCAGGTCAGAGGTGCTGCCATCGCAACAGTCATGGGACAGCTCACTAGCTTTGTTGTTTTGTTTATCGGAACCAGCAAGGGCGAGAACATCAGGATGAGCTTCAGTAATGTCAAGCTCAACTGGCATTACCTGCTTGAAGTTATAAACGGTGGCGCACCCTCTCTTTTCCGTCAGGGACTTGCAGCAATATCAACGCTGCTTCTCAATCGTACAGCCGGAGCCATCGGCGGAGACGCAGCCATTGCCGGAATGAGTGTTGCAGGAAGACTTATGCTGATGATGGGTTCGGCCCTTATCGGATTTGGTCAGGGATATCAGCCTGTATGTTCCTTTAACTACGGAGCGGGCCTTACAAAGAGAGTAAAAGAGGGCTTCAAGTTCTGCGTCAAGTATTCAACCATATTCCTGATAATAATAGCAATCGTATTCTACAAATTTGCGCCACAGATCATAAGCCTGTTCTTCAGGGAGAAGGCAGCAGCCGACCTTGATTCTGCCCAGACCCTGCAGTACGCCAAGGAAGTCGGAACCACGGCACTTCGCTATATGTGCCTGTCGACACCGCTCTCAGGCGCAATCGTTATCAGCAACATGATGCTTCAGTCCATCGGAAAGGGCTTCAAAGCATCTATCACAGCTTCTGCCAGAAACGGATTCTGCTTCATTCCGCTGATCCTGATACTTCCGCATTTCCTCGGAATTCAGGGCGTTGAGATGGCTCAGGCCTGCGCAGATGTTTTATCAATGTTAATTGCCGTACCAATGGCATATTCGGAGCTTAGAAAGTTTAATGATTAGTCAAAAGACAATGGAGCTGCTCATCAGCTCTTTTCCCAAAATATTAGAATTCGGACTTAAGGTAACGCTGCCACTGGCGGTGATCGCCTTTATCCTGTCAACTGTGCTGGCAGTACTTGTAGCCATGGTGCAGTTTGCGGATGTGCCCGTCTTTAAGCAGATATGCAGGTTTTACATCTGGGTCATCAGGGGAACACCGCTTCTGGTACAGCTCATGGTGGCGTTCTACGGACTTCCGCTTATTGGCATTCACGCGAATCCATTTGTGATGGCTGTTATCGTGTTCACCATCAATGAAGGAGCCTACAGTGCAGAGACCATGAGGGCTGCAATGGAAGCTGTTCCGGCGGGGCAGCTCGAAGCCGGATACTGTGTGGGTATGAACTTCATGCAGATAATGTGGCACATCATTCTTCCACAGTCTTTCAGAACAGCGTTCCCATCTTTGTTCAACGCGCTTATCAGCATGGTAAAAGACACATCTCTCGCTTCAAGTATTACCGTTGTTGAGATGTTTACAAGAACCAAGCAGATTGCAGGCCAGTCCTACAACTATCTGCCTCTCTACATCGAAGTTGCTATTGTTTACCTGCTGTTCTGTACAGTTCTGACCTTCGTGCAGAAGAAGGGCGAGAAGATCCTTGGAAGCTACGGAGTCAGGAAGTAAGCTGAGAGAACTTAGCGAGGTATTTATGAAATTATTAGAAGTTAGAAATCTACATAAAAAATTTGACAGCACCGAAGTCCTGAAAGGCGTCGGCCTTACAGTCGAAAAGGGCGATGTGGTATCAATCCTGGGACCGTCCGGCTCCGGCAAGACAACACTCCTTCGCTGCATTAATTTCCTTGAGAAGGCCGATGAGGGAGAGCTTGTCTTTGGGGAAAAGACCTATCACCTTCCGGGAATTGGGAGAGATGATATCTCCGCTATCAGAAAGAGAACAGGCTTTGTTTTCCAGAACTACAACCTTTTTGCCAATAAGACGGTACTTCACAATGTGACCCTGGGACTTACTTCAGCAAGGCATGTACATGCCAAGGCCGCTGAGGAGAAGGCTCTGGAAGTCCTCAGAAAAGTCGGCATGGCAGATTTTGCAGGTCAGTATCCGAGCCAGCTATCCGGCGGACAGCAGCAGAGAGTTGCCATAGCAAGGGCTCTTGCTACAGATCCGGATATAATCTACTTCGACGAGCCTACATCAGCGCTTGATCCGGAACTCACTGCAGAGGTTCTTGAAGTCATGAGAGAGCTTGCTCATGAGGGCATGACTATGATCGTGGTTACACACGAGATCTCTTTTGCAAAAGAGGTATCATCAAAAGTGGTATTTATGGCAGACGGCAAAGTGGTTGAAGAAGGCCATGGCGCTGAGTTCTTTGAGAATCCGAAAGAAGACCGCACAAAAGAGTTCTTGCGTTTGACCAAAAATTGATGTATCATTATTCAAAATAAATTTTGTGCAATTTAATTTATGAAAAAGAAGTTCGTAGAAGGAGTAAAAATTATGAGAAAGAAACTATCTATGTTACTGACGACTGTCCTTACAGCCGTTACAGTTGCAGGATGCGGAGCTTCTGCCGGCAGCGCGACAGAATCCAAGGGTGATGATCACCTTGCAAGGATCAAGGCAGCAGGCAAGATCACAATCGCAACTGAGGGCGTATGGGCACCATTTACTTACCATGATGAGAATACAGATGAGCTTGTAGGCTTTGATGTAGAGATCGCAGCAGCAATTGCAAAAAAGCTCGGTGTAGAGCCTGATTTCCAGGAGGTTGCTTTTGACGGAGGACTTACAGGTGTTACAACCGGAACTTTTGATATGATGGCAAACGGTGTAGATGTTACGGATGATCGTAAGGAGACTTATGACTTCACACATCCTTATGCCTATGACCACGCAGTAGTTGTTACTCTTGCATCTAATAATGACATCAATACATTTGATGATCTTGCAGGCAAGACCACAGCAAACTCAGCAGGTTCAACCTATGAGGCTATGGGAGTTGCGCACGGCGCTACATGCTCAAACGTTGATACGATCGGTGAGACAATGACACTGGTTCTCAACGGAACAGTTGATGCTACAATCAATGCCAACACTTCAGCTCAGGACTACTTCAAGACAACAGGAACCACAGAGCTCAAGGTTGCAGCAATGGATGATGAAGTTACCATGTATGCAATCCCTCTTGCAAAGGGCGAGGACAACGATTCACTCAGAGAAGCCATCAACCAGGCCATCTCAGAGCTTAGAGAGGACGGAACTCTCGCAGAGATTTCAAACAAGTATTTCGGTGCTGATATAACAAGCAACTGATAATTTACCCGAGTACGGGTAAAAATAATTGACTATGAATTGAACCACCTCTATAATTGAATTATAGGGGTGGTTTTGTTATGGATATAAATGATCTTAAGAGAAGAAAAAAGAACCTGAAGCTCACTACAGCGCAACTGGCATATCTGGCGGAACTACCGGTTGGTACTGTAAGTAAAGTCATGACAGGTGAGACTAAAAAGCCCTCATATATTACCATTGAGAAAATTGACAAGGCACTTGCACATGAGGAGATGATTGCCAGGCTCAGTGAGTACAAGCTCTATCTGGAAGAGTACTTTAAGGAACATCCCGATGAAGATGTTGATATGAAAGAACTTGAGAATAAATACAGATCAGAGCGGGGGCTTAGTAATGACCCAATTCCCTTTGCTGTTCCGATAAGTCAGATTGAAAATCATGGGAACCTGGCTGCAGTTGTCGATAAGAGAGCAACAGTCAGTATGCTTGGTGAGATTGGCGAGGACAGAACGATCGAGCTTCTTGATGGAAACATTATCATTAATGAGATGCCCGGGATTAAGCACCAGACAATAGTTCAGAATATTGGTTGGGCAATACAGAGGTTTATTGACGATAACAAAGGAAAGTGCAAGGCGTTCAGCGTTGGCGTCAATGTGAGAATTTCAGAAGATGATTATACTCTGCTGATTCCGGATATTGTTGTGGTATGTGATCCTGACAGTATAAGAGATGACGGAATCTGGGGAGCACCTGACTGGGTAATAGAAGTTGTTTCCAGGAGTACGAGGCATAGGGATTATAAAGACAAGATGTACAAGTATATGTCGGGTGGAGTAAGGGAGTACTGGATAGTTGATCCTGAGAAAGAGAAGGTGACAACTTATATCGAGGGTGAGCCTATGATGGCATATATTTATAATTTTGAGGATGAGATTCCTGTATATATATATGATGGCAAATTGAAGATCAAGGTCAGAGCTTAATAAGAAGTCCGGGCATTTATGTGAAATGCCCGGACTTTTTTCTCATTTGATTTATTCATTCTTCAGATATTTCTGTGCTATGTAGTAGGAAACATTAAATCTTCTGAAGCCTTCAAATTCTTCGGTTATATATTCATGATTATGATAACGTCTGAATAACTCGAGTACTTCCTTATCCTGAACAATGGCAGGAACGGCATCGAATGACAGATCATCTTCGATATAATCCGCAACCGATGTATACTCATCGATCTTGTTGGCTGTTGCCTGAAGGTCATACTTGGCAATCTGATAATCAGGATTGCAGTAGATAAAGGCGATAAAAGCAAGGGTTATGGCTACCATGCATGCCTTGAACACAGGGAACTTTCTGACATACATACTGATGATAAGGAATGAGAGCCAGAAGCACAGCACTGCCAGAAACCAGAGCACGAAGAGCCTTAAGAATGTCAGATGATATACATCTATGTACATGATCATTCTGTAAGCTGATGATGCGATCATGATATATGTGCATGCAGCGATTATTGTCAAAAGAGCTTTCAAAACCTTAGAGCTTTTAAAGAATGCCTGACAGATCGAAACCATCACAATATTCAGGATGCACACAGCCAGCAGCTGATAGAATCCTTCGTGGGCATATTCTGCGTAGGTATAGCCTTCCGGAAGAGCCATCTTACCACTAAAGAGGTAGAGAAGCTGGATTGCGCAGAACAGGATATAGATAAGTCCGATGATGCTTGTAAAGGTAATGGCGATAACAGGATTTGTTGTACCCTCGCCTTTGACCTTTATCTTTATCTCCTGCCTTGCCATTGCTGTGATGATGGTATAAGCACACCAGAAGCCAACTATTGCAGTTGCAGCCATCATAAATGCATGGAAGAGATATTCCGGAATATCAATGTCCTTGAAGATGTTGGAGAGCATGTTTTCAAAGACTGCATCTGCTGAAGCAAGGAGCGGTATTATTACCACTAAAAGCGGAATTGTAATTGCAAGTCCGATAAATACGGCATTTAAGTTTTTCTTTTTCTGACTTACTTCTTCAGTGGCTCTGGATTTCCTAAGAGCGCTGTAATCTGAAAACGGACTGCCGAGATGTTCGATAGGCTTGATAAGTGTCATAAAAATACTGAGCAGCCATGCACCGATATCAAAACCTGTTGTATCCACATACAGATAAATGACATAGCTGAACAGCAGCAGGAAGATGGCGGTCCTCTCCAAGAAGTTCAGAGCAGGGCTTGTTGTCAGGCATCTGTGGACAGAAAGTAGTATAAGGGATGCAACGTAGAAGATACCGAGAGCTCTTTTACCATTGCAGTCTGTTATAAGTGAGAGCCCGTCCCTGGCTCTTACGAGCTTAAGGATTACCAGTGCGCATACCATAAAGATCGGATATGTGATGCTGGAGTGGTTGTTGTACAGACAGAAGCCGTAGATGAGTCCGAATACTACTGACAAAAGTCCGTACTTTCTGAAGTGTTCAGCGTTTCCCTTTATTACAGGCTGCATCTGAACGACATTTCCCATCTGAGGGTTGCTCATCTGAGGCCCTGTATACTGCGGATTAACAGGCTGCGGATTCTGTGCCGCTGGACCTGTGTAATTATAGCTATACTGTGGTGTCTGATTATTATTGGTTTCCATACTTAGTTCTCCTCTTCGTCAACATATTCCAGGATATCTCCCGGCTGACATTCAAGTGCCTTGCATATTGCATCAAGGGTCTCAAGCCTTACGGCTTTCGCTTTGTTATTCTTAAGGATAGACAGGTTGGCAAGGGTAATACCGACTTTACCCGCCAGTTCCGTCAGTCCCATTTTTCGTTTTGCCATCATGACATCTAAATTTATTACAATCATATTCTCACCGCCCTGTTAAATGGTTAAATCATTTTCCTGTTTGTATTTCACCGCTCTGTCAAAGACTCTTGCCAGGACCTTACTAAAGAGTCCTGCAAAAAGAAATACACCGGCGATAACCACTGCAGCGGTAGTGAAATATACAAAGCATCTGAAGATCTTGATGCCTGCGATGACAAATGCGTAAGTTCCCATTCGGTACAGGCTCTTCACATTGGCTTCCACAAAGCAGTCATCATCAATTACTGTCTTCATCATCTTTCTGAGTTCAAACAGTATGAGGAGAGTAAATACTCCTACAGCCATTATTGATACAACTGCGTACCAGTAGTGATCTGCTATGGCAGCGTACTCTGTGTCCTCACCCAAAGTCCGGATCGTCATCTGAACTGAATAGTTTAAGGTGAAGGGGACAGATATTACTGCCAGCATCCCGAAATAGAAGCACATATCCAAGATGGTCTTAACGAAAGTATTTAATTTGTTATCCATGTTATCCTCCAAGTACTTGTATATTTTCTTTATAGCACGTCTTTTTTTGATTTGCAATATAAATTTATTGTAAAACAATAAATATTTTTCGAAAGTCAATGTTTACGTATGTTTAATAATTGGATGCACACTATTATGTTAAAATTATAATGTAATAATGTGTACATTCTTCATTGCCTGCAGGTGGGTATGAGTATTCACAGAATGGATAAGTGTCGCAAATTACATAGGAAAAGCATCCTGAGGCTGTTCATGAGGGTGGCTGCGCTTACAGTGGCGGCAGTCACTGTCTTTGGTGCAGTCTTTATGTCTTTTGCCCAAAATGCAAAGGCGGATGAGGGAAAGGTAGTCCGTGTTGGCTGGTTTGATTCCACATACTGCTACAAGGATCAGTTTGGAAGGCGCTCAGGTCTTGCCTATGACTACCAGCAAAAAGTATCTGCTTATACCGAATGGACATACGATTACGTGGAAGGAACCTGGCCTGAGCTTTTGCAAAAGCTGAAGGATGGCGAGATCGATATGCTTAGCGATGTTTCCTACACCACAGCAAGAGCTGATCAGATCCTTTATTCCAGAATTCCCATGACTTCTGAGACTTACTATATCTTTATCAAGGCCGGAAATACCGACATGAATCTGGAAGATATAAACTCGTTTTCAGGGAGACGATTTTTTGTTGATAAAGGAAGTATTCAGGCGGATTTTATCAAAACCTGGGCTGCGAATGTCGGAATAGAAATAGATCTGTATGAAGCGGTAGAAGAGTCGGTTGATGAGAGCTTTGAAATGCTGGACAGAGGCGATATAGATGCCTATGTTACAGTGGAGTCCTATGGCAACAGAGAAGGCTGTGTTCCTGTATGTTCCATTGGCTCATCCGAAAGCTTTTTCGCTGTCAGCAAGAATCGTCCCGATCTGCTGAAAGAGCTGAATTCAGCAATGGCCAAGATACAGAATGAGGATCCGTATTATAACCAGAAACTGCTTCAGAAATATATCTGGTTTGCCAAGACCGATACATATCTTACGGCAAAAGAGCTGGAGTGGCTCTCGGAACATGGAAAGATCAAGGTCGGTTACAGAGATAATTATATGCCTTTCTCCGATGAAGAGGCGGGCGTACTGATAGGAGCTGTGGGAGATTTCCTGAGTAAGTCCACTGATGCGATCAAAAACTCCAATATAGAATTTGAAACTGTTGCTTTCGGCTCGACAGAGGAGTGTCTTAAGGCGCTTCAGAACGGAGAAATAGACGTTGCCGTTCCTATACATTTAAGTACTTCCGACGCGGAGAGCAGGGGACTGCTTAATACGGAAGCACTGATGTCAACCGAGATCTTTGCTGTAGTAAGTTCCGGGCAATCACCTGATCTGTTCAGTGATGAAAATCTAAGGACAGCAATATTTGCCGGAAGTCTTAATTATGACATTTTTGTGCAGGATCACTATCCATCATGGACGATAATCCATGAGCCGACACTTGAAGAGTGCTACGAAGCAGTGGCCAAGGGAGAAGCTGACTGTACGTGGGTGAACAGTTATCGCATCACCCTGGTTGACAGGCTCAGAAGACGATATAAACTGTCCCTTTTCGCAACGGGACAGAGCATGGACTTTGCTTTTGCAGTAAAAAAAGGAAACAGTGAGCTATATTCTATCATGAATAAGCTGGTGATCCTGGCCGATTCGTCAGAGACTGAAATGAACTTGTCGCGCTATGCCGGAACATCAGAGAAGGTCACCTTTGCGGATTACATTCATGATAATGCTGCTTCTTTCCTTGCAGTGGTAGCAGCTATCCTGTTTGTCATGCTTCTTCTTACAGTTGCCAAGGTGCGTTCGGACAAAAGAGCTCTCGACCGGCAAAAACTCATCGATGCAACAGAGCTTGATCCGCTGACAAGGCTGTATACAAGAAACTATTTCTTTGAATATGCCGACAGAATGCATAATGAGCATCCTGATTATAAACTGGATGCTATTGCCATAAACATAGAGCAGTTCCATGTGGTAAATGCTATTTATGGCTGGGACTTCGGAGACAAAGTCCTTCTTGCGCTGGGTGAAGAGATAAAGAAATATGTCGGCGAAAATGACGGAATCGCCTGCAGATCTACGGCTGACAGGTTTTATATCTATTGTCTGCACACAGATGATTACAAGGGACTTTACAGAAGACTGCAGCAGGCCTTAGATGTTTTTTCCGAAAATGTGAGCATACGCATCAGGATGGGTGTGATGCCATACGAATCCGATCTTGGACCGGTAGAGCTCTTTGACAGAGCCAGAACAGCCAGCAGTATGGTGCGAGGCGGAATGCACGAGAAGCTCATGGTCTTTAACGAGGACATGAGGAAAAGAGAAATTCTTGAGCAGAGGCTTACAAACGATCTTAAGAATGCAATCGAGCAGCATGAATTTGTTGTATTCTATCAGCCCAAATACAATGTTCAGGTTGATCCGCCTGTTCTGCAGAGTGCTGAGGCACTTGTACGTTGGAAGCATCACGAAATTGGCATGATACCTCCCGGAACCTTCATAAATCTTTTTGAGAAGAACGGGCGAATAGGCCTCATCGATAAGTATGTATGGAATGAGGCAGCAAGACAGGTGCATGAGTGGAAAGAGAAATACGGCATATCCATTCCTGTTTCCGTGAATCTGTCCCGAATGGATATCTTTGAGCAGAATCTGATCCCCGCAATAGATGAGATCATTGAGAGGAACGGTGTTTCAAAGTCTGCTCTCCATCTGGAGGTTACAGAGTCAGCATACACTGATGATGCGGAGCAGATCATCGGCGTAGTAACTCAGCTCAGGGAAAAGGGCTACATCATAGAGATGGACGACTTCGGAACGGGTTATTCATCGCTGAACATGCTCTCATCCATTCCGGTTGATATCCTTAAGCTTGATAAGAGCTTTATTGACAAGATTGAGAAGCCTGAGGAGAGGCAGGAAAAAGACATCCGTATGATCGAGCTGATACTGGACATCGCCAAGAGCCTGAAGCTCATGGTGGTTGCGGAAGGTGTGGAGAACGGCGATCAGCTTGCGTTCCTCAAAGAGCACGGCTGCGAGATGGTTCAGGGATATTATTTCTCGAAACCTCTGCCTGCTGATGAGTTTGAAAAGCTGGCATTTGGTGAAAATAAATAAACCTGTTAAGTACAGATAAGGTCGGGTAAATCCCGGCCTTATTTTTCTTTGCCTAAATTTATTCTTATATTCAGCTATTACCAAATCGTAATTCTCAGAAAAGCCGATAGGATGTATCATCTACCTAATCATTCAGTAGTCATTGGGCAGATGACGGTTGTGAGGATAGGAGATTGCGATGGCAAAAGAAACTGTTCCTAAAGGCAAAGAACTGGATAACAAAATCTGGGAGGAGATCCGCAAAAAAGTTGAAGCAACTGAGTACGGGACAGTTGTGATAACAGTTCATGACGGCAGGATAACCCAGGTTGAAGCCAGTACCAAGATGAGATTCTGATAAAAACAGGTGAGAGGTGATCATGGCTAGATCAATAGAGGAACTTGAAAGAAATCATCCCTGCTTTGGGGGGTGTAAATTTAATGCGGGCAGAATCCATCTTCCGGTGAGCCCCGGATGTAATATTGCATGCAGGTTCTGTGACCGCTCAATAAACGATGTGGAACAAAGACCCGGTGTGACATCTAAGGTGATTTCACCTCAGGAGGCCGGAAACTTCATAGACAGAGCTGTTGAACTGGTGCCGAGCATACAGGTTGTAGGTATAGCAGGACCCGGAGATACACTGGCAACAGACAAGGCTTTTGAAACTTTCAGAGAGGTTGCCAAGAGCCATCCGGAGCTCATCAAGTGCATGAGCACAAACGGACTTCTGTTGTATGAAAGAGCAGATGAGCTTATTGAGGTTGGGGTTGATACCCTTACAGTTACGGTAAATGCGGTGGATCCTGAGATTGAAGCGCAGCTTAATGACTACATCATTTACCACGGTAAGCGCATTGAAGGCGTAGAAGGTGCAAGAATACTTATAGAGAATCAGCTCAAGGGAATAAGAAAGGTTGCGGAAGCAGGAGTTACACTTAAGATAAATACGGTCCTTGTACCGGGTATCAATGATCATCACATTGAAACCATTGCAAAGACCGTAAAAGAGGCGGGAGCTCTTTTGTACAATATAATCCCTCTGATTCCCCAGCACAAGCTTTCCGATATTCCAAGACCGACATGTGAACAGATAGAAAAGGCAAGAGAGGATGCGGAAAAGTACATTAAGGTATTCAGACACTGTGCTCATTGCAGAGCCGATGCGGTTGGCGTTCCGGGAATATCCGAATACAGTCAGCTGGTATACAAGAACAGACTAAATGTTAAGAATACTTTTTCACACGGATAATGAAAACAAACAGGTGAAGAGATGGACAATATCGCATATCGAGTGGCAGTGGCCACAACTGACAACATACATGTCAATCAGCATTTCGGAAGATCAGAGAGCTTTCTTATAGTTGATGTCGATGAATGCGGAAACTTTGAGGAGGCTGAGCAGAGGTTCGTGAATCCTGTATGTCGGGGAGGATACCACGACAATGACAAGATGAAAAGGGGAGTGGAAGGCATTCGGGACTGCGATTTTGTACTGGCAGCCAGGATAGGTCCGGGAGCCGTTTACGAACTAGAACAACAGGGTATCGCAGCTTTTGAGATGGTCGGGACGGTATGGGAGAGTCTTAAAAGATTAGATGATTACCTGAAGCTGCTTAACGAAATGAAGGAGATGTCTGAGGCATAAAAACGGTGATAGGAAATGCTTATACTTGGCTATAAGACTCATGAAATATGCAAGCTAAAACCTGTATGCTAGAATCAGTCTAAATTCAGAGAAGACATTTCTTGATAATAACTAATAAGGGAGGAACTTAATATGTCAGATATTAAACAGAGCGCACTTGAACTTATAGGAGGAACACCAATCCTTCAGCTTAACGGATACAGCAAGAAAGCAAATGTAAAGGATGTAACACTTCTTGCAAAGCTTGAGTATCTTAACCCGGCAGGATCTGTAAAAGACAGAGTTGCTCTTGCAATGATAGAGGATGCTGAAAAGAGCGGAAAATTAAAACCCGGTGCAACAATTATCGAGCCAACTTCAGGAAATACAGGAATCGGTCTTGCAGCTGTGGCAGCAGCTAAGGGATACAGAGCAATTCTCACACTTCCTGAGACCATGAGTGTTGAGAGAAGAAATCTCCTTAAAGCATACGGCGCCGAGATAGTCCTTACAGAAGGCGCAAAGGGTATGAAAGGCGCCATCGCAAAGGCCGAGGAACTTGAGAAAGAGATAGACGGAGCTATCATTCTCGGACAGTTTATAAACCCAGCCAATCCGGCTGTTCACAAGGCAACAACAGGTCCTGAGATCTGGGAGCAGACAGAGGGCAAGGTAGACATCTTTGTGGCAGGTGTAGGCACAGGCGGAACTGTTACAGGTGTAGGTGAATACTTAAAGGAAAAGAACCCTGATGTTAAGATCGTTGCCGTTGAGCCTGCAACAAGCCCTGTTCTAACAAAGGGAGAGGCCGGCGCACACAAGATCCAGGGTATCGGAGCAGGATTCGTTCCGGATGTTCTTAATACAAAGATTTACGATGAAGTAATCGCTATAGAAAACGAAGATGCTTTCGCAGAAGGCAAGAAATTTGCAATAGCTGAAGGAGTGCTTGTCGGTATTTCATCAGGAGCAGCTCTTAAGGCAGCAACAATTCTGGCAGAGAGAGAAGAAAACAAGGGAAAGACAATTGTTGTACTCCTTCCCGATTCAGGTGACAGATATCTCTCAACACCACTTTTCGCAAACTAATACAGTACTCGGCATATGATATAACCGACCGGACAACCGGAGGTTCACCGATATAACTCTCATTAACATGAGGGTTATAAGGTGAGCCTCTTTTTTATATCAATATAAGCAAAAGAAAAAGAGGAGACATGAAAAATGGGACAACTTAGACAGATCGCCATTTATGGCAAAGGTGGAATCGGAAAATCCACAACCACACAGAACCTGACAGCAGGTCTTGTGGAACACGGCAAAAAAGTCATGGTCGTTGGCTGCGACCCCAAGGCTGATTCTACAAGACTTCTTCTCGGAGGCCTGGCACAGAAAACCGTTCTGGACACCATAAGAGAAGAAGGAGAGGATGTAGAACTTGAGTCCATCATGAAGGATGGCTTCGGAGGAACAAGATGTGTTGAGTCCGGCGGACCTGAGCCCGGTGTAGGCTGTGCCGGAAGAGGAATCATTACTTCAATAGGACTTTTGGAGAACCTCGGCGCGTATACCGATGATCTTGATTTTGTATTCTACGACGTTCTGGGTGACGTAGTATGTGGTGGTTTCGCAATGCCTATCCGTGAGGGCAAGGCGCAGGAAATATATATCGTTGCCTCCGGTGAAATGATGGCGCTGTATGCTGCCAACAATATCTCCAAGGGTATTCAGAAATACGCAAAGAGCGGCGGAGTAAGACTTGGCGGAATCATCTGCAACAGCCGAAACGTTGACAGAGAGCTGGATCTTTTGAGGGCCTTTGCAAAAGAGCTTGGAACGCAGCTTATCTATTTCGTACCAAGAGACAATATCGTTCAGAGAGCAGAGATCAACAAGCAGACGGTGATCCAGTACAAGCCTGATTCGGATCAGGCGCAGGAGTACAGAAATCTTGCAGAGGCAATCATCAATAATCAGAACTTCGTAATCCCTACACCTATGAAGCAGGAAAGACTTGAGGCGATACTCTCCGAGTTCGGACTTATGGCTGATGATTATCAGATCTGATAACGAACGTGGAGGTAGAAAATGGGTAATACGCTGACAACAGAAGTAGAAACAAGGGACAGGCGTCTCAGGTCGATCACATCCTTTGTTGGAAGAGCAAGTGAACTGCAGCAGGGAGCTGTGGAACAAAAGAAAGTTGATAGGCCAAGATGTTTTTCTCAGTGCAGTGACTGTGCTCAGATGAGAGCATGCACTATTGTAAGTCACATTCGCGGTGCTGCGGTTGTTGTACATTCTCCAATGGGGTGCTTCGCTAATACACCTGCCAATGATGCTCAGAACAGAAGCTGTGCAATCAGCAGAGGGCAGGAACCTTTTAAATCAAATATTGTATGCAGCAATATATCAGAGAAAGAAACGATTTACGGAGGCCTTAAAAAGCTCAGGGAAGCTATAGATACGGCATGGGAGAGATTTCATCCGTCAGCCATCTTTGTACAGTCCTCATGTGCGGTTGGAATTGTAGGAGACGATATTGAGAGCGTAGCTGATGAGAAAGAGCAGGAGTACGGAATTCCCATTGTCCCGATCTACTGTGAAGGCTTTAAGTCAAAAGTCTGGTCATCGGGCTTTGATGCAGGCTTCCATGGACTGCTAAGAAAAATAGTAAAACAGCCTGAGAAGAAACAGGAAGATCTTGTAAATATATTCAATTTCCTTGGAGCAGATACATTCACAGATATATTAGGAAAGATAGGTCTTAGACCCAATTATCTGGTGCCTCTTGCTGATATTGATACAGTGGCCAGAATGTCAGAGGCAGCATGCTCTACAAGCATTTGTGACACTCTTGGAACTTATGTGACAGATGTCCTTGAAAAGAACTTTGGTGTACCACATGTTCATGCTCCTTCACCATACGGCATCAGCTGGACAGATGCCTGGTACAGGGAAGTTGCTAGACTGACAGGAAAGTCAGACATAGTTGAAGAAGTTATAGAAAGTGAGCATAAGAGGATAGCGCCAAGACTTGAAGAGCTTAAAAAACAGATCAAAGGCGTAAGAGTATATATCTACGCAGGAGATTCATATGCCCATAACATGGGAAGCATGGCAGCAGATCTGGGACTTGAAATAGCAGGTATCACAACGCTTCATCACGACATGAAATCAGACGGAGAACCCTTAGAGAAGAGTTCACTTCAGGAAATGATAAATGTGGCAGGCGATGTTGAAAACTTCTCGGTCTGTGAGAAGCAGCCCTATGAAGTTATAAAGATACTTAAAAAAGTTAAACCGGATGTTGTCATCGTAAGACATATGCACCTTCCGGCTCTTTCCGGAAAACTTGGAATACCCTGCATTTTAGAGGGAGAAGTAAATGTGTCTGCCGGTTATGACGGACTGATAACTCTTGGTGAGAAGATAAGAGATGTCCTTAAGGCAAAGAAGCTTCTTGCTACTGTAAAGGAATACAATGAATTCCCTTATACAAAAGAGTGGCTGGAAGACGAAAGACTATTCAGATGATCGGTTCAAGGAGAGAGTAAAATGGCTGGAATTATTCAGGAAGCAAAATATTCTTGTGCACTCGGTGCACAGCAGACAGTCCTGGGAATACCCAGAGCAATACCAATTATCCACGCAGGTCCCGGATGCAGTGCAAGACAGTTTGCATATATCAGTAACGGATCGGGCTTTCAGGGAGAGGGATATGCTGGCGGTGCCCAGATTCCATGTACAAACTCATCGCAGAATGAAGTTGTATTCGGAGGAGAAAAGAAATTAGGAAAGCTTGTAGATGCAACGCTGGATGTAATGGACGGAGATCTCTATGTTGTACTGGCAGGCTGCACAGCAGGAATTGTCGGAGATGATGTTAAGCAGGTAGCGGCCGATCATTCAACAGAGAATAAGAAGGTAATAGGTGTTGATACAGCGGGATTCAGAGGAAATAACTACAAGGGGCACAACCTGGTCCTTGAAGCAATAATAGACCAGTTTGTGGGTGACGAGGAGCAGGCAGTTGAAAAGGGGCTGGTGAATGTCTTTTCCGTAATCCCTTATCAGAACATTAACTGGAGAGGTGATCTTGAGGAGATCAAGAGAATCCTTACAGGCATAGGACTTAAAGTTAATATCCTGTTTGGATACGGATCCGGCGGAGCAGAAGAATGGAAAAGCATTCCGAAGGCGGAACTTAATATTGTTCTTTCACCGTGGGTTGGACTTAATGCTGCTAAGTTGTGTCAGAGAAAGTACGGAACACCTTTTATCCATGAGCCTGTACTGCCGGTGGGACTGAAGGCTACCGGAGCTTTTTTAAGAAGAGTTGCAAATGTACTTGAACTTGACAGCGATATAGTTGAAAACTTCATCGCTGAGGAAGAAAAACGCTATAAACAGTACTTTGTCTCGGTCGGAGACTTTTTTGCGGATTATTCAACATTTATTCCATACGATGCATATATTGCTGCTGATGATATTTACGGAGTCGGTCTTGCAGCGTTTCTGGAAGAAGAGCTTGGAATGGAGGTTGTTAAGTTCATCGACGTGAGTGAACCTGACAAGGCTTCAAGAGTGAGGATCACAGAGAATCTTAACAATATTCGTGAAGGCCTTGGAGAAAATGTTGTCTTCGAAGGAGATAACGCGATAGCAAGAAAGCTGATAAGGCAGAGCATCGATGAAAGGAAAAACAAATCTGTTATTTTCGGATCAAGCTGGGACAGAGAACTTGCAGCAGCGACCAAAAGCATACTTGTATGTCTCAGCGTTCCTGTCCAGGATCTTATCACAGTCAACCGCTCATACGTTGGTTATAACGGAGCATTGAGACTTATTGAAGATATTTATTCCGGAGTTTTCGACAAGGGAATGATCACAAATACTACCAGCCTTGAACACTGAGTTTCGGAGATGAAAGTATTGGAAAGAACAAAAATTGCAGTTGCATATGACGGGAGTCCTCAGAACAATACCGGCTTCAGGGACATGCGTCAGGTCAAAGTATTTGAGCTGGATGATGATGGAATATCAGAACTTGAGGTAAGAAAGTTACCGGAGCCATCTGATTTTTGCGAGGTTGACGATGGCAGATGCCCCGGCAGGAATGAGGGATATCTCAATGCTGTGGCGGATGTATTGTCTGATTGCAAATTTCTTTTGTTAAAAGAAATCGGGGGATATCCATCCAGGGTCTTTTTGAGAAGAGGCATAGAAACACTTGAACAGGAAGGTGAAATAGAGAGTCTTCTTCAAAGGATACATAAATATTTAAAGGTGAAATAACAGATGCGATCTATAAGCTTACACAGAATTTTAGATTACTTTGTAAAATCATTACCTTACATCAGGGTTACTGTCCTGTATGTGTTTTTTTCACTGATCCTTGGCTTTGCGTTGGGGTTTGTGGTGGCCAGGGGAAGGATGAGTCACAACAGAGTGTTTAACTGGCTCTCTGAATTGTATCTGACTCTTGTAAGATCTACACCTTCCATAATTCTTCTGTTCATTGTCTTTTACGGATTGTCAGCAGTGACTACAGGCAGTGTAAACAGGTATATAAACAGTCTGCCGACAGTGGTTTTTGTGATCATCACATTCACCATCAATATAGGTGCCTCGTCATCGGAAATAATAAGGAGCGCCTATAACTCGGTAAACGCAGGACAGACAGAGGCTGCATTATCAGTCGGAATGACGGGGGTACAGGCATTCATCTATGTGATATTTCCGCAGATGGTAAGGTACTCGATACCCAATGTCGGAAATACTATCATTTTTCTTTTTAAAGAAGGGGCACTTGCTTACATCATAGGCCTTAGAGATGTGCTGGGACAGGCATATTTCCTGGCAGCGAGGGATCTCAATGCATATGCTCTTGATATGTGCATTGCACTTACTCTTATATACTGGCCTATCACTGTGCTGCTGGAAAAATCTTTTGCAGCATTGGAAAAAAGGCTCAGGTACAGACATAAACAGGTTGTGGAGAAGGTATGAATATCGATTGGGAATTTATAACTGAATCATTTCCTCAGATTGTGGTTTATCTGCCTGTGACGTTGCAGCTTACAGTAGTGTCAATGCTCATATCTCTGATAGTAGGAACTGTTTTTGCATATGTGAATTACAAAAACGTGAGGATTCTTTCAAATATCATAAAAGTCTACATGTCTCTGATAAGAGGGACACCGGTAATACTTCAGATCTTTTTTATTTTTAATTTCGGGCCTTATCTGATAAACGGATTAGTGGACAGGCTGGGACTTGCCATCGATGTTTATGGCATCAATCCTAAGTTTTACGCTTATGTGGCGCTATCACTTTCAACAACCGTTTCAATCGCAGAAGCTATCAGGGCGGGACTGGAGAGTATCGATAAGGGACAACGTGAATCGGGACTTTCCGTCGGAATGACAGAATGGCAGGTTCTTACAAACATCGTATTTCCACAGGCATTCACAAATGCCTGGCCGGTAATGGGTAACATCCTGGTGGGACTTATTAAGGCTACATCACTTGCGTTTATGCTCACAGTTGTGGAAATCACGGGTTACGCAAGAATCCTTGGCGGAAATGTCCTTAGGTATTTTGAGGCGTATATATGTGTTTTTGCAATCTATATCGTTGTCATAAAGATTACTGAGCTGATACTTAAATACATCGAAGTAAATAAGCTGGTTTATAGGAGAAGAAATGTTAAACGTAACGAACGTGCATAAAGCCTTTGGGGATAATGAGGTGCTAAGGGGAGTCAGTTTTGACATAAAAAAAGGAGATGTGATCGCCATACTTGGTGCATCCGGGTCAGGCAAAACAACGCTGCTTCGATGTCTTGAGTTTTTCGAAAAAGCGGATAAAGGACATATATCAATCGGAGACATCGAGGCTGATCTGCATACTGCGTCCAGACAAAAGATACATGAGATCAGGCAGCATACATCCTTCGTTTTTCAAAACTACAACCTTTTTAATAACAAAAATGCTCTGGACAATGTGGCCCTGGGACTGATCAAGGGACACGGTGTAAAGAAAGACAGAGCAAAAGAGATTGCAAAGAAAGCACTTGAGGAGGTGGGACTTGGCGACAGACTGGACTATTATCCGAGTGAACTTTCAGGTGGCCAGCAACAAAGAGTCGGGATTGCCAGGGCACTTGCCGTTGAACCTGATGTGATCTTTTTTGATGAACCTACTTCAGCGCTGGATCCGGAGCTGGTAGGCGAGGTTCTGGAGACCATAAGAAATCTGGCCAAAAGTGGTAGCACAATGGTTATCGTTACACATGAGATGGCTTTTGCAAGAGATGTGGCTACAAAAGCAATTTATATGGACAAGGGCGTAATTGTTGAGCAGGGCGATGCAAAAGAGTTTTTTATGCATCCCAGGGAAGAGAGAACTAGGCAGTTTCTTTCAAGATTTCTTGAGGGATATGACTATGTTATATAAAGAGAGGAGAAGAAATATGAAAAAAAAGATTATTGCAATGTTAACTTTTGGAGCGGTTTTAACCTCACTGACAGGTTGTGGAGCAGCAAACAGTGCTTCTGCTTCAGACACACAGAGTACACAGGAAGCAGCTCCGGCAGCTGCTGAAGCATCGGCAGAAGAGGCAACTCAGCAGGAATCTTCAGATGAAGTAAGAGTAATCAGAGTGGCATCACCTGCAAACGCAGTTCCGTTCTCTTATTATGACGAAGCAGGAAACAAGACCGGATACGAAGTTGAAGTCTTCAGACTCGTTGATGAGGCACTTCCTCAGTATACTTTTGAGTGGTATGAAGCTGAGCAGGAGGCTATTTACACAGGCCTTTCAACAGGAAAATATGATGTGGCTCTTACAAATGCATATTATACAACCAAGAGAGAAGAGAACTATGAGATTCCTGAAAATCCCATCGGAGCATCACCGGCCGGACTTATTGTAAGTAAAGAGAACGCTGATATTACTTCACTTGAGGCAGCAGCTACAGCAGGACTTAAGCCTGCACCATATCTTGCAGGAGACGGTAATACCTACCAGTATCAGAAGTACAATGAAGAGCATCCTGATAATCAGCTTGATATCTCCTATACAAGTGATGAGAATGCCTTTGCCAGTGCTGTTGTTTATGTAGCTGAGGGCAGATACGGATGCCACCTTACACCTGTTTCAAGATGGACTACAAACATCGAAGCTGAGGACGGAAGCCTTCACGAATACTATGACAAGCTTTCTTACACACCACTTATTTCAATAAGCACATACTCAATTGTTGCCAAGGGTGAGACACAGCTTACACAGGATATCTCAGATGTACTTGGACAGCTTAAGGAAGACGGAACTCTTGAAGAACTCGCAACAAAGTTCTACGGTTTCAATCCGTTTGATCTTAACGGAACACTTGGAGAGTAATGAAAATACAAGATTACACAAAGCAGTTTGAGGACTATGAAAACACTCCTGAGCCTCCTATGAGCTATAGAAGGAAAGAGCGGAAGAGAGTTGAGCGATACAAAAGCGGGAGGATCAAGAGTGTCTACCTCAATGCGCAGACTTTGATCAAAACTGACATAGGTGTGATTCCGACTGAATTGGTAACCTTCTATGAGAGTGGAGCCATCAGGAGGATATTCCCTAGATATGGGGCTATTAGCGCGTATTGGAGTCAACAGGATGAGGCATCGATTACTTCAAAGATGTCTTTTGAAATAGGGGGTAAAACTTATGATTGCAGACCGATGTGCATTCATTTTTATGAGAGCGGAGAGGTCTATAGCATAACGATATACGATCATGAGAAGATGCCTGTAAGTACCGGATACGGTGATATTTATACCAATGTCGGAGTTGCGTTTTACAAGGACGGAAAGATAAAAAGTCTGGAACCCGTATTTAAAACCAGAATTGAAATAAACGGAAAGCCCGTATATCCTTTTTGCTTTTTTGCAAATCACATGCATGCGGATAACAATTCGCTGGTGTTTGACGAGAGCGGGACGATCACATCTTTTTATGGACAGCAAAGGGAAGAGACCAAATGTCAGAAGAAAGTAATTTGAGTTTTAGAGAAAATACCATCATCGCCAGAGGCGGCGGAATATTTGATTCAACAGGAAGTGTCAGCGCTCCGATATACAGGAGCGCTACTTACGTTCACGACACTTTGGTGCATAAGAAGGGGGCATTTTATTATTCCAGGTGTGATACACCGACAAGAAGAGCTCTGGAAAAACAGGCAGCAGTGCTGGAACACGGGGAAGACGCACTTGCTGTGACAAGCGGTCTCGCAGCCATTGATATTGTAGTAAGACTGTTTGAACCCGGCGACAGGATCATAGTTTCAAATGACCTCTACGGAGGAAGCTACAGACTGTTTGAACAGGTCTACAGCAGATACGGCCTAAAATTTGACTATGTTGATACCTGGAACACAGCAGAGGTTGTAAAAGCCATCACCGGTGATACAAAGGGAATCTTCATAGAGACACCTTCAAATCCGATGCTGAGAGTAAGTGATATCAAGGCGCTATCAAAGATTGCAAAGGGCATAGGAGCACTTCTTATCGTCGACAACACTTTTTTATCACCTCTTCTTCAAAAGCCGATCGACCTCGGAGCGGATATTGTAATCCACAGCGCCACCAAGTTCCTGGCGGGACACAATGATGTGCTTGCAGGGCTAATTATCACGGCGACTCAGGAGATGAGAGATAAGCTTGAATTTTATGTGATGTCGGTAGGTAACGCGCTGTCCGCAGATGATGCATGGCTGACGCTTCGGGGAATTGAGACTTTATCTGTAAGGCTTTTAAGGCAGCAGGAGAACGCAGTAGAACTCAGCAGGTTTTTAAAGACTCTTCCGGGGGTGAAGAAGGTTTGGTACCCGGGGGATGAGGAGCATCCTGATCACGAACTGGCAGAGCGCCAGCAAAAAGGCCCCGGCAGCATGATCTCTTTTGAGGTAAAAGACATCAGTAAGGCACCGAGGTATTTTGAGAGATTTAAGATGATATATCAGGCAGGAAGTCTTGGCGGAGTGCAGTCTCTTATAAGCATTCCCAATGCATCACTGCAATGCCCTATTCCCAAGGCGCAACGCGATCATACGGGAGTAAGCGATGCACTCTTCAGACTGTCGGTGGGAATAGAAGATATTGAGGATCTGAAAAATGATTTAGGTCAGGCTCTTGATGAGTCTTAAGGGGAGAGAGTAAAAATGGCTAAACTTTTTTATCCTGATTTTTTTAATGATGTATTTGGTCCCATCATGCAGCCCGGATCATCGGGTGGTTTTGCGGGACCTGCCAGAATCGGAAGAATCGCAAGAAACCTTATAAATGAGGTCCCTAAAAAAGTTGTTATTTCTCTGCAAAAGGAGGATGTTGGCAGATTTAATTCACTGGGCAATTTCATGACTGACAGGGGCTATCTTGGAGGACTTCAGGGATTTGCACAGGATGACGTGAGACTTTTTGATGCTCACAGACTTGCCAGAGAGTCAGGTCTTTCATATGAGTTTAAGCTGGATGACAAAAATTACGGATATGAAAGAGCTGTAAAAATAGAGGTGATAGGGCACAACTCAAAAGGAACTCTGATTGGCGCATCTGTCGGCGGTGGAATGATAAGGATATACGAGGTCGACGGCTATAAGCTCAACTGGCAGAGTGATACATATGGCGTTCTGATAAAAGACATCCATAACGGAGGAAGACGATCCATTCAGAAACTGTTTGAAGAAGAGCTGTCGGAGCACCTTGTGGAACTTACCGTAGTTACTGATAAGGACGGAAAAGAAGCAATTTTTGCAGAACTGGACTTTGATGACAGCAAAGACAGAGATGTCATTTCAGAGTGGGGAGATGTTATATTTCTTCCGGCAGTTCTACCGGTTGTAACAAGAAAAGACAGGAAAGAACAGCTCTTTACAACAGTGGAAGAGTGGAGGAAATACGCAAGGGAAAATAACATTTCATTTTTACAGGCTGCGATTGAATATGAAAAAGCTTTTTCCGGCTGGACTGACGAACAGATCTGGAGCTACTTTACAAAGATCAGAGATATCTTTGACAAGCAGATTCACTCTCTGGAGGACATTGATTATGAAGCTGAGGATACACCGATGCTTCCCATATACGGCAAGAAGTGGAAGAAGTTCATTGATGAAGGAAAGCCTATTTCAGATCAGCTGACAAGACATATCCTGACTCATGCCTATGCAACTAATGCCAAGGTCCCGGGAGTCATAATAGTACCGGGACCCATGGGAACCGGCGGAGGATATCTGTATTCAGCACTTGATGCAGTCAGAGAGGAACGCGGCTACAGCAGACAAAAAGAACTTGAAGCACTGGTTATCGCAGCAGCACTCGGAGCACTTGCATACACTCACACAAACGCATCCGGTGACAGAGGATGCATCGGAGAATCCGGAGTATGTAATGCAATGGCTGCCGGAGCAATCGCTTATATGGCAAGTCCCGATGATCCGATTGTTGAAGTTGGAGTTGCGGTAGAAAGAGCAGCATCGATGGCACTTCAGGCAAACATGGGCCTTGTATGTGATCCGATCCCGGGGGGACTCGAATTCCCTTGTATAACAAGAACACTCAGAGCTGCAGTAACTGCTCCGATGTACGCTGAAATGGCGATAATAGGAATCAATCCGCTTATTCCATATCATGAATGTCTGATAGCTATGGAAAGACATTACAAGCTGATGCCACACCAGCTTTTATGCGGAGGAAATTGTGGCACATGCACTACTCCAACAGCTCAGAGATGTAAGAGTTTTCTTACGGATCTGATGGCTGATAATCTAAGTTTTAATGCCGAAAAATAATAAAAACCTGTAGTAAAAGTCATGACCCGAATGGCTCCTACTGCAGGTTTTTTCTGCGTTTGCGGAGCGTTTAAGAAATCCTTATGTCTGCCTATAAGTTTCATGTCTTATACAAAACGGGATGTGCCAGTGATAATAGAGACTGTAAAGAGCAAAGCGAACTGATTGAGAATCATGGGAAGGATAAATAATGAAACAGATTCTGGCTTTTGGAGATTCAAATACATGGGGGCTGGTTCCCGGATCAAAACCACAGGAGAGATATCCCTGGGGTGTGAGGTGGACAAGCATCCTTCAGGACAATAATAGTGAACTCAGGATTGCTGAGGAAGGACTGTGCGGAAGAACTACAGTTTTTGAAGACGGTCTTCGCCCGGGAAGAAACGCTGTAAGCTCACTTGATCCTATGCTGGAGAGTCACTACCCGATAGACGGCGCGATCCTGATGCTTGGAACCAATGACTGCAAGACTCTTTACAATGCTTCAGCTTATGTTATCGGCAAGGGTATTGAGAGGTGTCTGGACATTCTGGAAAAGTATGTGGCTCCGGAAAAGATACTGCTGGTATCGCCCATAAATCTTGGAGATGATGTGTGGCGGCCTGAGAAGGATCCTGAGTTTGATGCAAATTCAGTAAGCACCAGCAGAGAGCTCAAAGAGGTCTACAGAGGAATTGCCACAAGGAGAGGAACAGCTTTCCTTGCAGCTTCAGACTATGTGACAGCCAGCGAAGTGGACGATGAGCACATGGATGAGGACGGACACAGAGTATTTGCGGATGTTGTAAGCAAAGAACTTGAAAAGATTATCGGCTGATAAAGAAAGGTTATACCGACCTATAAGATTAGTGTCTTTTACAAAAAGAAAGCCCTAAAGCATAATGGGCAATAACAAAAACACAGCAGGAAGGACAGAGCAGTGGACGAGATTGAGAGACTGATAATAAAGACAATTGAAGACAATAAAAAAGAGATCCTTGAATTTGCAAGAGACATATACACACATGCAGAACTTGGTTACAAGGAGTTCAGAACAAGCAAAGCCTTTCAGGACAAGATGAAAAAGCTGGGGCTAAGGGTTCAGGATGATCTGGCAATAACAGGAGCAAAGGCATTCCTTAATGAGGATAAGAAAGAAAACTTATCACTGGCTCTTATGGGTGAGCTCGACGCCTTGAGGATCCCCACTCACAAATATGCAAATAAGGAAACAGAGAGTGCTCACTGCTGCGGACATCACGCACAGCTTACAGGAATTGTCGGAGCTGCCATTGCACTAAGTGTTCCGGAGATTGCAAAAAAGCTTGACGGACAGGTTGAGTTCTTT
>JAEEGL013973553.1_pt1 | contig 25237 bp, 15 predicted proteins | sample 9134231 | NCBI WGS metagenome assembly JAEEGL01 (sample SAMN16246548, study PRJNA631951) | gut metagenome | biome: gut microbiome; feature: rumen; material: fiber-attached | host: Bos | place: Iran: Karaj | collected 2018-10 | reverse complement strand
GTCTGTGGCATCGGGCGCTCGACGGCGTCAACGAGCCGCCGACAACCGTCGGCCATATTCCGCCCACGCCCCACTCCCCCCCCGCAGTCAGAGTGCACCGGGCTGTTCATGATATTGCTCTTCACCCCCTTCCAGTTGATTGACACATTCTTCGAGAGAATGGTGATGCCTCGCTCGCGCTCAAGGTCATTAGCGTCCAACACTTGATTGCTGAGATTCTGTCCCTCGCGGAAGAGATTTCCAGCCAGCATCATCTTGTCGACCAGCGTCGTCTTACCATGGTCGACATGAGCTATAATCGCAATATTTCTGATATCCTGCATACCTATTAATAGAAAACGGCTGCAAAATTACTAAAATCTGCCGACACTGCCAAATGTAAAGGCGAAAAAATCCTTTTTAGATGGATTTTTGCAACATAAGTCGGTGGATGGCAAAGACAATATAGGCGATAAGCAGCGGGTAGCCTATATAATACAGCGTAGTGACACTAAAGACAACATAGTCAACGGCACATACCGCAGCCAGGCCGCCAAGATAAAGCAGTGCCTCGCCCAAAGGCAGGTGATGGCGGATATCGTCGAGCGTTGCGATCCCCACAATCACGATTGCCCATACCGACGTCACAAAGAGTCCCAGATGCCAAGGCAGCGCCCAGGGGTTCAGAGAGGGGTGATAGTAAAAATGTCGCCATGACTCTGGACCAAAGAGCTGGATGCTACTATAGAGTACTGCCGAAGCAGATACAAGCACACACAACAAGGTCGGATAAAAAGAAGGGATATCATTGAAGTGAACGATCTTTGCCCCCTTTCTCATAAGACGGCGAAGACCGTATGCACCGCCTACGACCACACAGAAAGCCAGGAAGATAAGGAGGTGAGCGTCAGAGAAATAATCGATGAACTGACTTATCGGATCGTCAGGCGACACCGCCTTCAGCAGATCTTGCTCGCGTACCCATCCCTGAGTAAGCTGGTCGCGCGCCACCTTCACCCATACAGAATCGATGGAGTCGGAAGGCACAGTCCGTATATCGGCAACGACGATCCTTTCATGATGGTGCAGGATGATAGAGTCCACGAGCGACAGCAGCGGCATCGTCTCATCGCCTGTAGTAAACTCAGAGGTCAGGATATCCGGCACTGGCATCATCTCACTCTGCTGTTCCAGAATCTTCATCGAGTCGCGACTGACCACAAAGTTGTAACCCTGCGTATAGTGATGCGTCGTATAGAAGGAGATCGAATCGAGCTGTTGCTCCGTCAGGTTCCACGCATCAGAGGTGATCGGCCCCTGATTATAACAAGAAATTGTGAATAGTGAATAGTGAATAGTGAATACTATCCAGAGCACCGCCCTCGATATCCTTCTCATCTTATCATTCTTTCCTCTCTTCACTATTGTCACTATTGTAACTATTGTAACTATTGTCACTATACACTGCTCACTCTCATCTCGCAGCGCTTACAGTCAAATTCAAGCCTGAAGCGACGCCCGTCGCCCAGCACGAGAGCGAGCGGTTCACGCCAATCAGGACGCTTGCCACCATTCTTCACACAATAGCCAAGAGAGTACCTGATACAGTGACGGCATTGCATGATAGGCCCGCCCGCCGACTTCAACTCTGCCGGGTTCTTCAGTTCGAAAGCTGTTTTCTCCTTCGCTCCGTAAAACCGTTGTGCCAGCTTATTGGAGATGTTGAGCAGATACGGGAATGAGGAATGAGGAATATGGCGTGAGCAATGAGGATTACCGCGTAAGCGGGAATTCTCCGCAACAGAGTTATCTCCATCTTTCTTTCTCCTTTCTCCAATCTCCAATCTCTCCACGATCCTTCTTCTCATGTCCGTCAATACGCTATTCGGTATGAAGTAGTTGAAGTCTGCAGGGATGTCAACAGCCTCACAGGTGTAGATTGTATCGCCAAGTTTCGACAGTTGGCGACGGATATTGTCATGAGGGGGCTTCTGCGCCTCCTGGTGCGCTGCCTTGTAGCATATCTCCACATCGTTCGCACGCAAGGCGAAGCCGTCCGCGACGGCCCTCAGCGACAGCGTAACCGGTATCCTTCGCTCGGAACTCCGACGGGCTAGAAGACGGTCGAACTCCTGGTCGCTGTTACGATAGAGACGCATACCAGAACGAAGCCCCTGAGGCATGCGATAAGGATAAATACGGTTGCCTACCACTCTATTCGCACGGAATCCTTCCAGTACACCCTGATCATTCAGAAAACACAGTCCATCGCCATTGGCGAAACGCGACACACCAGCCACATTGAAACTGTCGTGCCTCAGTTCTTTCACCACTCCGACATACTCTCCCATGGCCTTCGGCGTGTCGAATGAGGCGATATCAGGTTGCCGCCCGTGCAGGAAATAATGCGTGTAGCCCCTGTTGAACGTCTTATGCAGATCAGGCGTGAAGGTATAAGTACATCCCCCCCTCGAACTGCGACAGTAATCATCTGGATGTCTGCGTATTATATCATTCAGCCGCTGACTGTATGCTGCGGTGACATTCTTTACGTATGCGATATCCTTCAGCCGCCCTTCTATCTTAAAAGAAGTGGCTCCGGCAGTAATCAGTTCTTCGAGGCAATCGCTCTGGTTCATATCCTTCAGCGACAGCAGATAACGGTCATGCTCTATCTCCCTGCCCTCAGCATCCTGAAGCGAGAACTTCATACGGCAGAACTGTGCACACTCTCCACGATTGGCACTCCGTCCGAAACAATACTGCGAGGCATAGCAGATGCCAGAATAACTCACGCACAAGGCACCATGCACAAACACCTCCAGCTCCACGTCAGGCACCTCACGGTGAATCTCAGCAATCTCCTCTACAGACAGTTCGCGCGCCAACACCACCCTCGAAAAGCCGATGTCCCGCAGCCAGCGAACCTTCTCCACAGTTCTGTTATCCGTCTGCGTGCTTGCATGCAGCGTCAGGTAATCATAATTATTAATTTTTAATTCTTCATTAATAATTTCCACCACCCCCATGTCCTGTACGAGGATGGCGTCCACCTCCGCCTTCCGAAGTTCAGCCAGCAGCCGCCTTGTGTCTTCAAGCTCCTCATCATAAAGAATCGTGTTGACCGTCACATACACCTTCACACCGAAAGGATGAGCGTACTCACAAAGTGCCCGTATATCCTCCACGCTATTGCCCGCAGCAGCACGTGCCCCGAAACGCGATGCACCTATATAGACAGCATCCGCTCCATGGTCGATGGCAGCGATACCACACTCAAGGTTCTTGGCTGGAGCCAGCAGTTCTAACGCTCTCACTATTCCCTATTGTCCCTATTCTCACTATTGTCACTATTCCCTATCTTATCTCCTCGATATTATAAGGTGTCTCCTGATAGACGTAATAGTTCACCCAGTTAGTATAAAACAGATTGGCATGCGAACGCCACGTCACCTTCGGCCCCTGTTCAGGATCATCATTACGATAGTAGTTCTTGGGCAGAGCCACATCATCACGGATATCCTTATCACGCTTGTATTCATTGTCCAGCGTGTTAGGCGAATACTCCAGATGACCTGTGATAAAGAACTCGCGGCCACCTCGCGCCATAACGATGCTCACCCCACTCTCTTCCGACTCTGACAGAAGCGTAAGTTCCGGATTGGCAAGGATATCCTCGCGGCGCACTTCGGTATGACGGCTGTGAGGCATCATAAACTCATCGTCGAAGCCCCTGAAGATAGGCAGTTTCGGATCCAATATCTTCTGCGGGAAAATGCCGAACATCTTCATCGGCAACGGATACTTCAGCACATTATAGTGGTAGTACATTCCTGCCTGAGCAGCCCAACATATATATAATGTACTCGTAACGTGCGTACGCGCCCAGGCGAAGATGTCCTGAATCTCATCCCAATAGCTCACGTCCTCAAACTCCAACTGTTCCACCGGGGCGCCGGTAACAATCATACCGTCATATTTCTCATGACGCATCTCTTCGAAGTCACGGTAGAACATCATCATGTGTTCGATAGGCGTATTCTTGGGCGTATGGCTCTTCAGTTTCATAAAGTTGATGTCGAGCTGAAGGGGCGTATTCGACAGCAGACGGATAAGGTCTGTCTCTGTCGTTATCTTCAGAGGCATCAGGTTAAGTATGGCAATCTTCAACGGACGGATATCCTGAGCATGGGCTCTCGTATCGTCCATCACGAAGATGTTCTCCTGCTTAAGCAGGTCGATGGCAGGCAGCCTGTCTGGTAGTCTTAATGGCATATCTCTTTTCCCTTTTTACTTCTTTACATTTATCAGGCAAGCCGACACGTTATCATAGCCTCCCCGGGCGATTGCCTCATTACACAGCCCATCAGCATCAGCCCCGTCAGCCAGCAGCCGCTCGATATCTCCGTCACTCATCATGTCCGACAGTCCGTCGCTGCAGAGCAGATAGCTGTCTCCGTCAAGGATATCACCGGTCATCTGCACCATATCTACATAGCTGCTGGTACATCCGCCACCGATACAGTTCGTGATGATACTGGAGTGCTGTTGTTCTCCCATCAGGTTACTCAGCGAATGGTCGGTGGTAAGCTGCTCAAGCCTGCCGTCGCGATAGCGGTACAGGCGACTGTCACCACAGTTCATTGAATAGAACTCGCCGCCGTAATACGCTATGGCGACAAGCGTAGTGCCCATTCCCTTGTAGCGGTTATCAGCCTTTCCCTTAGAGTCTATAATCATATTGATTGACTCCAGCCACTCTACGATCATCTCATTGAATGCACTGGCATCGAGACCTATAGGCAGATCGCCAAAGAAATAGTGGAGGTTGTGAAGCGCATCGTAGCTCGCCACCTCCCCACTCTTGTGTCCACCCATTCCGTCGGCAACTGCCAGCATCACGCGGTCTGAGTCGCCAAGCGCGAAATGTGTGCGATATTCCGCATTGCGGATAAACTGATCCTTTACCAGGATCATATCTTCATTATTATGTCTCACACAGCCGACTCTACTGACTGCGGATATACTTAATTCTATCATCTCAATACTATCTTACAATTACCTGCAGGTTCACATTCGCGATCGTCACTATGTCGCCGTTATGCAATGCCATATCCATATCAGGCTGCAACGGACGCTGATTCACCTTAGTGCCGTTCGACGAGTGCTTGTCTGTTATCACCCATCCCGTCTCAGCCTTATACTTCAGCTGAGCATGCACGCCCGACACGTAGCCATGCTGTTCAAAGAACTGTGTGTAAGGACCCTTACGACGGCCTATCACAGCCCCGTTGATGCCGACGATACGGATATTCAGGCTGTCGTTGGCCAATGTGAGCACAGGCACACCCGAGGACGAGGGACGTTCCTGAACCAGTGGTCCGGCAACACTCGCGGGCTGCGACCCTGCGGTGATATCCGCCTGAAGACTTGCCGACATTGCCGGATTGGCCGGACTTCCAACCTGACTGCCCGGTGCCACCATCAGTCCACCACATCGCGTACAACGACGACCGACACCGACATGTCCGCACTGGTTACAATATAGCAATGCCTGTCCACACTGATCACAGAAGTGTGAATCGCCATCTATCTCTTCTCTACATGTAGGACAAATAATCATATCTGTTATTCAATATCTTCTGGTTGTATTATCTGATAAGTCTCCTTAGTCACCTGATCCGGCGGCATCTGGGATACGCGTTCGGAGAGTTTCTGAACCGTAGAGTCAAGCAGGTTACGCATCTCACGCGCATTACCCCAGTTCTCGTTCTTGTTGACGACAAGACGATAGATCTTGTCAAGGAGCTTAAACTCGGCTGTCGGCGACAATGTGTACTGCTCCTTCTGGGCCATTCCCTTGAAGATTGCCAACAGCTCGTCTTCATTATAGTCATCAATCTGAAGCTTATGCGTGAAACGGCTAGCCAGACCCGGATTTATCTGCATAAACTCCTCCATCTTATCTTTATAGCCGGCAGCGATCACCACGAACTTGCCACGATCGTCCTCCATACGTTTCATCAGCGTGTCAATGGCTTCCCTGCCATACATGTCGCCGCCGTCGCTCAGGGTATAAGCCTCATCGATAAAGAGGATACCGCCCATGGCCTTGTCACACATGTTGTTGACGATTTTCGGTGTCTCACCCATGTATTTTCCCACGAGTGTAGCCCGGCTGGACTCAATGACACGCGATGTAGGCAGGATCTCCATGGCCTGAAGCACCTCACCCATCTTCCGGGCGATAGAGGTCTTACCAGTACCGGGATTACCCGTCAGTATGAAGTTCATCGACATCTGCTGGACATTTCCTGCACCCGCAGCAGCACGCTGTTTCATAAACATGCTCTGTACGGCCAGACGTCGAATGGAATTCTTCACCGTACGCATGCCAACAAACTCATCGAGCTCATTGAGTACCTCATCAAGCGGACGTGCAGCCTCATTCTGCGACATAGGCAGGTCTGCCACTGTGAGCCTGTACATATCCTCCTCCTTGAAGTTCGGATCGTTCATCATGCTCACAAGACGCTGACTCTGCTTCTCCACAGCCTCGTTGAAGATACGGCGCGCCTCACGGGCATTGCCGAAGTTCTTGTCACGACGCAGGTAGAGCTGCTCAAACTGTCGATGGATGGCGCCCTTGGTCGTCTCGTCGATTGTAAACTTCTTACCCGCAGCGAGATTCAGGAATATCTGGGTCAGTTCGTCAGGCGTATAGTCCTCGAAATGAATCGTCTGTGTGAAACGGCTCTTCAGACCGGGATTAGTGTCGATGAAGTCATGCATCTGATCGGTATAGCCTGCCACGATACAGATGAACTTGCCACGGTCGTCCTCAAGGCGTTTCAGAAGAGTGTCGATTGCCTCAGCGCCGAAGGCATCGCTGTCGTTCGACTTCAAGGTATAGGCCTCGTCGATGAAGAGCACACCGCCAATGGCCTCATCCACCAGCTGATTGGTCTTGATGGCCGTCTGGCCGGAATATCCGGCAACGAGCTTTGCACGGTCAGCCTCAACCAATTGTCCGCGCGATACGATGCCGAGCGTCTTAAACACATCGGTCATGATACGTGCTACGGTCGTCTTACCCGTACCGGGATTACCCGTAAAGACGTAGTGCTTGCCCTGGAAGGTATTCGTCTCACCACGCTTGATCTGCAGATTCAGGAATGCTGCGAGGTTGGAGATTTCCTTCTTCACAGCACCAAGTCCCACAAGTCCGTCGAGTGCCTTCAGACACTCCTTATAATCGACCGTCTTAGGAGCCTCGTATGGGATATCCCTGTCATCGATGGTCATCAGCTGTTCGTTGCTCATCATCGAGAGATCTGCTCCCTGCAGCCGCTGCGCCTGTCTCTTACAGATCTGGTCGAAGAGCGAACGTATGGTACGTCCGTTGGCGAAGTCCTTGCCCCGCGAATCATACATCTCTCCGATCATCTTTCTCGTCAACTGTTCTGCCTGCGGAGAGAAGACATACTTCTTCGCCTTGGCAAAGACCAGCATGATCTGATAAAGCTCGTCAGGATTATAGTCGTCGATATTGAGGAAATAGTTGAAGCGGCTACGGAATCCCGGATTGATGCGGAAGAGGTTCTCCATCTCCGTCCGATAGCCGGCAGCCACGACCACAAACTTACCACGGTCGTCCTCCATGCGCTTCATCAGTTTCTCTAGTGCCTGGGCACCCTGATTGTCCCTGTCGCCGCCAGCATTCACAGGTGCCAGCGTATAGGCCTCATCCACGAAGAGGATACCTCCCATCGCCTTATCGCAGAGTCGGTCCACCACCTTCGGTGTCTCCCCCTGATAAGGGCTGACCATCTTCGCACGGTCCACCTCGACCACATGTCCGCTGTCAAGATAGCCTATGGCTGCAAGTATCTCACCGAGTTTTCGGGCGATAGTGGTCTTACCTGTACCGGGATTACCTGTCAGAATGATGTGCATCGACATCTTCTCCTGTTCTCCCAGTCCACGCGCAGCCCGCTGCACGGCATTTTGCACAGCGTACGCGATCTCGCGAACGGCACTCTTCACCTCTCTCATGCCGATGAAGTTATCAAGGTCCTTAAGGATATCCTCGATAGAGCGTTCCTCAGGCACATAGCCCTTGATATCGTCCTTCTCGACAACCGTTGCCTGCGCCCCACGTGTGATAAACTGGGTGAAGATATCCTCTGCCGTCTTCGTTGCAAGGTGTGCATAGCCGAAAGTCTCATCCTTTATCTTGACCTGATACTTGAAGTATCGCTTCAACTGCTCATCGGCCTCCGGCGTGAAGTCGCCGATGCCATAACGCGTCTTCAAGTTCAGTTTACAGATGTCCGTCAGTTCCTGATAACCCGGTGACGGCAGACGGAACTTATACTTGAAACGGTTTGCCACAGCAGGGTTGCTCTCCAGAAAGTCATCGAGACCCTTGGGAAGACCGGACATGATCACGATAGGATTGTCTTCCCACTTATCCATCTCAACAAAGAGCTTGTCGAGCGGATTCACCTGATTGGAATACTTGTCGGGCAGCAGTTTCTGAACGTTGTCAAAAAACAGAATGCCGTTCTTTGCCTTCTTGATATTCTCATCCCACTTATCCACAAACCGCTGATAGTCGACAGCGTCCACCATTGTCAACTTCGGCTTCTCGATAATCTTATTCTGATAGAAGTAGTCACGGAGAATCTCTGCCAGTGCTGTCTTACCCGTACCCGTCTCACCGATGATGATTGCATTCACCGATACACGGACTTGTGCTATATCTTTTCGGGAGCGGAGGAAAGCATAGGTATCCACGATGGTCTTCAGCTGTTGCTTCACATCATCAAGACCGATGAGCCTATCCAAGAGATTCTGACTTACCAGCGGCTGTCCGCACCACTTGCAGAATTTCGCGATACTCCTGTTCTCTTTATGGCAATGTTCGCAAACCATTAATCTTCGTCTTTATCTATTTGCTGAATAAACTCTGTTGATGTAGCCTCAACCTCATCCATATCAGGATTGGCGACATTCATCAGTTTTGGGCTGAATACGATGAAATCAACCACTAACATGAAAGCCATCAGACTCCACAGCACATAGTGGAGTACGCTCTCACCACTGATGGAACGCACCTGGTCTGTGACATCATCAAGGAGGCCGAACTTAGACCCCTTAAACCTGTAGGACTTGGTCTTGAATGTATAATAAAGCGGCTCAAGCAATGTCGACTTAATGTCGTTGTCGAGCACTTCATTTATCAACTTATTGTCGGCCTTCTGATCGCCTCTGAAGTCTGTAAGATGGCTTACAAGCATATAGACCAGTGAGATAGCCACGATGGTCAGGCTGAACAGCGATGGATGCGACAATGATATATACTTTAATATAATATAAGGAATCAGCGACGATGCTACACCCAGGAGTCCCCAAAGGAAGGAGAAGAAGAAATCGTACCCCCTGAAATATGCCCTTGTAGCCACGATAATACCTGTAATACTTCCTACAGGAAGGACTATTGACAGCAGCGGATGGGCAAGGATGTACCCGCTGTTGACACCAAAGACAAGCACCATCAGTATCCACAAACCTGAGAGTGCATAGAAGATCCAGCGCCATACGTTCTCCTTGGCCTTGGCCCTGCGCCATCCACTCCTTACGCTCTCCACCCTGTCGGAAGTTTCCTTACGGGCATCGACAAAACGTTTATAATGGGTCTGGGTCTTGTCAATCTTACCAATGGCATTCAGCCACTCCTCAAGCGTGTGCTCATAAGCATACTCCTCAGTGAAGTCTGCATTAGGATCCTCATGATAGAAGGCCGACATCCATTGGATGAATGACCCCTCACGGATCTCCTGACGTATCATACCGTAGTTACGCGGATCGATGTCACGCGCGTCATTCAGTTCCGTACCGTCAGAAAGCTTATAGACTGGAGTAGAACCGAGGATACGGCAGAAACGATAAAGAGCAGTACGCGCATCGTATGCGCCGAGGCGTTCCCGGTTCTCATCACTCTTGAAGTCAAAGCAGCGGTTGGCCTCGTTCAGCATCTCATTCCATCCGTGTAACTGTGCAAAGTAACAGAAGCGTCCTCCTGGCTGTAGGAAATCATCAAACTCACGGGCAATCTCGTCTTCACTAAGATGCTGTGCTTCCTTCAGCCGCTCACCCAACAGATCGCCCACGCCTAAGGTCGTATAGGCAAACTTCAGGTCGTAGGCTGCCTCACGGTCCAGGTTGTAAAGTACCTTATATGCCAGCGACTTGGAATAAGGCTGATCCTGTGTCAGGATTCTCAGACTCTCGCAGGCCATTTTGTCCTCATGACTGTACATCCATGACAACAACCTCCCGTCCGTCAGTCCCCTCCAGTCATCCTCGCTCAGTTCCTCCCTGCCGAACGTCTTTACGATATCCTTCAGCGTCGATGAAGGGAAGCGTCCCAAGAGCGGTATATCAGGATCTATCTCATAGACCACCCTCATAACAGCGACACGCGGATCAAAATCCTCTTTCTTCTCAAAATAAGAACGTAGACGGCTGATATTGCACTTCGTATGTGACTCAAGATAGAGGAACAGGTTATCATTCGGATTCGTGAGCAACATGCCGTAATCCTTCAGATAACTCAGCATCGACATCGCCACACTGTGCACGTCGTCGCAATTATTCCCTTTCACGTCCTTGTAGCAGTATGTCGGCTCCATCGTATAGATCGCGGCCATCAGCCCCGCATGCTGGTCAACGGGATACCTGTTCACGACGATATCCTTCACTATGGTACTGAGTTTCGTGTTGCCGCATGACTCCAACCAGTTGCCTATACGTCCGTTATAGAGATAGCCGATTGCCAGTTTCTCGTTATCTACGAGCAGCGGCACCAGTTCGTGGATATTGTCAGCCGCAAGGTTACGGTCTGGGTCCACCAGGAATGTCTTGTATTTCAAGAAGGGCGACGATATGTCCACCTTCGGACTCTCACCCTCAAACCACTTCTCCACCTCGTCATATCCCCAACGGTTCAGCGGATTCACTGCCGTCAGTCCCTGAACGATCATCTTCACCCTTTCCGGCAGTTCGTTCAGTCTGGGCAGCCGTCCCTCATTCTTCTGTCGCATCATCACCCGCTCGTTCGAGCTCATCGGGTTACCCTCCAGCCAGAGGGCCATCAGCGTCATTCCCAGCGAATAGAAGTCAGCAGCAGGCGTTATCTCCACCACGCCGTCAATTACGTCAGAATACATCTCAGGAGCTGCATAGATCGGAGTCCTTGCCTGAGTGGTGCGATGCGCCTTACCGTCCTGCTCCAGCAGACTTGATATACCGAAGTCGCCAAGCACGAGTTCTGTACGCTCCCTATCGCGGAAGAACAGGTTACTCGGCTTCACATCCTTATGAAGCACATTGTTATTATGACAGTATGCCAGTGCCGCAGCCCCTTGAAGCGCTATCCTACGGAACTTGTCCATATCACCGTTCAGGTGATAGTCTCCCAGGTTTCCGCCACGCAGATACTCCATCAGCTCATAAGTGCGGTGCTTGCCGTCAACGTATGTCTTACCGTAGTCCAGGAGATGCACCACCATCTCGAAATCCATGTTGTAGATTGTCTGGAGCAGTTTCTTGTTGACATCGAAGTTCGGATAGTACACCTTCAGCACATAGTCCTGTCCGTTCTTGTCAACGAGGAACACCTGTGCCTCACCTGTATTATCACTCAGACATGCCTGACTGTGGTATTTCTCTCCTTTCAGTATGAAGTAGTCACCATCAGCAGCCAGATCTTCAACCACCGTTGTAGCCATCGGTTCTGCAGGACGCATGGTCTTTTCTATCGTCAATGCATTTGCCGCAGGACGCATCGTCTGTTCTACGCCACCTGCCGGACGCATGGTCTTATCGACATTCGTATCATCCAGATCCTGGTTAACGCTGCCAGGTATTGTTGGTCTCAATGTACTCATTTATTTATCGTCTTTAATTTCTTGTCTAGAGTTTTTGCCGAGCACGATCCACTTTCCTCCCATCTGTGGCTTGGCGCATCCACAGGGACTGGAATGCAAGGCATGTTTGAAATTACACTCCCATGCGAGTCTCACACCCTGAGGCTTACAGGCCATGGCGTAGTTACGCACCTTTGCCGGCTGCGGCTGAGGCGCCTGCGCCATCTTCTCCAGAAGTTCCGTCAGGCGGTTCACGCGGTCCGTCTTCTTCCTGTCGAGTTCGGCCTTCGGCATACGCTTCGACGGTTTTTCCACCACTGTAGCCGAGAAGCCCTTATCCTGAGCCAGGAGGCTAAGCACACGCTCCCTCAGCTTGTTGTTCAGTTGCTCCCTTATCTGGTCTTTCTCGCTAGCGTACGGCAACTGCATGTCGAGTTCCTGCAGTTCCTTTGAAAGTGCCTGCATCTCCTTATACTCTGGTGTCATCTGCAGTTCGGCCAACAACTGTCGGGCCTCCTCCGTAAGGGCCGTACCACATTGCTTACAGAAAGAGAAGTCGTTGAGGGTGTGGCAGACAGGACACACGATGCCTCCACGCGGATTACCGCACTCAGGACAGAACGCCTCTTGTCCGGAGAGATGGGCGCCACAGAAGGAACAGATGTCGGTTCGGATATAATGATGACACGTCTCGCAGAAATCAGCGTCGGGATCGAGTTCTGCACCGCAGTTCGGACAGCTTACTTTTCCTAAGGGTTTACCACATGAAGCGCAAAACAGGGCGTCGGGTTCGTTGACAGTCCCACAATAAGGACACTTGACACTCCCAGCAGTATTGTATTGGACAGCCTGGGCCTGCACTTCACCAGCAGCAGGCCTGTCCATAGTCAGCTCCTGTCGCTGCAGTTCCTGCACACCGCGATCGGTTTTTTCAGGGTTAAGTGTAATATCGCTCATATTCAAAAAACACGTGTTTAAACTTAAGTTGGTGCAAAGATAGTAAAAAATTCCTAAACGAAACAAAAAAACCGCCGTAAATTTACATTTACGACGGCATTTTTATCATTTTGGGATTAAATTACCACAATTCGAGGCGTTCAGACTTAGGAATGAACATCTTATCACCCTCTTTCACGCCAAAGGCCTCATACCACGCATCGATGTGCGGAAGGGCGCCGTTTACACGCCAGCGACCCAGCGAATGAGGATCGCTCTTCGTACGGTTACGGATCTCCTCTTCCGTGATGTTGCCTGCCCACACACCAGCGTAAGCATGGAAGAAACGCTGGTCGGCCGTCAGGCCGTCCTTCTCCCCCAGGGGCTGACGCTTCGTCGCGTTCTTATAAGCAGACCATGCAACCTGCAGACCACCATGATCAGCGAGGTTCTCGCCGAGTGTCAGGCGTCCGTTACCCTTGAGGTCGGGAAGTACGTTGATGGCAGAGAAGAAGTCTGCATACTTGTCTGTACGCTCTGTAAAGTTCTTTCCGTCTACATCAGTCCACCAGTCATGCATATTTCCATCCTTGTCGAAACGACGGCCCTGGTCATCAAATCCGTGGGTCATCTCATGACCGATCACCACACCGATGGCACCATAGTTGAAGGCATCGTCGGCACTCATATCAAAGAACGGATACTGAAGAATACCAGCGGGGAAGCAGATCTCGTTGGTAGTCGGATTATAATAGGCGTTCACCGTCTGAGGTGTCATGAACCAGTCATCGCGGTCAACGGGTTTACCAACCGTATGTTCGATACGCCAAGCATTCCAGAACTTCGCGCACTCCTGCATATTTTCGTAATAAGATTTAGCAGGATCAATCTCCAGCTTTGAGATATCCGTCCACTTGTCGGGGAAGCCCACCTTTACATAGAAAGTGTTCAACTTCAGGAGAGCGTTCACCTTAGTAGAATCGTCCATCCAGTCCTGGGCAGCGATACGCTCGCCAAGGGCTATCTGAAGATTCTTCACAAGGGTGATCATACGCTGCTTGGCTGCCTCGGGGAAGTACTTCTCTGAATAGATCTTACCCAGCGCCTCACCCATCACGCGTTCCACCTGAGCAGTACTGCGCTTCCAAAGCGGATGGTTCTCCTTACGGCCAGAACGTATCTTACCGTTGAAGTCGAAACTCTCAGCTATTGTCGCATCGCTGAGATAGTTGGCTGCAGAAGAGATAAAGCCCCACTCCATCACGTCGCGATATTCAGCTGGCTTGATAGTTCCTACGAGCTTGTTTGCGCCCTCAAGGAATGCCGGCTGTCCGACAACCATCTCCTGAATATACTTCGTCTCGATACCCTGGGCATTCATCACCTTGACAAGCGGGAGGTTAGGATACTTAGCCTCAAACTCCTGAAGGGTCATCTTGTTGTAGTTGGCCTCTGGGTCGCGAAGCTCGGTACGCGACTTTGAAACCTTTGCCAGTGCCGTCTCCACCTTCATGATGTTCTGCATCTTCTTAGTAGCCGCACCTTTACTGAAGCCAAACAGCTGGAACATCTTGACTACATGCTTCTTAAAGGCCTCACGGATATCAGCAGTAGCCTTGTCGTTATCAAGATAATACTCCTTCTGTCCGAGAGAGAGACCACCCTGATACACGTTCAGTATATTCTGCGTAGCATTCTTCTCATCGGCACCAAAACCAGCGAAGAAGAACTCCTGCTCACCATAAGGAGCAAGCTCCAGTTGGATGTCGAACAGCTGCTTGTTGGTCTTTGCTGCCTCAAGACGCTTGATAAGCGGCATCAAAGGAGCGACACCCTCTTTGTTACGACGGTCGATATCCATTGCGAGCTTGTAGAGGTCGCTCAGTTTCTGCTCGATGGTACCCTTAGCATAGGTATTGCTCTCCAGTTCTTTCAAGATACCATTGATACGCTTGTCGTTCTCTTCCTGCAAGCGGTCGAAGCTGCCATAACGCGAGTAGGCGGCAGGCAGGGGATTAGCCTTCATCCAGCCTCCACAGGCATACTCATAGAAATCGTCACCAGGACGGACATCCTTGTTGAAATCAGCCTGATTAAGGCCTGATCCCAGTTCTCCTTGAGCCATTGTCATCAGTGAAATCGATGCCATTGCCATCATTGTTACAATTCTTTTCATACATTCTATATTTTATTGTCTAAGTGTCTTTTATCCCAATGTCTCCAGTTCTTCGCTGAGTTTCTCCCAGCGCTCCACTTCCTCATCGAGTGCCTGCTTCGTCTGGGTGTATTCTGTCACAAGCACCATATCTGATGCATTCTCTGGCTGCATTAACAGCTCATCGAGTTCCTTCAGCCGGGCTTCCATCTTCTCGATCTTTGTCTCCGACTCTTTCACGGCCTTCTCAGCACGGTTCTTACGCTTCTGCTGTTCCTTATGCTCGGCATAGCTGAGGGCCTTGCTGATGGCAGGCTCCGAGTTTGCCAGTTGCTCGTCAGACATTCCCTTACTGGGAATATTTTTTTCCCTTACTGGGAATGTTTTATTCCCAGCTTGGGAATTATTTACGTCCTTACCGAGCTCGTTCAGCTCGCTTATCTTCTTCGCCTGAAGGAAGTCATAGATACCTCCCAAATGCTCACGCACCTTTCCGCCTCCGAACTCATACACCTTCGTCACAAGTCCGTCAAGGAACTCACGGTCGTGGCTTACGATGATCGCCGTACCGTCGAAAGCCTTGATGGCCTCCTTGAGCACATCCTTCGAAGGCATGTCGAGATGGTTCGTAGGCTCGTCGAGAATCAGGAGGTTCACGGGTTCCAGCAGCAGACGGATCATCGCCAGACGGCTGCGCTCGCCACCACTAAGCACCTTCACCTTCTTATCCGAAGCCTCGCCGCCAAACATAAAGGCACCGAGGATATCGTTGATTCTCAAACGGATATCACCCTTTGCCACATTGTCGATGGTCTGGAAGACGGTGAGACGCTCATCGAGCAGCTGCGCCTGGTTCTGGGCGAAATAGCCGATCTGGATGTTATGGCCTATCTTCAGCTCGCCAGTAAACGGTATCTCATTCATGATACACTTCACCAGCGTAGACTTTCCCTCACCGTTCTTACCGACGAAGGCCACCTTCTCACCTCTTTTTATTGTGAGGGTCACATGGTCGAAGACGGTATGTGCCCCATAATCCTTACGCACGTCATCGCAGATGATCGGATAGTCACCGCTTCGTAGACAGGGCGGGAATTTCAGGTGCATGGCTGAGTTGTCTACCTCGTCGATCTCAATCGGCACGATTTTCTCGAGCTGCTTGATCTTCTGCTGCACCTGTACGGCCTTGGTGGCCTGATAACGGAACCGTTCGATGAATGCTTTCATATCAGCCACCTCCTTCTGTTGGTTCTCGTAGGCTCTCAGCTGCTGTTCGCGACGCTCCTTACGGAGAACGACGTATTCGTTGTACTTCACCTTATAGTCGATCACCCGTCCACAGGAGATCTCCAGCGTACGGTTCGACACATTATTTATAAAGGCTCTGTCGTGGCTCACCAGCACAACGGCACTCGAGCTCTGAGCCAGAAACTGTTCCAGCCACTGTATACTCTCGATGTCCAGATGGTTCGTCGGCTCGTCGAGCAACAGCACATCGGGCTTCTGAAGCAGGATCTTCGCCAGTTCGATACGCATACGCCAGCCTCCGGAAAACTCCGATGTCGGCCGTTCGAAGTCCGACCGCACAAAACCCAGGCCGACGAGCGTACGCTCAATCTCCGCCTCGTAGTTCTCTGCGCCCATCATCATATAGCGCTCGTGCTCGGTGGTGTATTTTTCTATCAGCGCCAGATAGCTCTCGCTCTCATAGTCAGTACGTTCTGCCAATTCCTGGTTCATCCTGTCGAGACGTTCCTTCATCTTCGTGATGTCGGCGAAGGCTTTCTGTGCCTCCTGACGCACGGTGGTATCGTCTTGGAGGATCATCACCTGCGGCAGATAGCCGATACGACAGTCGGTAGGCACGCTGACGTTTCCACCCGTGGGTTTCTGCTGCCCACAGAGTATCTTCAGCATCGTTGACTTGCCTGCACCGTTCTTACCGACGAGGGCGATGCGGTCTCTGTCGTTGATTACGAAACTCGCATCAACGAACAACGGCTTGACGCCAAACTCCACTTTCAGTCCTTCTACCGATATCATCGCTTGTCTACAAACTTGTAATCCTTAAACTTCTCCGAGGGGAATTGCAGCATGTCGTCCGTGATACCGCCCGACTTGAAATTCGACACCTTTATTGTCGTCCAGATAAAGGCGATCTTTATCCTGACGCTGATGGGTTCGTAGCTCTGCTTCTTCACCAGCGCTTGGATCTCCTTGATACCCTTCGCGCCCTTCTTGGCCTTGAGGGTAATCATCAGGCCTTCCTCGTGGTTGGCAATGCTGTAATTGAAATTCTCCGGCTCAAACTTGAACTTGCTCGAATACTTGTCCGACTTGTTGTTCTTTGCGGAATGGATCTCCACCTCCTTCTTCTTTTTCTTCTTGACGGTATACACAGTCGTGCCGTCGTTCCAGGAGTTCATCTTGGCATCTTCGAACTTGCTCTTCTTGCCTTTGTACCAGATGGTGCCGTAAGTCTTATAGATGCCGGTGATATTCACGTCATAGCGGAGTGTTGCACCCTGCTCGCCAAACACCTGTTGGTAGGCCTGATTGAAAATCCGCTTCGCCTGTCGCTCGTTCGGGCTGTCTTCTGCCATTACAGATGTCAGCATTGACAGGAGCAACATCACTAATAATATTAACCTATTTCTCATTCTTTTTCAGTTTCAGCGTGCAAAATTACACATTTCAAACGGATTATTAGTATTTTTGTTGCATAAATTAACGATTTTGGTTGGTGTTTTCATCAACTTTTCGTAACTTTGCCACGTCAAATGGATAAAAAGACGATATGAAAGAAAAAAAATACAAGCACTCGTTTGCACGAAGACTGATGCGCTGGGTCATGATCGTACTGCTGGTGATGATGGGTGCACTAAGCGTCATCATCTACACCCTGACCAAGTCCATGACAGTCGAGACAAGTGGCGACACCGCTCACGGCAATATGCAGTCGTCTGTAGAAACCATCGGTGACCAGATGTCTAACGTCAGCGTAGCTGTAAAGAACAACATCTTCGATATCGAGCGCAATCTCAGTCAGCCCGATGAAATGCAGCGGATCGTTGAACGTATCGTATCCCAGAACCCCGTCATACGCAGCTGCGGCATCAGTTTCATCGACAACTATTACCCAGTAAAAGGCCATGCCTACTGTCCGTATGCATGGAAAGACGACAGCCTGAAAGTGTACAGCCAAAAGGACAACTCCATCAACGACTATCTGGACGCCGACTGGTTTACTGAGGCTATAGCGGCCGATTCCGCCTACTGGTCAAAGCCCTTCTTCGACACTCACGACGGGACAACGCCTGTGGTGGCCTATATGTATCCCATCCACGACAAGCAGGGACGTGTGGCAGCCATCATCGGTGCCGACATGTCGCTGGTATTCATGGGCGATCTTCTTGACAAGCTGGACACCGATGCAGCAAGAAGCAGCTTTATCCTCTTTGCCCAAAGCTATCTCCTGTCGAACGACGGCACATATATCACCCACCCGGAGAAGAAGAAAATCCTCAAGGGTAACTTCTTTATCCATCTTAAAGACGACGAGAAGCCCGGATTGGCCCAAGAGTTGATTGACAACATGAAAAGCGGCCAGAAGAGCCGTGGTGAGACAGAAAAAGCAATCCTGTCCGACAGAGAGAGGAGTTATCTGTTCTATACGCCAGTAAGAGATACCAACTGGATTCTGGCCGTAGAGATGCCTACAATATCACTCGAAGTGTTTGGCATACTTGTCGGTATCCTGGCCCTGTTCTTCATCGCTCTGATGCTGATGGTCACATCCTTTGTCTGCCAGCTGGCCATCCGCCATGTTTCCAATCCGTTGATGCAGCTGGCCACCACTGCCGACAAGATCGCCGGAGGACAGCTCGATGCAGCCCTTCCAGCCATCGACAGTCACGACGAGATCCACAAGTTGCGCGACTCGTTTGCCAACATGCAGTCCTCGCTTGAGCTCTATATCGACGAACTGAAGCTCACTACCGCCGCCAAGGCTTCCATAGAGAGTGAGCTGAAGATTGCCCACGACATCCAGATGTCGATGCTGCCGAAGACCTACCCGGCCTTCCCCGACCGTCATGATATGGACATCTACGGACAGCTGACACCAGCAAAGGCCGTCGGTGGCGACCTCTACGACTTCTTCATCCGCGACGACAAACTCATGTTCTGCATCGGTGACGTATCAGGAAAGGGTGTTCCGGCATCCCTGGTGATGGCGGTGACAAGATCGCTGTTCCGCAACATCTCTGCCTATACCCAGGAACCTGCACAGATTGTCATCGCCCTCAACGATGCCCTGAGCAGCAACAACGAGACAGGCATGTTCGTCACGCTCTTCATTGGCGTGCTTGACCTGACGTCAGGCCATCTCAGCTACTCCAATGCCGCCCATAATCCTCCACTGGTGATCTCAGGCGGCGAAGTAAGCTCACTACCCTGCGATTCAAACATCCCGGCAGGTGTCATGGACAACTGGCTATTTACCGAACAGCATCTCCAGATGAAGACCTACGACACCATCTTCCTCTATACCGACGGTCTCAACGAGGCAGAGGACAACATCCACCGCCAGTTCGGAATGGAGAAAGTGGAGCAGGTCTGCAAGACCAGCATCAACACCCCTCAGACGCTCATCGAGGCCATGACTGCAGCAGTACAGCTCTTTGTTGGCAACGCAGAACAGAGCGATGACCTCACGATGCTGGCCATTCAGTATAAACTTAATAACAGTTCAGACGATGATAGATAAATATGTTGGCTTTGCCATTACAGTAATAATCATTGCAATAGTGCTCTGGGTAGCATCGTTGTATCTCCCATTCTACGGATTCATGCAGAAACGCTTCAAGGGAGCATGCCTGGGCTGTATATTGCAACCTTTCATAAGCGCCATTATCCTGGCGCTTTCATTCGTTGTCATCTTTACCTATATGACCAGCGATATGATCAAATATCGTAAGGATGCGATGGTAATGGTTAAGAAGGCGCCGAAAGACAGTACAAACGTCGCAACCCATTTGTATATAGGAGCCGATGATGTCTGCTTTCTGGAAAGTGGCAATTTAGAAGTGACTGCCTATTCGCTTGTCTTCGACAATGACCGCGATATCGCCCTCTACGACGTCATTTATGTCGACTCATCGACGATATCCGTCGACGACAAGTATCTGGTAAAGTTCGACTTTAAGAACCGTAAGGCCATAGCCACGGAATACGAAGACACGATAGAGGTTGCCGACGTGAAATGGGACAAGGTAGATGCCTACTTTAAGAAAAACAATTCGAAATAGACTGTATGGAGAATAAGATCTTTGCCCAACTCATATCGCAGCAGCTCGGCCTCAGGCAGCAGGCTGTCGGCAACACCCTCGCCCTGCTCGACGAGGGCTGTACCATTCCGTTCATCTCACGCTATCGCAAGGAGCGTACAGGCGGTCTCGACGAGGTGCAGATAGCCGCCATCAGCGATGCCTATGAACGTCTGAAAGAGATTCAGAAGCGCAAGGAGACGGTGCTGAAGACCATCACTGACCTCGACAAGCTGACGCCTGAGCTGTCCAAGCGAATCGACGAATGCTGGGATGCCACAGAGCTGGAGGACATCTACCTGCCCTATAAGCCCAAGCGTCGCACCAGGGCACAGGTGGCTCGCGAACAGGGTCTTGAACCGCTGGCAAAGCTTCTGCTCCTTCAGCGTGAGCGTGACCCTGAGCATGCTGCCGAGAAGTTTGTAAAGGGAGATGTGAAGGATACTGCATCGGCCATCAAGGGTGCTCAGGACATCATCGCAGAGACCGTCAGCGAAGATGAGCGCAGCCGTCAACAGCTGCGTGGTGCCTTCCGCCATCAGGCATTCATCACCTCAAAGGTTGTAAAGGCGAAGGCCGACAGTGACGAGGCAGCAAAATACGCTGACTATTTCGATTGGGAGGAGCCTCTTAAGCGGTGTTCTTCTCATCGTCTGCTCGCTATGCGCAGGGGCGAGAGCGAGGGCATCCTCCGCATCAGTATATCTCCCGATGACGATGAGTGCATCGAGCGCCTTCAGAAGCATTATGTATATGGTAACACAGACTGCGGACGTCTCGTTGCCGAAGCTGTCGAAGATGGTTACAAGCGGCTACTGAAGCCTTCCATAGAGACGGAGTTTGCTACCCTCAGCAAGGAGAAGGCCGACGAAGAGGCCATCCATGTGTTTGCTGAGAACCTGCGTCAGCTTCTGCTTGGTGCCCCTCTGGGACAGAAGCGCGTGATGGGCATCGATCCCGGATTCCGTACGGGTTGTAAGGTTGTGTGTCTCGACGCACAGGGCAACCTTCTCTGTCACGAAGCCATCTTCCCCCACCCGCCCGTAAACAAACGGATGGAGGCGGCAATGGCTGTCCAGAAGATGATTCGCAAATACCAGATAGAGGCCATCTCCATCGGTAACGGCACAGCCTCCCGCGAGACCAACGACTTCATCCGCGACGTCCTTGCCGGCCGCTATGCCATCGATACCGTCTCCGGTAAATCTGTGAAGTCCGATGCTACCAGCATTCCTCAGGTCTTCACCGTCTCCGAGGATGGCGCATCGGTCTATTCCGCCTCGAAGATCGCCCGCGACGAGTTTCCCGATGAGGATGTCACCGTACGTGGTGCCGTGTCTATCGGGCGCAGGCTCATGGACCCACTTGCCGAACTGGTAAAGATCGACCCCAAGAGCATCGGTGTAGGCCAGTATCAGCACGATGTGGACCAGACAAAGCTCAAGCACTCGCTCGACCATACTGTTGAGAGCTGCGTCAATAATGTCGGCGTAAACCTCAACACGGCTTCGCAGCATCTGCTGATGTACGTCAGCGGTCTCGGTCCCGTACTCGCGAAGAACATCGTCGACTATCGCAAGGACAATGGTGCCTTCACTTCCCGTGCCCAGCTGAAGAAGGTGCCTCGTCTTGGACCAGCAGCCTTCCAGCAATGTGCCGGTTTCCTGCGCATTCCGGGGGCAAAGAATCCCCTCGACAACTCTGCCGTTCATCCAGAGAGTTACGCTATCGTCGAACAGATGGCGAAGGATCAGTCGTGCAGCGTCGCCGACCTTATCAACGACAAGGAGAAGCGCGAGGCCATTGACATCAAGAGATATGTGACTGCAGAGGTTGGCATCCCCACCCTCACGGATATCATCAAGGAACTGGAGAAGCCCGGTCGCGACCCGCGTGAACAGATCGAGGAGTTTGAGTTCGACGCACGTGTCAGCACCGTCGATGACCTCATCGAAGGGATGGAACTCCCGGGCATTGTGACCAACATCACCAACTTCGGCGCCTTTGTCGATATCGGTGTCCATCAGGACGGTCTCGTACATATCTCCCAGATGGCCAACCGCCGCATCGCCCACCCTTCCGATGTGGTGAAGCTCCACCAGCACATCCGCGTCAGAGTGATCGAGGTGGATCGCCGTCGCAATCGCATCTCACTAAGTATGAAAGGATTACAAGAAAACAAATAACTAACAAATCAATTGCTTTACAAAATGGAAAAGGTATATAAGGCACATATCCTCTTCACGAAAGAGAAGGATCATTTCGAGGTTTTTGAGAATGGCTATATCGCAGTAGAAAACGGTCGTGTAGCAGGTGTATCAACCGACTTGGCCAAGTTAGGCTGTCAGGACGCAGAGGTGACGGACTTCGGCAACCGTCTGCTCATCCCAGCCATGAACGACATGCACGTACATGCCCCACAGGTACACAATCAGGGTGTGGCCATGGACCTGGAACTGCTGCCGTGGCTGCAGAACTACACGTTCCCTGAAGAGTCGAAATATGCCGACGTGAAATATGCCGAGCGTATGTATCGCCGTTTCCTCCACACCCAGTGGCTTTTCGGCACCATGCGCAGCGTCGTCTTCGGCACCATCCACACCGAAAGCACCCGTCTGCTGATGCAGTTGTATCAGGAGGCAGGCATGGGCGCACTCGTAGGAAAGGTGGCGATGAACCGCAACTGTCCTGACACCCTCAGCGAAGATGTGGAGTCATATCTTGAGGGGACCAAGCTACTGATAGCCGAGTTCAACCAGCCCGACGCTTTGGTACGTCCTATCATCACGCCGCGCTTCGTGCCGTCGTGTACGCCGGAGCTGCTGAAAGCCTGTGGCGAGCTGGCTACAACATACCATTTGCCCGTACAGTCGCATCTCTCTGAGAACACATCTGAAATTGCCTGGGTGGCTGAACTGGAGCCCGACAGCGAGAGCTATGGCGACGCCTACAACCGCTACGGTCTCTTCGGACAAACGCCCACCATCATGGCCCATTGTGTCTGGACGCATGGCAGCGAACTCGAACTGATGAAGCGTAACAAAGTCATGGTGGCCCATTGTCCGACATCAAATTTCAACATTGCCTCGGGCATGGCACCCATCCGCACCTTCCTCGAAGAAGGGCTTCCCATTGGTCTGGGCAGCGACATCAGCGGCGGTCACGACCTCAACATGTTCCGTATGCTGGTCTATGCCATCCAGGTCAGCAAGATGCAATACCAGCTCGACAAGAACAAGGCGTTCCTCACCCTCCCCGAAATCTTCTGGATTGCCACCAAGTCAGCAGGCAGTTTCTTTGGCAAGGTGGGCAGTTTCGAGCCAGGCTACGACTTCGACGCTCTCGTCATCGACGATGCCGTACTCCACCCCGACGAATACTCCCTGACCCACCGTCTGGAGCGCTTCATCTATCTCGGCGACGACCGCCAGATCAGCCATCGTTTCTGCCGTGGCCAGGAAATCAAGGAACCGGCTACTATCTGAATCTGATTCTCAAGATCACTAACTGACGTTGAGACACATCATCGTGAAGTCATCGTTAGGCTCGGCGCCATTGCGATGGGCCTCTACTTCCTGCTTCAGCGATTCTATCACTTGCTGAGCGTTTTCGAAGCGAGTACGTCGCAGGGCATCGAGCAGACGATCATCTCCGAACTGCTCCTGCTGAGGATTTTCAGCCTCATTAAGACCGTCAGTATAGATGAACAGCGGACGATTCTTAATACTATCGATTTCTTCACCCTCATACTCCAGATCAGGCCACAGGCCGATAGGTGCATTAGGAATCATATCAAGGAAATCGCCCTGATGATCGCCACCTCCTATTACTGGGGGGTTATGACCAGCATTGCAGTAGTCGAGATGTCCCGTCTTCAGATCCACCAATCCCAGCCAGAAGGTAACGAACATACCGTTCTCATTATCATCTCCTGAGAGGGCATCGTTCATGCGGGTGCATATCTCTGCGGGCATCATGCCCTGTTTGGCGAGGGTCTGGAACAATCGGGTAGCCTGTGCCATGAAGAGCGAGGCTGGCACACCCTTACCGCTGACGTCGCCTACGGCAAAGTAGAGCTTGTCGCCCTGAAGCAGGTAGCCGTAGAGGTCGCCGCCTACCTCCTTGGCAGGATTCATATAGGCGGACATGTCGAGGCCTTCAATTTTGGGGAATACGCCTGGCACCATCGACATCTGGATGTCGCGGGCGATGCGGAGTTCACTTTGGATACGCTCCTGTTCAGCCTTTACCTCGGCCAGACGCATGTCTGCACGATGGCGTGACCGCATATAAATGCCCAAAAAGACGGCCAGGGCCAGAAGGCCAATGACAAGTGCGGAGAACGTGAGCTGCTGCTTTTCGAGTCTCAACATCTGGGCTTCGTTCTCAGCGCGGGCTGCCTCGAGTTCCAGCGAACTCATCTCTATCTGCTTGCGTGTCTCGACCGTTCTGGCCGAGTCGCGTGCACTGACATAGATATTAAAGGTATCAAAAGCTTCTTTCCACCGCCCCATATCCCTGTAAGCTTTATAGATACCCTCATATTTTAGCACTTTATTAGACTTCTGATGGGCGAGTTCCAGCATTTTGTCGTACTGGCCTGTCAGTTCTGCATAATTGATGTCCTGCGACGTATAGAATTCGGAAGTCCTGCCCGTTTCCTTTATCATTTTCTGCAGCTCGGTGTAGCTATTCATAAAGAGGGTGGTGTCGCCAGGTTTATTACAGAAGGCGGCTTCGCATTTATAGGCCAGGACATTCATCCGCTCGTAGGAAGTCAGGTTGGGTTCCTTCAGGCATCTGTTAAGTGCGTCAAGGGCTTCCTGCTTTCGACCTTTAACGATGTGGATCCTGGCAAGCATCCAGTAAATATGGGGAAAATTGACGTCGGGCAGATATTGTTCGTT
>JAEEGL012276906.1_pt1 | contig 25237 bp, 38 predicted proteins | sample 9134231 | NCBI WGS metagenome assembly JAEEGL01 (sample SAMN16246548, study PRJNA631951) | gut metagenome | biome: gut microbiome; feature: rumen; material: fiber-attached | host: Bos | place: Iran: Karaj | collected 2018-10 | reverse complement strand
GTTTCCTAAACTCCCGAACACCGTGACAGACAAACGATGAATCTCAGAAGTTGAGGTACCCCTTTTCTCCAAGATTAATGATGAGATATAATAATGCTATGGTCCTGTAGTTCAACGGATAGAACGACCGCCTCCTAAGCTGTAAATGCCGGTTCGATTCCGGCCGGGACTACGAAAACGGCCTCCGAATTTTCGGAGGCCGTTCTCGCATGTGTAAACTTTGTAGAACTTTTTTTGTACATTTGTCACCGAAATGTTTAAACACTGTTGAAACCTATGGCGACATTCCGGCTCAATATATCGCCCAGGCTTCGAGCAGATGGAACGAGGAACGTCCGCATTCGGGTGACGCACCACAGGGCGGTGACATACATTCCTACTCCGCTGTACATCGAGGCAGCAAAGATAACAAAATCCGGCAAGATCCGCGATGAATCCATCGTCGATTCCGTTGACGACACCATCAAGCTGATGCGCCGCGCCGTGGCGAAGCTGGGCTTTGCCGCCGACGCACTCACCTGTGATGAACTATGCCGTTATATCAGGAAGGAAATCAACCGCGAAGAATTCCGTCTCCCGTTTATCGAGTACGGACGTGAAAAGATATCATCCAAAAAAAAGTCAACCGCAAAGACTTACGAGGCTACTTTCAGCGCCATCCTGCGTTATACCAACGGACATGATCCTGACATCAGCGAAATCACTGCGCCGTGGCTGACCGGCTTTGTGGATTTTCTCAACCAGGAGGCGGAAGCCTCCGGCCGGCCCCGTGGATGTCGGGCCACGACTCACTATCCTGCCGATATTCGCCATATATTCAACTTGGCGCGCCAGGAATTCAACGATGAGGACATCGGGAGTATAATGATACGTCACAACCCGTTCTCCCGTTTTAAGGTCGGAAAACCGAAAGTATCGGCACATCGCAATATACCGGCGGAGATCCTGCAGCAGCTGATCGACATGCCACGGTATGAAAACAAGGTCGCTGCCGGCAGGGGGGAGTTCGACACCCGCAATCTTGCACGTGACTTTTTCCTGATCTCCTTCTGCCTCATCGGTGCCAATGCGGCGGATCTTTTTGAGATGGCAAAGGAACGTGATGGCATACTGACCTATGAGCGGAAGAAGACTCGTGACCGGAGAGAGGATCGGGCGCTCATGAAAATCAAAGTACCGGATCAGGTCCGCTCATTCATCGATCCTTACAAGTCATCGGCCAGATCATCTGAGATGTTCCGGATCTCGTCGCACTATTCATCCGTCGAGACATTCACCAATGCCCTTAACACCGGCTTGCACCGCATCCAGGAGGAGCGGGGCTGGCCGAAGTTTGACTTCTACTCTGCCAGGCATACCTGGGCGACGCTGGCGCTCAACGAATGTGGCGTCGACAAGTACACGGTGCATGCTGCCCTGGATCACGTGGACCGGGCCACTGCCGTGACGGATATCTACATTGCCAAAGACTTCCGGCCGTTCTGGGCCGCAAATGAGAAGGTTCTGTCGCTGTTCCGATGGCCGGATGCAGTATAACAAAGAACCCCGGTAACCGATTCGGTTACTTTGTAAAGCCGGTGACGAATTTCCGCTCGTCGAAACCCGGGTAAGTCTCCAAGCACAGATCTACATATCCGTAGAAATACTTGCGTCCGGATTCATCGAAGTTGCTCTCGATTTTGATATTCACCGGGAGATATCTCCCATGGGCACTGACAAGCTCATGGTACAGATATCCGTTCCCTGCTGGTAAATAGCCCAGGTGATTTGAATTCCGGTCAATCACCATGATGGCCTCTTTATCAACTGGGTTGTTAAGGCAAGCGACGATGTAACCCTGTCGGTGCCCTTCTTTAACGTCTCTATAATTGACGCCGCGCAAATTGAAGTGTGCGCAATGATGCGACCAGTTCCAGGCGTCTTCGTCGGGTTCCTCGAAATCAGGGATCTCCTCGCTCCATGACGTCACCTTCTTATCGTAATGGTCGTGCAGCAGTTGTCCCCCAAAGTAGAGGGCGACTCCGACAATAATGATAATCAGTAAGACCATATCACTTTCCCTCCTGCATTTTTTCGATAATCCCGATTAGCCGGGAATTTTGTTTGAGCGCCTCGTTGAGTGTGTCGAGCATCTTGTCTATTTGCTGAGATGTATTTGCATTACGTGTGTCTTTGTAAGTCGCAGTTCCTTCGCCAGTCGGTGACGGGAGCATGGAGACATCCCATCCATGCTCGTTAGCAAGGTCAAACAGTTTTTCCATATTGTCAAAACCGAGATTGGCAGTGCCATTTGCGACTTGCGATATGAATGGCTCGCTAATTCCAAGCAAGCGGGCAAGATCAACCTGCTTTAAGCGGTTGGTCCTTAAAAATACTTTGACGCAATTCTCCATAGCGAAAACTTTGATAAAAATTTGGACTTAATAAAACTTTGATTAACTTTGCAAAGAATTAAGCACCGCTTTACAAAGATAAAGAAAAATTATTAAGTGGAAAAATGACTTACGGATTTACCAAAGGGCTTAGCCAGTTGAAGGTTTGTGAGGTTCCCGCCGTTAAGGCTGAGATCATGGAAGCGCTTGGTATTACTACCAACGTAAGCTGGATCAACCGCCGGTCTGGGAAGATTGAGCCGAAGATCAGCGAAGCTCGGGCAATCGAAGAAATCTTTGCGCGAAGGGGGATCACCGATGTTTGGGGGTAATGCGATAGAAGAACTGGTGCAGGCGAGTCATAGCCTGATGAGCGCTGCGGACCTTCTTGCGGCTGCGCTGATCAAGAAGCTGGATCCGCCGAAGGATTATATCAGCATGTCCCAGGCTGGGCGCGAGTATGGCCGTCGCTGGATCAAAAATCATATTGACGCAGGGCACCTGACGAGCCACCGTACCGGCCCTTCGCGGAATTCAAAGATTGTTCTCTCCCGTGAGGAGATCCTCGCACTCAGAACTGTTGAGGCAAAGGTCGTTTCCGGAATCAAAGAAAAGTACAAAAGAGGCCCAAAGAGGTCGAATCAAGATTGACTACTATGTAAAACAACTAAAACATGATCGTTGATGGAACACAAAATCGAAAACTTGCAGGCTGGGCTCCTGGTGGGGTTCACTTGCTTTCTGGCGGCTGCGCTTTGCGTGAATGCCGTCCAGGCGCTGGCCGGGAAGGCCACGTTCGCCTATTGGCACATCATTACCCTGTGGGGTTGCACGAGCCTTGTGCGTTCGGCAGTGTCATGGGTGACATTGGCAAGATGGGCTTTATCGCTGAGAAAACTGAGAAAAAAGGCTGTAACCTTGCGGAAGCAAGCATCAACGATCATGTCCGGGGCCGTTCGCAGCCTGACGGCCCCTTTATTACGTAATAAACATGCAATCAGACTGTAAACACATCATCGAACTCGATGAGCGGATCTCCGATATCGAACATCGCCTTGAGCAGGTTGAGGCATCACAGCTGCCTACCTATACCCAGAAGGCTGCAGCTGCCTATCTCGGTATGTCCAGACACACGCTTCGCCGCCACACCGAAATGGGACTGATCAACTGCGTACCTGGCACCACACGATACCTTGCAAAGGATCTGCAGCGATACAAGATCAAACGTCAAAAAAAATAAGCTCAGACCGCCGCAAGGAAGCAAGGAGGTAGTGGCGCTCTCTGAGCAGGCAGTACCGGCCAACGTCGGGGCCGGGGGGGATTGGGTAATAAGTGTTTATCCCCGGGGTTCGACTCCCCTACTGCCACGAGATACACTTATTACATCGTACTATGTCAAGACCACTTAAAAGAGGGCTATCCTACTGGCGCAAGGACGTCAACTGGTATGCGGATCCCAAAATCAAGAAAATTGGACGTAGGGTCGGCGCTGCCGGTCAGGCGATCCTGGACGCAGTATTCTGTAAAATCTACAGAGAGGGCCATTACATTGCCGTCGACGAGGATCTGATAGAGGATATCGCTGACGAGACATTCACAACTCCGGAGCTGGTGGAGCGAACCATTCAAACGGCTGTAGATGTCGGATTTTTCGACGCTGGTTTCTACCGCAATAATGCCGTGTTAACGGGATTATCGTTACAGTCAGAATACTTTTCTGCAACCTCGAGACGGCAAACTGCTGACAAAAACTCCCGCTCGAATTTACCATATCTCCTACTCAATGGGGTTTCTGCTAACAATAACCCGATTAATGTGGACGATAATCCGGTTAATGCAAACAATAACCGCGAATATAATCTAATCTTATCTAATAGTATATATTCTTCTTCTTATAGTAGTATAGTAAATAGAGAACAAGAAGAAGAAATTTTGATAATTTTTTATCTCAAGAACATCAAGGACTACCGGGCCGAGTTCTGGAAGTTCAAGAAGTTCTACGATGACCGGCACTGGGTGACGGCGGAAGGCGAGCCGGTGACCGACGTTGCCGGCCTTGCCAGGGCTTGGGCGCCAAAGGATGCCGAAAAAAGATTCAACGAAAAGGCCATCGCTCTGGTATCCGACATCAACAACGAACTGTGGACACGTGGATATCCCGTCCAGGATCGTCGCAATCTCCTGGATGTTGAGGCCGTCTGGTTTGAGGGTACAGCCGTCAGGATCCGTTGCAGCGAGAACTGCCATGCCTTCCTCGAAGAACATATCTCCGACATTCGCCCGGTGATCCTAAGATACGGACGAACTCTTTGCTATGACATGAAAAACTGAGCTGATGAGAAAGGTCGGAGACATCATCACATGGACCGGTAAGTCCGGGAAAATGACTGGCGAGATTGTCAGAGTCAGGATCCGTTGCGAATACTTCGTTCTGGTCGAACCGGAACGGGAGAAGGTTGTGTTAATTACGGAGGATGAACGATGAAATGGAAAACACTCTTGAAAGCACTTGTTTTTATCGGAGGCTTTTGTATAGGCTTTTTCGCCCCCACATGGTATATTGTCGTTATAGTTTTTATCGCTTTGGTGATCTTATATGTCATTTTAATGGATGAAGACAACGATAGGATAAGTAATGACGAAGACGAGGAGGGAAAAAAATGACACCGATAGAACAAATCCGATCAGAGATTGAATGGAATGCCACAGATATGAAGGAAGCAAGAGCAAACCTGATTTCTTGTTGTTATGATTGGGAGCGTGGAAAGAAAACCACCCTTCTCCCAATAGTTGCTGTTCGTGCGAGATACTTCCTTGAACACATTATCTTACAGCAGAGCAGCTGTCCGATTCTTTCGGACGACTTGGAGGAAGCAGCAAGGCAAATTGTAATCAAAATGCACCCATGTCTGAAAGATTGCACAATCCTCGGAGACCGATTAACCCGTGGACAACTTATGGCTCTTGTCAAGGCCGGAGCACAGTGGCAGAAGGAGCAGATGATGAAGGATGCGGTGGAAGGAGAGGTCGCCGACTTGAATGGAGACATCTATAATTACTGCATCGAGAAAGGAATGACTGATGAAGACAAGGTTTGCATCATAATCATAAAGGAGGACATAAAATGAAATGCGATAGTTGGACTTGTCCGATATGCCGATTTGGTGAGTGTGTCGGCGACAGAGAAGCGGCAAAAGAGTTCGGATGGTGCGATAGACAAGGCGATGAGGAAAACGAATAAAAGGAGCAGATATGACATGTAAAGATTGCAAGCATTGGATAATAAAACCTTTTTGGATAGATGGAATAGGGCGTTGTAGCATACAATCTGATTGGACAAATGTGGTTAAGCGCTCTCAAAATGATAGAATTTGTGAACATTTTAAGCCAAAACAATAATGCCATAAGAACGGAGGAAGCGTATGAAAGACAAGGTTAAGTTCGGCGAGATTGTGTTCGTCAAGGACCTGAACAGATGCGGCCAGGTCGTCAGTCTGGAAGGATTGTTTGACGATGAGGATCCGATCTGCTTGCTACGGATGGTCGAAGTTGATCCGAAGACCGGAGGCCGGTTCGTGACACTGACCAGGCGCCCGCTCGACATGATTTCCGATCTCCCGGAAGGATGCCGAGAGGAAGCTGCCGTCCAGCTGTATCAGTCTCCCATCGAAAAGGTTTACCTGTTCGCGGAGCTTCGAAAGGAGAGGAACAGAAAGTATTACGACAACGTCGGTGATCCGGTAACGGTTGAGAACCATGCCCAGCGCAGGGCCGGATATTACGAGGCGCTGGCAGAGGTCCAATTCTTCATCGACAATCTCATGAAGGATCTGAAAAACACCGGCTGTGCGGCGAACTGGTATGCTGCCAGGGATGATGATGGGATGCTGACACTTTTCGACGCAAAGCCGGCAAAGAACGAAGTTGTTAAAGGGCACTTGTGGTATTCGAAGACAGGAGTTCATCGCGTCTCTATTCCAAAGGAATATCTTCCGGATCTGGCCACGGGTTGTGCCCCGGTCCGCATCACGGTTGAACTGATAATGGATAACGGCTATGGATCAGAAGACGCTCAATGATTTCGTCGGCCTGGTAGCGAAGATGCGCCACCTGCAGAAGGAATACTTCCGCACCAAGCGAGGTGACGTGTTGGTCTCCGCCTGCGCAGCAGAGGGCGAGGTAGACAAGTTCATCGACAATTATCAACAACTAAAATTATTCTAATCATGGATACCGCCCACAATTTTCTCAAGAAATTCAAGCTGTACGATGTGTGCTCAGACGATGGGATGGAAAATCTGGAATACGTTCACTTCATCAACGGGTACGCCTACGCCAGCGATGCCCATATAATCGTCCGCGTTCCGCTCTCCGTCTGCACATCCTTCAGCGAGGATGAGTACAAGAAGCTCAATGGGTACTCCATCCACTTCTCGCTGCTCAAGATGCTCATGCAATTTGAGGTGGTGAATATCGATGAGGGAATCGACCTGGATGATAAGGGTGAAACCTTCAACTACATCGAGCTCACCGCTACGAGGGGCGAGAACGACGTGAAGGTCGTTCTAAGGCGATACGAAGACAGGGATAAGAATTTGATTCAGGCTCCCAACTTCGAAGGGGTCATCCAGCGAGGCCGCGAGAACGAGGTGCCGGTATCATCAATCGGATTCCGGATCAAGCTACTCAAGACGCTGTCCGCAGCGATGGGCCAGGAAATCATCTTTTTGCGATTCACGAAGGCAAACGGGTACATTTATGTTATACCGGAAGACGAGACCATCGCGGGAACCATTGGTATCATCATGCCGGTGATTCGTGACATCGAACTTCCATTCGAAGACTGAAAGCCATGAAGAGATTCCTTGCACGCTACTTCAACTTTATCGACGATCTGCGCCGTGCTGCAAATAACTGCGAGAAAGGTGGATTCGGAAACAGCGCCGGACACCTCACGTTCTATGCCGACCAGCTGGAGAAATATAGGCCCGAGCAGCGATATCTATGCGACGCTGGCCGGAACTCCCTGTCTGGTCTCAAGGTCTGGCAAAAGAACACGCTGAAGATTGCCGAGCAATACGACCGCTGCGTCTTTAACCAGCAGGAGATCGAGGACCTGGCGGAGAGGCTGAATACCTACGCCCATCAGCAGAAGTTCTGCACGCAAGACGTCACTGGACCGAACTTCCTGGATGCTGAGAAATATGGGATCCGTCCATCCATTAGTATCGGCAGCGGCTGCTCGATTGCATTTACTCCCATAAAAGGGGATTATGAGTATTGATATGATTACAGAGACTTCGCCACACCGTCTATTCTTCGGCGACCCAAAGAAAGGCGCGAAATTTTGCATCGAGATACCAGAAGCACCAACGCCGGATCAGCAGGAAAACCTGAAAACTATGCTCAATCTCTATTACGCGAAAATAGATCTATGAACAAACCGGAAAAAATGAAGAACCTCTGCAAAGGATGCCCCTGGTATAATAGGGATATGCAGTGCAGAAAACCGAAAGATCAAGGATACTGCCTGTACACAAAATCGTCAAGTTAATGAATAAACCACAGAGAATGCAACGCCCATGGCTGAACAGGATGCAGCCTCGGCAGGAGGACCGGCAGCGTCAGCGGTCCGATGATTTGTACCACACCTCGCGCTGGACGAAGCTCAGTGCGGCGTTGAGGTCCCGGCCGGACTTCGCGTGCTGCGCTGAGTGCGCCCGCCATGGTATCGTGACACCCGCCACCGTTGTGGACCATATCGTGCCGTGGCCGGTGTGCGAAGACTTCTTCGACACCAGCAACCTGCAGCCGCTGTGCGACAAGTGCAACCACGACAAGGGCCAGCGGGACAAGCAGCTGATCCAAAGATACAAACAAACACACCAACGATGAGGCAGGGGGGGGCGGTCAAAATCTCTCGAGCGATTTTTTTCAAGACCACACCCCCAGGGAAATTCGTGCGCGTGCAAAATTCGGAATCGTATGGAGGACATGGGGACCAAGCCGATATGATGATTGCGTTTTGGGTCTTCACGACTTGAGAAGGAGGACGAGAAATGACCGACAAAGAGATAATAAAGGCCGAGATAGGGAAGCGAATTGAAGCATGTAAAACTAAGAACGGTTTCCCGGCTGGAAGGATATGCGCCATACGAATAGAAACATACGAAGAACTCCTCTCCTGCATAGACTCAATGCCAAGGGACGCCGCTGCCGATGTCAAGATAATTAACACCCCCGACACACGGGAATACTACGGAGGATAATGGCGATGGATATCACGGGAAAGGTGCATTGTCTCTTTGAGCAGAGTGGGACGTTCAAGGGCGAGTTCATCAAGTTGGGCATCCCTGCGGAGGACTACGACATCCAGAATAACTTCGGGCAGACTGACCACGTCATCGACCTATTTGCCGAGATAGAAAATGCGTATAGGGGGGGGGCAAAGTGTCTTTGATTCAATGACTTGCAACGATTTGATTATGGCGTTCTTCCCCTGCATCGAGTTCTCCTGCGTTGCGCAGATGTGGTTCTCCCTTAGCCAACGGGATTATGAAAATTGGCCCTATATGAAACGTATCGACTATATGCTGGAGAAGAACGAGCGCCGCGCCAACCTCTTCGGACTTATCTACAAGTTCTGCGGGGTGTGCTTGGATCGCGGCCTTCGGATGGTCTTTGAAAACCCGTGGAGCGAGAACACGTACCTAAAGACCAACGTGTTCCTCAAGAAGCCCACCCTCATCGACACCGACCGCACGCGGCGCGGGGACTTCTTCCGCAAGCCGACCGCCTATTGGTTTTGGAACTGCGAACCCACGCACGGGGAAACGTACCAGCAGACCCCTACGCACAAGATTCGCGTGATTGACCACACGAAGAAAGCGCCCAGGGCTGGCATCTGCTCCGAGGATAGGTCTATGATAAGCCCCGATTATGCGCGGAACTTTATCTGCGACTTCATCTTGGGGAAACCACAAGTAAATACACAACTCAAACTCTTTTGATATGAGAATCGGCCTTATAGATGTAGACGGTCACAACTTCCCGAGCATCCCTTTGATGAAGCTGTCAGCATGGCACAAGAGCCATGGGGATGATGTGGAGTGGTACATGCCTTTCGGAGAGAGGTATGACACGGTCTACATGTCGAAGGTTTTCTCTTTTACACCTGACTATGATCTCGCCGTTAATGGAGATAGGGTGATCCGTGGCGGAACTGGCTATGCAATCGAGATGGTCAATGGGCGGGAAGTCTTCTTTGCGGAGAGGGACGAGAATCTTCCCAGCGAGATAGAACACATGTATCCCGACTATTCACTTTACCCGAGGCTTACGAACGACACGGCCTACGGTTTCTTGACGCGAGGATGCCCGCGTGGATGCTCCTTCTGCATTGTTTGCCATAAAGAGGGAAGATGCTCGACGAAAGTTGCTGATCTTTCCGAATTCTGGCATGGCCAGAAGAAAATTGTGCTGTGCGACCCGAATATCCTCGCCTGCAAGGACTGGAGAGATCTGTTCCGCCAGCTCATCGCAAGCGGCGCGGAGATCGATTTCAACCAGGGCCTTGACATCAGGCTGATGACGGATGAAAAGGCCCACATGATTGACTGCATGCGCGTAAAGGACATACACTTCGCCTGGGATAACTATGAGGACAAGGATATCATCCTCAAGAAGATGAAGCTTTTTGCTGATTCTACCCACAACAAGCCCCATAACCATAACGGAACAGTGTATATGCTGACCAACTTCAACACCGATTTCAAGCAGGACCTGGAGCGCATTTATACCCTCCGCGAGATGAACTACTGGCCGTTCGTGATGGTGTACGATCGTGAGCACGCCGATAATAAATATCGTCGTCTCCAAAGATGGACGAATATGAGGGCTATTTTCATGTCAGTTCAGCGCTTCGAAGATTATGACGGATAAATGATAACAATTCGTCCCATTGAATTATGAAAAAGATAATGTTCAACGATAAGTATGGCCTCACGGAGGCCGTGCTTAATAGTCGGAAGACCATGACGCGGAGGTTCATATCGGAAGATGTTTGGCAGCGAGCGGACGTGTATCGCCACAAATACTATGAAGATACACTTGGATTGCTTCCGGGAAAAAAAGCTTTGATTTCGTTCTCTCCGTTCAAGGTCGGCGAGGTCGTGGCCGTGGCGCAACGCTACAAAGACATTCGTGACATCATTGGCGACATACAAGATGGGAAATCTATAAAGTCTATGGCTGGATGGAGAAACAAGATGTTCGTCAGTGCCGACCTTATGCCACACCAAATCCGCATCACTAATGTCAGTGTTGAACGACTGCAAGACATCAGCGACGAGGACTGCATCCGTGAGGGAATAGTCAAAGCGTTAGGTCTGTACGGATGCGAAGGCTTGTGCGAAAGAGGCGACCAGCTTTATTTCAATACACCACGCACCGCCTTCGCCGCCCTCATCGACAGGATCTCTGGAAAAGGAACCTGGGAAAAGAACCCGTGGGTATTTGTCTATGAGTTTGAACTTTTGAAATAAGGAAGGAAAATGCCAGCGATAGTAGGATACGATTACTCCTGGTGGGTTGATTACTCGTGGACCTACGAGTGGTTTGACGATGAAAGCCAGGAATGGGTTTCGGAAAGAGGTTCCGACGGGGAACGCTTCGCCTGCCGAAAAAAAGACATCAAGAAGGAGGCGAAGAAACGCATCGAGGATGGGGATCTTTTCGGAACGCAATACCGGAACCTCAAAGTCTATATCGACGATATGTATATGACAACTGCTTGTGAATCATGAATTGGATCAAGGTTTCCGACGCCCTTCCGGAGATTAATGCGGATGGATATAGTCGTTATGTGCTTGTATATAGTGGCCATCGGTTTTTTCCGGAGATTGCCCAGTATTCTCCCGAGAATACGACATTTCTCAGGGGAAGGGTGAGGAAAACTGAGACGCACTGGTGGATAAATGATTTTTTTGGGGATAGTGACAGACACGGTCCTCTATTAGAGCCGACCCATTGGTGTGATATTGTTTATCCGAAGGATTGATATGCGTGGACGACCGAGAAAAATGAATGCGCAAAAGCGACTGACCGGCACTGACCAGAAGTGCCGGATGAGGGAGGAGACGCCTCCCTCTGAGCCATTGTCCGTCGAACAAATATCGTCCGATTTGGCCGTTTTCCCCACGTCAACTGGCATTACCCACGTCGAAGGGCTATTGACAGAGCGGGCGAGAAAGATCTATGAGATGCGCTGTAAGTCGCTTGCGGCTCTCGGCATCATGGACGCATCCTACCAGGATCAGATGATCCTCTATGCCCGTTGGCTTGACATCGCTTTGACGGCTGCAGAGCAGATAGACAATGATGCGATGTATGTGACATCGTTCGGCGTCGGTGGAATCAAATACACGCTATCGCCACATCTGGAGATCTTTAAGATGGCAACGAAGATGGTAAACAGCATCGGCCAGCAGTTTGGATTTACAGCCATATCTCACAACAACATCAAGAAGGCCGAGAAAGAGATAAATCCTGTGGAGGAGCTGCAGAAGATAATTGAGGGAAAATGATAGACTACCGGTCACGCTTCCGAAATTATGTCAAGAGCGTATCGTCAGGGAAAAGGATCTGTTGCGAGTTCGAGCGCCTGGCGGTGGAGCGGCACCTGCGTGACCTCAAGAATCCCAAATTCTACTTCGACGAAGCCGCTGGGCTTCGTTTCTGCAATTTTTTCAAGCTGCTGGTGCACTTCAAGGGCGAGCATGCCGGTGAGGAGTTCGTGCTGGATCACTGGGAAGTGTTCGTCACGGTCATGGTCTTCGGCTGGAAGGTCCGCAAGACCGGATACCGCCGATTCACCTATGCAGACGTTATAATCCCCCGTAAGAACGGCAAGTCCACCTTCGCCGCCGGCCTGGCACTGGCCTGCATGATGATCGATGGCGAGATGGGTGCGGAGATATACTCCGCCGGTACCGACCGTGACCAGGCGTCCGTGGTATGGGGAACCGCAAAGTCGATTGCCGAGAAGTCACCCGCGATCAGTCAATTCCTTTGGATCGGCAAGAAGGCGATCGTGATGGAGAGCACGGTGTCGAGTTTCAAGCCCCTGTCACGAGAGCTCAAAAACAAGGACGGCTCAAACCCGCACATGGCCGTCTGCGACGAGCGGCACGCATGGACCAGCAATGATATGTTCGAGGTCCTCAAGTCAGGTCTCGGCGCCCGCCGCCAGGCGCTGATCTTCACCATCACCACTGCCGGCCGTGACGTGACGGTACCATACTTCAAGCAGATGGAGTACCTGGCGGATATCCTCCGGGGGAAGGTGGTCCAGGATAACCAGTTCGTGATGATTTTCGCCCCGGATGAGGGGGACGACTGGAAGGATCCGCAGACCTGGAAGAAGGTGAACCCCGGAATCGGCTCGTCTCTTTCATTGGACTACCTTCGTAATGAGTGTGATGAGGCGATCAAGAAGGGCGGCACCATCGAGGCAAATTTCAAGACGAAAAACCTGAACATCTGGGTCAACGCACCGGACATCTGGATCAGCGACGACAGGGTGAGGGCCTGCGACTACGGCACGGATCCGGCGACGCTGCGCGGCCAAAAGTGCTATGCCGGCCTTGACATCGCATCCCACGTCGATATCAACGCCTTGGCACTGTTCTTCCCGGATCTGCCGCACCGGCCGGTGCTGATGCACTACTGGCTCCCAGAGGCGAAGATCAACGACCCGGACAGGAAGGACGTCGTGGACTATCGCCTCTGGGCGGATATGGGCCTGATACACCCGATGCCGGGCAACGTGCTGGACACCGATCAGATGTCGGCAGACATCCTGGACATCCTCCGGCAGTACGACACGCAGATCCTGTCGTTCGACCCGTTCAAGGCATACCACGGCATCATCCAAAATCTGCAGAAGGCCGGCCTGGGCGATATCCTGGACGAATTCTCCCAGGGCATCAAGAATATGTCTGAGCCGACGAAGAAGGTCGAGAGCCTGGTCATCGGCGCGGAGGTCGACCTGATGGGCGACCCGGTCCTCCGCTGGATGTTCGGGAATGTCGTGCTTTACCAGGACCCGAACGACAACATCAAGGTCCACAAGGGCAAGTCCCGCAACAAGGTCGACGGGGTGGTGGCCTTGATCAATGCCGTCGGCGGCTGGATGTCGAAGACCGCCGAGGAGCAGGGCCGAATTATCTATAACGACCACACACTCCGCACAGTTCGCATTTAATTCGTAGGCCACGTTATACACGGATTGTTGCAAAATTGCAATTCGTGTGACACGATGCAACCAAACGTGTATAACGCCACTTTTGACCCCTTGAAAAACTCCATCTCGCTGCCGAAATTCGCTAAAAAGCAAGTCGATGGCGAAGAAGGAAAACATGTTCAAGAGGGTCATCCGGAGCCTGTTCGTGGCACCGGCGTCTGACCTCTCACTACTGGTATCTCCCAATAATCTCGACTTCGGCGTCAACGTCACGACCGACGCCGCGCTGCGGTTCACGGCCGTCTTCGCCGCCATCAAGATTCTGTCTGAAAACATCGCGGCCCTCCCGAAGTCGGTCAAGGTCATCACTGACAGAGGTGCCGTTCCGGCGAAAGACCATCCCGTCTACAGACTGCTGCACACATCCCCCAACAACTATACCGATATCTTCACCTTCTGGTTCAGCATCGTGTCGAACATCCTCGGCTACGGTAATGCCTTCGCGGTCATCGAGCGTGACGCGGATGGCAATCCGGTTGCGCTGCACCAGGTCCCTCCGATGAATGTGACCGTTGCGTTTGTCAACGGCAAGAAGGCTTTCGTCGTCCGGAACATGCCGCCGAATAAGGACTGGCTTAACAAGACGTACCTGAATTGGGAGATGCTGCACTTCATGTATTTCTCCATCGACGGCATCTACGGAATTGACCCGATCACCTACAACGCTTCGGCCATCGGCCGGGGCATCGCCGCGCAGAAGTTCTCGTCGGAATTCTACCGGAAGGGTGGCCAGATCAAAGGTGTCCTTGAGACCGATGGAAACATGGGTGACGGCAAGTATGAGCAGTGGATCAAGCGCTATCAGGAAGCTGCTCAGAACTTCGAGACGCCGCTTTTGGAATACGGCATCAAGTACAAGAGCATCGGCATATCTCCCGTCGCCGCGCAGCTGATCAACAGCGAGACGCTCTCAATTCAGGACATCGCCAGGATCTTCTCTGTCCCGCCTCACCTGCTGGCCGAACTGTCGCACGCCACCTTCTCGAACATCGAGCAGCAGAACATTTTCTTTTCCGTTTACTCTCTCCGTCCGCTCTGCAAGCGCATCGAGCAGCAGATTGAAAATAAACTGTTGTCCGGTGATGGCACCGAGGAATACTCCGTCAAGATCGATCTCCGTGGCATGATGCGAGGCGACGATGCTGCTCGGTCCACGTACTACGAAAAGGCCATCAACGCAGGGTGGATGACACCGAACGAGGCCCGCGAACTGGAGGAGATGCCGATGCTGCCCGGCCTCGACAAGCCGCGCCGGCCGCTCAATACGGTGGATGTGGGTGACGATGAAAGCAACGAAAACTAAATAGCCATGAAAAAGAAATTCTACCGAGCGAATAATGTGATCTTCCGGGGGCCGGAGGCTTCCGCCGAAGGGACGACCATTTCCGTGACCGGAACCGTGATCTGGACGAAGGCTTACTCCAGCATCGGTGTGGCCTATCGCGTCGTCGGCGCTTCGAACTGGACGCACAAGGCATCGTCCAGCAAGGAAATCAACATGAACATCACCGGCGCTACCGCCGGCGCTACCTATGAGGTCGCCTTGTATCTCAAGCGGGCCAGTGTGTACGACTATTCTTCGGCCGTCGAGGTGGCGGTGCCCGAGGCAGAACAACCAGGACAGTAGAAGCTATGACTGAACAGAAAATGACCATCAACCGCAGGTGCCTTGCTTCCCCGGAGATCCGCAAGGTTGACCTGGATGAACGGACGATAGAATTCGTCGCGTCGACGTCGGCCGTCGACAGCTACGGCACGGTGATCCCCGCCGACAAGTGGGATCTGTCCCGCTATAAGAAGAACGGCATCGTCGGCTACATGCACGACGTGTACGGCGATTCCTGGACTAAGGCGGCTGATCCGGACGATGTAATCGGCTACGGCCGTGCCTGGATCGAGGATGACAAGCTGATCATCGCCATCACCTTCGAGCCGGCCGAGCTGAACGAGAAGGCCGACAAGATCTTCCGGAAGATCCAGTTTGGAAGCCTGAACGCCGTGTCCGTCGGCTTCGACGTGACTGCTCCGGGCCATTGGGGCAACAAGGCAGACGGCGAGGATCCGGAGGTGTACTACTACAACGGCCAGGAGCTGCTGGAGGTGTCCGTGGTCAATATCCCGGCGAACAAGGATGCCGTCAAGCGTGCCATCGCCGCCGAGATTGAAAGACACCCCAAGCCGGATACCCGGAATACAGAGGATCCGGAGGACACGGCAGCAGCCGTGGATCTTGAAAAGAAGAAACTATTAACAGTCGCCAGGGCCAGAATGCTGCTGGTGCAAAATAATTCATAATATGCGTAAATCATTCGAAATTTTGGCCGACATTCGTGCCAAGCAGGCGGCTGTCAAGAACATGACAGATTCCGCCGAGATCGAGGCCGCCACTCGTGAGCTGCAAGCTCTGGAACGTGAGCTGGCCCTCGCTGTGAACGACGAGAATGTTGCCCGCCTCGCGGCAGCACGTTCCGTCGTAGATCCGAACTCTCCCGAGGCAAAGGAGGCGAAGCGTTTTTCTATCTCAAAGTTCCTCCGTGAGGGTATGGCCGGCGCCGAGGCGCTGACCGGTCTCGAGAAGGAAATGAGCGAAGAAGGTCTTCGTGAGATGTCCCGCGCCGGCAAGGTTTCCGAGCGCAACATCGTCATTCCGTCGATCGTCCTCCGCACCATCGACGTCAACAACGTCTCCACGGCCACCGAAGGCCAGGAGTTCGCCCAGGTCACCCGTATGAGCTACCTCGAGGCACTGCAGAACGCTCTGGTATGCCAGAAGCTGGGTGCCGTGTATATGGACGGCCTCCAGGGCAACGTCCGCATCGTCAAGGGCGGTACTGCCACCGCAGGCTGGTACGCCGAGGATTCCGCTGCCAGCATGCAGAAGATCAGCTTCAGCGCAGTGAACATGACGCCGAAGCGTCTGCAGGTGCTCGCCGGCTACACGATGGACCTGCTGAAGCAGACGTCCCTCTCCGTCGACAAGATCATCCTGAACGAACTGATCCGTGCCCACGCCGCCGGCCTGGACGCCGCCGCCTTCACAGGCTCCGGCTCCAGCGGCCAGCCTACGGGTATCCTGAACACCACGGGCATCGGCGCCGTGGTCATGGGTACGAACGGCGGTGCGCTGACCCGCGACAAGCTCATTGACCTGGAGACCGAGGTCGCCCAGGACAATGCCCTCTTTGGTGCTCTCGCCTATGTCACCAACTCGAAGGTAGCAGGCAAGATGAAGAAGACCGAAAGCGTCACCGGCTATCCGGACTGGCTGCTCGAGGACGGCAAGGCCAACGGCTATCCCGTTGCCATCACCAACGCCATTCCGTCGAACCTCACGAAGGGTTCGTCTTCCCAGGTCTGCTCCGCCATGATCTTCGGTAACTTCAACGAGCTGCTGATCGGCCAGTGGGGCGGTCTCGACGTAATCATCGACCCGTTCGCCAGCAAGGCCAAGGCAATCATCGAGGTCACCCTGTTCGCTTACCACGACATCCTCGTGCGTCGTCCGGAGGCGTTCGCGGCCGTCCAGGATCTGACCACAGCGTAATTTTTTCATAGGTTTTACTATTTCCGACAATGGATGTGAGATTACAGAAAAAGGCGCTTGTCTCGCTTGCCGAGCTGAAAAGCAATCTTCGGCTTCCCGCGTCGTTCGAACTGTACGATGCAGATCTGACGATGAAACTGCAGGCTGCTGTGAGGCATGCCGGCACGTTCATCGGGCGGGACCTGGATCAGGTGCCCGTAATCTCATATCCGTTCGCCGGATCCATGAAACTGGAGCTGGATTGTGCGCTGCAGGTCACGGCGGTCAAGGTCGGCGATACCCAGCTGGAGGCATCCGATTGGGTGTATTCTGACGGCACCATGACAATCACTGGAAATTATTCCGAATCGGATGTCGTTGAGGTGTCGACGGAGTATGCTCCGGACATCAAGATTGCCGTGCTGATGCACGCATCATCCATCTGGCTGTCGCCGGCAGATAGCGTAGAGAACCTGCCGAAGGCATCCACAAACCTGTTATCGCAATACAGACGATATGGTAGGCGTAGTTAACATCGGTGAATTCGAGGAGGTCGTCGAACTGTTGCGCTGTGTCACGACGAAGGACACGCGGGGCGCCAAGGTGGAGACATTCACCCTGGTCGGCCAGCACATGGCCAAGATCGAGACGGACGCTGCAGAGACGGACGCCGACTACAACGTGTTTTCCGCCGCTACCGTCGTCATTACGATGTACAAGGACAAGGATGTCAGCACCCGCTGGCGTGTCCGCTGCCGGAATACCGTGTATAACATCCGGTCTATCGACATCGGCGACAGGATGTCACCGTTTATGCGCCTGACGGCGGAGGAGGTGATGGAATGAAACCGGTTGTCGAAGGTGCGGACCGCATCACCGAGATGTTTGCCAAACTGCCGAACGAGATGCAGCGTGAGATGAAATCCCAGATGCGGAAAGCGGCGAAACCCTGGCTTGCCAGGCTGCGCTCCGCCATCCCGCAGAAGGAGTGGAAGTCCCTTGCGAAGGTCAGCATCAGGACGTGGCGGAAGACGTTCACGTCCTGCCTGGTTGGTTTCTTCGGTCCGGCGGACGTCCATTTCCAGTGGATGAAACTCTATTGGGATAACTACGGTACGATCACCCGCCGCGACCCGGACCACAGGTTTGACAACCCTGTCAAACGATCGTCCCGCCGCCGGCGCAACAATGTCGGCCAGCCGGCCAACAACTATTTCGAAAAAGCCATGGATGGAGCCTCTGACGATATCGCCGATAAGACCATCCGTGGCCTTGAATCATACATCGACAAGATATGACGGAATCGATCGGTGGCAAGTTAGTCCAGGTGCTTTCGGGCATCATCGACATTGGGCTGGATCAGGACGGGCAGCAGGCGCTGCCGTATGCTGTCTATTCGCTGGATGTGGCGCCCTACTATGTAAAGGGCAGCATCTACAAGTATTCCGGAACGATGTACATCTACATCTACGCGAACCGCGCCTCCGACGCCCGCGAATTGCAGGAGCAGGTGGTAGCGGCCATCGCGGAACAGATGCAGGATGCGCAGTACCGCTCGAGGCTGCTGTCTGCCAGCTCGGGAGATGATAACGGAAAATATGTGCAGACGCTCGAATTTTCGATAACTCAAGTTAAACACGAATAATATGGCAGAGGAATATCACATTGGGTACAACACCCTGCTGAAAGCCAAGACGACGGCGCAGGGAGCGCTCAAAGAGTTCGTCGGCGTTACCAGCGACAACTTTCAACGCCAAGCCAACGTGAAGGAGTCGATCACGAAGGCTGACCAGGGCGCAAAGCGCAAGAAGGCCACGACGATCGACGATAGCTGGACGGTATCCGGTATCTGCGGCGTGGACGGCACGCGCATCTCCCGCTTTGAGATCATGCAGCTTGTCGGCCAGGTCATCGCGGTCGAATATACGATCTCCGACGAGAACGGCGGCGGCACGGTCGCCTGCAACGCTCTGGTGACGGGCTACAGCGAGGATACGCCGGCGGATCCTGACACCGACCCGACCTACACGCTGAATCTCTCGAAAGACGGAGACATCACCTTCACTGCAGCAAGCTAATCGGGTATGATCAAGCGATTCATTACTATCCGTGGCCGGGAGTACCGTGTCGAAGTCAACTGGAATGCCTTTGAGGACTACTCGCGGATGAAAGGCATGACGATATCCGATGCCCTCAAGCTGTCGCTGCAGGAGGGAGATGGAATCAAGGTCATGATGACTGCCGCGATCCGAGAGGGGGAGCGGCTGGAAGGCCGTACCTTCGACATGGATCCCGTCGGCCTCGGCGAGTTGATCTCGGTGAAAAACGTCACGGACTTCATTGCCATCTACAAGGAGCAATACTTGGGCGGCATCGGAGATGACCAGCCTGCCGGTGACGCTTCTGACGACGGCAAAAAAAAAGAGTCTACGGATATAGCGAGCTGAAAGGAATCGGCATCGGCCTGATGCGGATATCTCCGTTGGAGTGGGGCCTGGTCAGGCCGGCCGATTTTTTCTGCGCACTCAATGCTTATCATCGGCAGCAGCGTGATAGCAAGGAGTATGAATTCTTGATTTTGAGGTCGGCCGTTGCCAAGATAGTATACCCGTTCCTGGAAAAGAGCAACCGCCATTCCGACCTCGATAAATTCTGGCCGAATCCCTTTGCGCAAGTGGCGCAGGAGAAGGCACCCATGACCGAGGAGGACCGGATGAAATCCATTGCGAAACTATTGAAGAAACTCAATCACGATGGCGCGAAAGAAGAATCTGAAAGTTAACATCACCGGCGACTCCTCCGGGCTGGAGCGGGAAACCAGGAAGGCCAGCGGTACCATTGACAGATTTGTCGGTACAGCGAAAAAGAGTCTTGCCGGTCTTGCGGCACAAGTGGGTGGCGTTATCGCCGCCTTTCGCGGCTTTTCATCCGTTATCAGCACGCTGAATGATTTTGAGGCGGCGAATTCGAAACTCGCCGCTGTGCTCGGCACGTCCGTCAAGAACATCACCAATCTGACGAATGCCGCAATGGAACTGGGTCGTCGCACCCAGTACACGGCATCAGAGGTGACGGATCTGCAGACGGAGCTGGCAAAACTCGGTTTCCGCGACACCGAGATCATTGCCATGCAGGAATCGGTGCTGAAATTCGCCGCCGCCGTCGGCACCGACCTGGCCAGCGCTGCCGCCAGGGCTGGCGCCACGATGCGCGGCTTTGACCTGACGGCCGAGCAGACTGGCGACATGCTCGCCGTGATGGCCGTTTCCACCAGCAAATCGGCCCTGTCATTCGAATACCTCGACGAGACCCTCGGCAAGGTAGTCCCGGTGACGCGGGCCTTCGGCCTTGACACCCGGTCAACGGTCACGTTGCTCGGCACTCTGGCGAATGCAGGCATCGACGCCAGCAGCGCCGGCACGGCGCTCCGGCGCATCTTCACGGAGCTGGCCAACGAGAGCAGCAAGCTGAACAAGGCTATCGGCTATCAGCCGAAGACCATGGGAGAGGTCATAACCGCGCTGCAGACCTTGCGCGACAAGGGCATCGGTGTGACCGAGGCGATGGACATGGTCGGGAAATATGCCGGCAGCACGTTCCTGGCGCTGGTGAACGGCGCGGATGACTGCCGGGAGCTGTACGGCGAGCTGCAGGACGTCGACACGGCGCTGAACGACATGTACACGACCATGACGGACAATGTCGAGGGGGCGATTAAGGGTCTCCAGTCCGCATGGGAGGGTTTCATTCTTAAACTGCAGAACTCAAAGGGTGTCCTTCGCGACATTATCCAAATGGCGACGGACGTCCTCGGCGTGCTGTCAGGACGTGGTACTTTCAAGAGCCTCCGGCAGGAACGGGAGGCGGAAGACTATGCCAGAAATGAGTTTTCGGGGCTGACAGAAGGCCAGATCAACGCCAGACTCAACGAATTATACCAGCGCCGCGATGAGGCTGCGAATCAGCCTTTTTTCGGTAAGATATGGAAAAACGAATCGAAATATGTCGAGGACGAGATCGCGGTAGCAGAGCGTGCCGCCGCGATAGCCCGTGAGCGACTTGCACAGCGCCGCCAAAATGAATATAATAAAAATTTTGTCACTGGAACAATCGATGATGATGACGGAGGTGGAGGAAATGCTGGTGACGATGGCGATGACGGCAAGAAAAAGAAGAAGGCTGACGGTTTCCGTGAGCTTACCGCAGCTGCACGGGAGTATGCTGCCGAAATAAAGGAGGTCGATGAGGCGGATGCTGCGATGGAGGCGATGGCATCACAGATGCTCGCCAAGTTCCAGGATCTGCATCCTACTATTGATGACAGTACGGCGAGCCTGCTGGGCCTGGCGAGCCAGGTCGCACAACTTGTCGAGCTGAACCAGCAGTACAATGGCGCCCTCGGCGATATCACGAAGTCGCTCAGCGATATGAACGCCGAGTCGATCCGGTTGGCGACGACGATGGAAGACGAGCTTACGGCCGCTGTAGATGAGATCTTCGAAAAATACGATGAGGAATTTCTCAAGACGCTGGATGCAGTAAGGAATTTTTCGGAAAGCGTCACAGCACTTGTCCATGACGCCATATCAGAGGCGTTCGTCGGCTTCGGTGAATTTGTCGGCAACGCCATGACGGGCGGTCTCGACGAGGCCGCATCGAACCTCGGTGCCGGCCTGCTCGATACCCTCGGCAGTCTTGCCATCAAGGTCGGTGAGTTGGCCATCGAGACAGGTGTCGCACTCTCAGGAATCAAAGTGGCACTTGACAGCATGAACCCCTATGTGGCTATCGCTGCCGGCGCGGCGCTCGTCGCTCTGGGAACCGCTGTCCGCAATGCGGCCGGGAACATTTCCCGGGGTGCATCGGCGGCATATAGCGTCGGCGCATCCGGATACTCCAGCTACAATTCGCCGGAAGGATATGCCGAGCGGCAGCTGAACATCCGCGTGACCGGCAAGCTGACGGCGGCGCCAGGCGTGCTGAACGCCGTCATCGACAGCGAAAATACAAGACTCGAACATACTACGTAATATGCCGTCCAACTACAATACCAGGTTCTTCTTCCGCTTCGATACGGACGCGCACCGGGAGATGCGGATCAATATCCAGCAGCGTGGATATTCCGGAGCTGCCGTGCAGCGCCCGCTGGGCGAAGGTGCTGCAGTTCTCAAGCGTGACAGCGGAAACAATGGCATATTCGGCACTTCGCTGGAAATTATCGCGGAATGCAACTCGGACGACGAGTATGCGGTTCTCTATACGTCGGATCCCCGGGAATTCTATGTCGAGCTTATCGACGTGGACCGGAACGTCACCCTGTGGGACGGTTTCGTGTCTCCGGAGCTTTACTCCGCGCCGGAGATCTATCCTCCGTATGACGTGCGGATCATTGCCGTGGACGGTCTCGGCGAGCTGAAACGGGATAATTTCGTCAACCCCGGCCGGACATCGATCCTGAATCATCTGATCAGCATCCTCTCGCACTCTGGTTTGCAGACGAATGCCAGCAACATCCTGATCATCGACTCGCTCAGCTGCCAGACGCCGGCTGTGCCGAGCGCATCACTGCTGAGCAGCATCCAGGTGGACCTGGGTAATCTCACGGAGCGGGAGATGACCTGCTATGAGGCGATGGAGGCTATCCTTGCGACGCTGAACCTGACGATAACGCGCTATGGATCCAAATGGCTGCTGATTCGCGAATCGGACGTTGAAGTTGAGGCCGGCACTATCACGGCGAAGACCGCCGCCGGTGAAACGGTGGTGCTGCCGGTCATCGATTATGGCTCCGCCGCCAATCACGACTGGTGGCCGGTCGGCCGCGTGGAAAACGAGGTGGTCCCGGCGAGGAACCGTGTGTCCGTATCGCTTGCATACGCCAGGAGGACGATGCTTGAGAATGCGGATCTTGTCAACGGATCCGGATGGATATACCCGGAGGAATCCATTGACAATCCGTCGCATTATGTAAAGTGGATGGAGATCGCGGATGGTTTGCGGCCGCAACTCCTTAATATCATCGAAAACGGTACGGTGACGATACGTCAGGAGATATCCGTTGCGCAATTCGATGGAAGGCTGACGCTCCGCGTCCTGACGATGCAGTTTGGCGGATTTTCGAAACCGAAATACAAGGTGTTCCTCCGTGTTGCAATCTCAAACGGTAGTGTCATCCGGTTCCTCCAGTATCATGAAAACGGGAACTACTGCGAATGGGTATCATCATCGACGGAGATCGAATATGAGGAGCAGGTTCTTTCCGGATACAGCAGTTCTGCTCAGATCCCCATATCTGCATTCAACGCCAAAGAATTTGCCATTCCCGGAATTCCGATAACCGGCACGCTCGGTGTCTTTATCACGGCAAAGCGGACGAGTTTTCTGTCTGATCCGTGCGACTTTTTTCTCGGCGGAGTATATCTCAGCCAGGATGCCGTGCCGGGATACAAGGATACCATCGTCATTGACAATGGCGCCCGTGGATCCGCTGGCGATGCCGTGTCCGTCTTCGGAGATGCGCCGTACACGCCAAATGGCCTGAAAAACGTCCTGAACGTCACAGCTGACGGCAATGGCGTAATTACAACAGACTGGCAGACGAGCAAGTTCGGAGGTGAGCTGCTTTCCGTCATAGCGATGGACCGCGCTCTCGGCGTGGCGCTTCCGCGCCTCCTGTCGAAGGGAGTGCTGAACGTCCCCAGCAATGCCGGCCTGCCGGCTGTTATTGTCAATCCGGACGGCATTCCGATGCTCATCCAGCGATCATCCTGGAAGCTGCTGGACGACGAGGTTGAGGTCGAAATCTTGTCAGTTCCGGCAGGATCCGTGGAGATAACTTCGGAGTCCATCGTCCCGATATCGGAAGACCAGGCGGAAGCGATCACCGGCGGCACGGCCGGCACAGCCGGAGGAGGAGGGATACCGTCCACTCCAGTTCCGGAGGAGAAACTTTTTGAAGCGATCTATGGCAATGGCGGCATTACCGGCGCAAAGGCCCTCTACGACATCTTCATCAAGCAGGTTGAGGAGGACCCGCAGCAGGGCATCGAGGAGCAGCTGAAAAATGCGACGGAGATCCTCAAGCACTTGTTCCTCGTGCCGAACGACGGTCGCCCGTACATCCGCAGCGACATCGGATTCGTATCTGAGGACTTCGTCTCCGGTGCCGGCCTATCTACGACGCAGGGTGGCGGCGGTGGCGGAGGCAGCATCGCCACGCTGTCGGACGTGTCGCTCTCCGGCTTGGCAAACGGCAACATCCTGCGGTATGATGCGTCCGTGGGGATGTGGCGGAATGAGGCCCTGAACCTCGGCACGGCGGCATCCTACAATATCGGCATCGTCGCCCAGGGCGATGGCGGCCTCGTCACCGGCGGCGCAGTCTACGACGCCATCAACACCATACTGTCATCCGCCGTCAAGTTCGTCGGCATCACGACCACGGCGCTGACCGACGGCTCGACGACATCCACCGTCATTATTGACGGAGCGAGCCATGCGGCGCAGCGCGGCGACGTAGTGATCTACGGCGGGAAGGAATTTCTCTGGACAGGGAGTCTATGGCAGCAGATGGGCGACGAGGCGTCCTGGGCGCTCAAGACCATCACCATCACCGGCACCGGCTACCTCACCGGCGGCGGCACCCTCGAGGCGAACCGCACCATCGATATCGCCGAAGAATACAAGACGATGATCCAGCATGGACAGACGGCCTACGAAACCATGAACGGCTACCTTCCCCTGACGGGTGGCACCTTGACTGGTGCGCTGACGGTGGACAGCGCATTGTCCGTGACGGATCTGGCATCATTCGGTGGGCATATCGCTCTTACCAAAGTAAGTGCGAACAAGATACTGGCTACCGCCGCAAGTGGTGCAATCGAGTTCTATACAGGAGGGGACACCACGGACTACGCAATGCAAATTGCCGCCAACAAGACAGTGACCGTAGCGAGCAACATCATTACTCCACGATATATCTATGGCACTGGGGAGGATTTCCGTTTATATGTTCGGGATTACGTCACTTCTTCCACGGTG
>JAEEGL016223643.1_pt1 | contig 25239 bp, 21 predicted proteins | sample 9134231 | NCBI WGS metagenome assembly JAEEGL01 (sample SAMN16246548, study PRJNA631951) | gut metagenome | biome: gut microbiome; feature: rumen; material: fiber-attached | host: Bos | place: Iran: Karaj | collected 2018-10 | reverse complement strand
TCTGACTCATAAAAACCGCCCGCTTCGCGGCCGTCGTTGCTTCGCAACTATTGTTTTTATTTCGTGTACGCTCGGGCGAAATCAAATGTCTGCTTCGCAGCCGCTTGATTTCGTTTCCTCGCTACAAAAAAAGCTTGAAAAGCAGCAGTTGCCTTTCAAGCTTTGAAGCAGGGGAAGAGGGGATCGAACCCCCGTTAACGGTTTTGGAGACCGCCGCACTACCGCTGTACTATTCCCCTATATGGTATCGATTCGCACCGACGAATGAAATTGTATCACAGTATTTCGTATTTTGCAAGATATATTTTAAAAATCTGTATGTCTCGCAGGTGGCGCTTGATTTCGTTCCTCTTACTCATGAAATCCGGCTGCCTTCGGCATCCGCCGTCGCTTCGCGACTTATGATTTTATTTCGTATACGCTCGGTAGGAAACAAATGCCCGCTTCGCGGTCGCTTGTTTCCTTTCCTCTTACTCATAAAATCCAGCTGCCTGCGGCATCTGTCGTCGCTTCGCGACTTGCGATTTTATTTCGTATACGCTCGGTCGAAATCAAATGCCACCTGCGGTGGCGCTTGATTTCGTTTCCTCTTACTCATAAAATCCGGCTGCCTTCGGCATCCGTCGTCGCTTCGCGACTTGCGATTTTATTTCGTATACGCTCGGTCGAAATCAAATGCCACCTGCGGTGGCGCTTGATTTCGTTCCTCGCTATATACAACGAGGGCGGCGTACCAAGGTACGTCGCCCGTCGCAGTGAAGTCTGAATTATCACATTACTACCAATCGATCGCTGAACTTATTTCTTCTTCTTAGCAGCGGCCTTCTTGGGCTTGGTGTTAACCTTCTCCTTCAGAGCCTTGCCAGCCTTGAAAGCGGGAAGAGTAGCTGCTGCGATCTTAACTGCAGCGCCAGTCTGAGGATTGCGTCCGGTACGAGCCTTTCTCTCACTGGTCTGGAAAGTACCAAAGCCGATCAGCTGAACCTTCTCCTTCTTCTGGAGCTCATCGCCGATAACTTCGAATACTGCGTCTACTGCTGCGGCTGCATCCTTCTTGGTGATTTCAGCCTTTGCTGCTACTGCTGCTACAAGTTCTGTCTTGTTCATAATGGATCTCCTTCCTTCTTTTGCTATTTCGAGCACTTTCCGTGCTCAGCAACCTTTGTTCAAAAAGGCTTATGCCCTTTCTTAGGTACTAGCATACCAAATTTGTAATGATTTCGCAATACAAATATTCAAAAAAATTACGAAAAATGGGCATTTTTTTAAGATTTTTTTACGTTTTTCGCCATTTTGATCGGTCAGCGGACTTTCACCTTGCTTAAACACAGATTCATTTTGCGTTCATCGCCGTAAAATTTCACTAATCCGTTCTCTATGGAGCTTCTTAACGTATATTTTCTCTCACACAATTCCTGAACAACGTTGCTCGGAATCTCCAGCAGGCAATCCCTGTCATAATAATCATAGGGTTCCACGCAAATCTGCCTCTCTGCTATTTCTACGTAAAAAATCCCGGCGCCCTCTCCGGTAACGTTCACCTGGATCGCCACGTGCTCCAATACCTTTCTGGCATCCGCGTTTTCAAACGTAGCCCGCACCATGTAAACAATGTCTTCATACGTCATGCCTGCCACCTCCTCACCCGTAAGTTAACAATTGCCGATAAACTCTAAGGCATCCGCAACGGTCGAAACCCCGATCACCTTCATGTTCGAGGCATTTTCCGTCCTGCAGTCGCCCAAATTACCCTTCGGCAAAAGACAGATCTCAAATCCAAGTTTTTTTGCTTCCGCAACTCTTTGCGCCGCCTGACTGACGGCCCTTACCTCACCGGACAGGCCCACCTCGCCAAAAGCGATCAGCTTTGAAGGCAATGCCTTGTTGCGAAAACTGGAAACAATTGCAAGAACAATAGCCAGATCAATGGCCGGTTCCACGACCTTGAGACCTCCCGTTACGTTTACGTACGCATCGCAACCGGAAAGCTGTATGCCGGAACGCTTTTCTAATACGGCCATCAACAGGTTTACCCTACCCAAGTCCGTACCGGTCGTCTGCCTGCGCGGAATGCCGAAACTGCTGTGACATACCAAGCCCTGAATCTCAATGAGCAGCGGCCTTGTGCCCTCCATGGAGCATGCCACAATGGAGCCGCTTGCATTCTCCGGCCGTCCCGAAAGCATGTATTCTGAAGGATTCTTTACCTCCTCCAGGCCATTTTCCCGCATCTCAAAGACACCAATCTCATTGGTGGAGCCAAACCGGTTCTTTACGCCGCGCAGGATCCTGTAGGAAGCATGTCTGTCACCCTCAAAGTACAGCACGGTGTCCACCATGTGTTCCAAAACCCTAGGGCCGGCCACCGTTCCTTCCTTGGTCACGTGTCCAACGATAAACACGGATACCAAAAGACCTTTCGCCAACTGCAGCAACGCCGCCGTCGCCTCCCTAACCTGGGAAACGCTTCCAGGTGCGGAGGAGATGCTCTCGCTGTACATGGTCTGGATGGAGTCGATCACCACGATCTCCGGTTTTTGCCTGCGGATCGTCTCCGAAATGGCATCCAGCGAAGTCTCGCATAACAACAAGACATTGGGTGAAAAGCTTCCCAGCCTGTCCGCACGCATCTTGATCTGAACCTGTGATTCCTCTCCCGAGACGTAAAGCACTTTATGCCCTGCCTGCGCAACCTTTTGACAGGTCTGCAAAAGCAGGGTGGACTTTCCGATTCCGGGATCACCGCCCACCAAAGTCAGCGACCCCTGTACGATGCCGCCGCCAAGAACGCGGTCCAACTCTTCAATGCCCGTAAGAACCTTGTCCTGTTCCCTGATGGTCACTTCCGAAAGAACGCGCACCTCAGACTCTGACCCCTGACGATGATGCGCTCCTCCGCCCGTTTGTAGCTTTGACCTGTCCACAACCTCTTCCACCATGGTGTTCCACGCCTTACATCCCGGGCATTGTCCCATCCATTTCGCGGACTCGTATCCGCAGCTTTGGCAGAAAAAGACGCTGGTCATCTTTCCTTTTGCCATTTTAACCCCTTACTGTCTAACGATCTTTACGTTTACCTGATCAGCGGCAGCGAGCTCAACGCTCAAGGACAGCTTTCCGCCGAGGCCCGAGTTCATGATGCCAATGCTCTCGCCGTCTACGAATACTTCGTAATCAGCATCCTCCGTCAGTCCGATGGTGATCTGTGCATCCTTGTCACCCTCAACGGTAAATTCCACCTGATCCTCCTTCTCAAGGAAAGAAGTCACGCTGGTGCCGGGAACGGACTCATACAAAAACGCGCCGTTCTTTTCCAGCTTCGTGATCTCATTAAAAGTCTTAACCTTGAAAAGGTCTCCGCCGTGCTTGAAATCCTCTAGTTTTGACTTTGCGCTCAGCTCATGATTTCCAAAGCTGATGCTCCCGTTTGCCTCACTGCGGATCAATTCCTTTACTGCTGCCATTTCTTTTTCCTCCTAAACGTCCTTTCTTGGCTTTTTCTTTTGGTGTTTCATTCCATTCCAAAATTATTTCTTAACGTGAAAAGTGATCTTGTCTCCCTTAAATCCGGCGCTTACGGTGTCTCCGGGCTGCACTCTCTTGGCAAGGATCTCCTCTGCCAGTGCATCCTCAACAACGGACTGTATCGCTCTCTTTAAGGGTCTTGCACCCATCTTCGCGTCAGAATACTTATCTACGAGATGCTGTTTCAACGCCGCGGTCAGCGTCAGGTGGATCTCCATCTGCGTCTCGCACCGCTTCGTCAGATTCTTTGCGAGAAGGTTTACGATCTCCTTCATGTTCTCCTGATTCAGCTGATGGAAAACGATGATCTCGTCAATTCGGTTGATGAATTCCGGCTTGAAGTTCTTCTTCACTTCCTCCATCACCGCCGATTTCATGCGCTCGTAATCCTTCTGCTCGTTCTTTTCCGCCGCAAAGCCCAGATTCTTGGGATCTACGATCCTCTGTGCGCCTGCGTTGGAGGTCATGATCAAGATCGTATTCTTGAAGCTAACCTTCCGTCCCTTGGAATCCGTTACGTGACCGTCATCAAGCACCTGCAACAGGATGTTAAACACGTCCGGATGCGCCTTCTCGATCTCGTCGAAAAGCACCACGGAATAGGGATTCCTGCGCACCTTTTCAGAAAGCTGTCCACCCTCCTCAAATCCGACGTAGCCTGGCGGTGAACCGATCATCTTGGATACCGAATGACCCTCCATGTACTCTGACATGTCAACGCGGATCATGGCATCCTCCGAGCCAAACATTGCCTCAGCCAGTGCCTTGGAAAGCTCCGTCTTTCCGACGCCGGTAGGTCCCAGGAAGAAGAAGGAACCGATGGGACGGTTGGGATCCTTCAATCCAACCCTGCCTCGTCTCATGGCCTTTGCCACGGCCTTCACGGCCTCCTCCTGTCCAATGACGCGCTTATGAAGAATGCTCTCAAGCTTTAAGAGTTTCTCACTCTCCTTCTCCGCAAGCTTTGTCACCGGGATCTTCGTCCAAACGGCAACCACCCTGGCGATGTCTTCCTCGCCGACGGCATAGCGTTTTTCCCTCTCCTGGGCTTCCCGCTGCGCCACCATCTTGTCATATTTCTTCAGGAGCTGTGCCTGCTGTTGCTTCAGCTCAGCTGCCTGTGAGAATACCTCCATGCGGATGGAACGCTCGATCTGCTGGTCCTTCTTCTTGATCTCCGCCATGAGATCCTTTTCCTTCTGGGGGATCTCCATAACCTGGAGTCTCGCGCTGGCTGCGGCTTCATCAATGAGGTCGATCGCCTTATCCGGCAGATTACGGTCATTAATGTACCGCTCTGACAGCCTTACGGCCGCTTCCACGGCTTCATGCGTGATCGTCACGCGGTGATGCTCCTCATACCTGCCCTTGACGCCTTCAAGGATCGCAATGGCTTCCTCCTGGGTGGGCTCCTCCACGTTGACGGGCTGGAACCTTCGCTCCAGGGCCGCGTCCTTCTCCACATATTTCCGGTACTCGGCGATTGTGGTGGCACCGATGAGCTGAAGCTCACCCCTTGCCAGGGAAGGCTTCAGAATGTTGGATGCGTCGATGGCACCCTCTGCTCCGCCTGCACCGATCAGCGTGTGGATCTCATCCAAGAAAAGCACCACGTTGCCGTCATCGATGACTTCCTTGATCACCTTCTTGATTCTCTCTTCGAATTCACCGCGGTACTTACTTCCCGCCACCATGCTGGAAAGATCCAGCGTTAATACCCTCTTGTTCTGCACCGTAAAGGGCACGTCGCCGGATACGATGCGTAGCGCCAGGCCTTCCACCACGGAAGTCTTTCCGACGCCAGGTTCACCGATCAGACAGGGATTGTTCTTCGTGCGGCGGCTCAGGATCTGGATCACCCTGCGGATCTCCTCTTCCCTGCCGATCACGGGATCCAGCTTTCCCTCCCGTGCCAGCGCCGTCAGATCACGGCTGTATTGTTCCAGGGTCGAGGTCTTTCCCTTTCCCTGATTCTTCCTTCCAAGATCCTCCTTGTAAAGGTTTCCGTCTTGCCCAATGGCCTGCAGCGTTTCAACGTAAACCTTTTGGAGATTGACGTTCATGGCGTTCATCAGCCGGACGGCAACGTTCTCGCCCTCCTTAATGATCGCCAGGAGCAAGTGCTCCGTTCCTGCTTCCTTCTGTCCAAATCTCTTGGCCTGTGTCTGGGCCTCTTCCAAAATTCTCTGTGCTCTCGGGGAATATCCCTCGCGGTCTCTCACCGACGTGCCATTCTCGAAAGCGATCAGCTCGCGAATCATGTCCAAAAGCTTGTCTAGCTCCACGCCGTTTTCCGTAAGCACCTTGGCTGCCACGCCCGTGCCTTCCTTCAAAAGACCTGCAAGGATATGCTCCGTTCCGACGTAGCCCTGATTCAAACTCCCCGCGCACTTTGCCGCCTGGGCCAGGGCCGTCCTTGCCTTTTCAGTAAATGACTGTGACTGCATTCCTTATCTCTCCATCCCATCATAAATCTCGTCAACTAAGTTGTGTATTTCTTCCCTGGAAACGTTCTTGCAACAGCTCTTCGCCAGGATCACCTGTAATTCCCTGCGGATCTCCTCCATGATCAACGCCTGGTCCGCGTCCACGGCGATCACCGCTCCCTTGCGTCTGTCTACCTTAACGTAACCCTCCTGCTTCAAAAGCGTGTACGCCTTATTCACAGTATGCATGTTAATTCCAATAATATCCGCAAGATTGCGAACGCTTGGCAAGGATTCTCCCTCGTGGAACTGATCCGTGGCGATGCCAAGGATGATCTGGTTCCGCAATTGCAGATACAGAGCCTCATCGCTGTTAAAATCAATCTCTATGAACATGAGGGCTTCCTCCTTTCATGGCATCTGTTATATATAGTGTATAATAACAAAGGGGCAGTGTCAACCTGCCCCTTTGAAAGTTCATAACTATTTTACAAGACGTTCAGTTTTTGATCATTCATCGCTGTCCCAATTGAGGAATTCAAACTCCATGTCATCGCTGTCCTGTACGAAGTTCTTGGGACGATTATTTGCAGGTGCCTGCTGAGGAGCCGCAGGTCTCTGTGCGGGCTGTTCGCCTGCAGGTCTCTGGCCCTGTCCGGGCTGCGCGGGTCTCTGGCCCTGTCCAGGTTGCGCGGGTCTCTGGCCCTGTCCGGGCTGTGCGGGTCTCTGGCCCTGTCCAGGCTGCGCGGGTCTCTGGCTCTGTCCGGGCTGTGCGGGTCTCTGACCCTGTCCAGGTTGCGCGGGTCTCTGGCCCTGTCCGGGCTGCGTCGGTCTCTGTCCCTGTCCGGGCTGCGCAGGTCTCTGACCCTGTGCAGGCTGCGCAGGTCTCTGGCCCTGTGCAGGCTGCTGAGCGGGCTTCTGGCCTTGAGGACGGTTTCCAGTCGATCTCTGGCCGTTTGCAGGACGCTGGCCCTCTTCCTTGCGGCGAGGCTCAAGTCCGTCTCTGCTGATGGCCGGCCTGTCACGGGATACGCTCTGGGTTCTCGCGTCGCTTCTGGGTCTTTCTGCCGTTCTTCTCGGAGTAGTATTCTCGATGGATGCGATAAAAGCCTCTTCTTTTACTTCCTTCAGTCTGAAGATCAAATATCCAACGGCACCGCAGGCTGCAAGTGCAACCAACAGGAAGAAGATCATCCAGCCCTTGCTGGCCTTTGCCTTTTTGTTTGCCTTTTCGTACTGCTCCTGAAGCTTATCTGCCGCGCTAAAAATGTCTTCGATCTTGTACTGCTGTCCCTGCTCGATGTCCTGAAGCCACCATACGTCATTTACAAGCTTCGTCTCGTAACGCTTTTCAGTCACGACGGGCTTGGTCTCGGGCTTCGTATCAGTATCTGCGGGAGGATTGTCGTCAACGGGATCCGTCGTAACGGGATCAGCCTCAAACGGCTTTACGTCACCGGAGATCACCAGATAATCACTGCGAATGTAACCGGTGGCATCCCTGCCTTCCACCGTCAGTTTCACTTTATACCAAGTCTTCTTGTCTGAACCAATGGTCTTCGCGATCACGGTAACTTCCGTTCCCTTATTGATCGTGCACAGAATGTTGTTGCTGGTGGTCGTAGACGCGCTGGTACGAACCCTTACCGTGTTGCTGCCTGCCACGGTGGCACTTACCGGCGTAACGTCTTCTTCCGCTCCGGTCTGCACTTCACTGCCGTCCGAAACGCTGGTGGTGCTGCCCTTGGTGATCAGGTCAGAACGGATGTAGCCGCTGCTGCCGCCTACCGTAACCTCATACCACTTCTTTCCGTCTCCGTCTTTGCCGTCAACCAGATTTCCCAGTTCGACTGCCGTTCCCTTTTCCAGTTTCTTAACCAGATCTCCGTTCTTACTGGGAGTCTTACGCATGTTTACGGCATTGTTAGTCGTGCCGGATTCCGCTCTGCTCACGGACTTAAAACCATCCGCAAAAATCACAAGCGCGAATGCAAATGCGATCATTACGATCAACTTTCGCCAAATTTTCATCCCCTGTGCTTTCCCCGCCATTTTTTTCAGCCTTCCTTCCTCTTAACGTTTTTCCGTAATTTTCTTTTAGGTCATTTGCTCGTCATCTGCAATTCATTCTCTTATGCTTCGTCGATCGCCTTGCCGATGTCCGTTCTCATGTACTTATTCTCGAAATCCACCCATTTCGTGGCTTCATATGCCTTCGCCCTGGCTTCCTTCAGCGTTGCGCCCTTGGCAGTCACGCCAAGCACTCTGCCGCCGTTGGTCACGATCCTTCCCTGCTCGTCAAACTTGCTGCCGGCGTGGAAGCAATAGTAATCTTCCTTCCCTTCAAAGTTCTCGAGGCCCCTGATCTCGAAGCCCTTCTTGTAGGAAACAGGATATCCGTCAGACGCAAGCACCACGCAAACCGCAGCCTTGTCTTCAAACTCCAGCTCCACCTGATCCAGCGTTCCGTCAATGCAGGCATCCACCACGTCCATAAGATCATTCTTCATCCTGCAAAGAACCACTTGCGCTTCAGGATCGCCAAATCTCGCGTTAAACTCCAGAACCCTCGGTCCCTTGGGAGTCAGCATCAATCCGAAGAAAATGACGCCCTTGAAAGGCCTTCCCTCTGCAGCCATGGCATCCACGGTCGCCTGATAAATGTATTTTCTGCAGAACTCGTCAACCTCTTTGGTATAGAACGGGGTCGGGGAGAAATTTCCCATGCCGCCAGTGTTCAGACCCTGGTCGCCGTCCTTCGCCCTCTTGTGGTCCTGTGCGGAGCTCATGATTCGGATCGTCTTGCCGTCCACGAAGGAAAGCACCGACACCTCGCGTCCCGTCATAAATTCCTCAATGACCATCTTGTTTCCGGCGCTGCCGAAATGCTTGTCCATCATGATCTCCTTGACGCCGGCCTTCGCCTCCTCCAAGGTATTGCAGATCAGAACGCCCTTGCCGAGTGCCAGGCCGTCAGCCTTGAGAACGATAGGCATGTCCGCCGTCTCAAGATATTCCAGGGCCTTCTCGGGATCGTCAAAGTTCTCGTAAGCAGCCGTGGGAATATTGTACTTCTTCATCAGATCCTTAGAGAAGGCCTTGCTTCCCTCAAGGATCGCCGCTGCCTTATTCGGTCCAAAGGCGCGAAGTCCGTTTGCCTCAAGCACGTCCACCAGACCGCCAACCAGCGGATCATCCGGTGCCACGAATACCAGATCTACGGCTTTCTCCTTCGCATATTGTACGATCTTGTCAAATTCCATCACGCCGATGGAGGGTTCACACTCTGCGATCTGCGCGATCCCGGCATTTCCGGGCACGCAGTAGAGCTTCTCAACTCTCTTGCTCTTCTTCATGCTGACTGCGATCGCATGTTCACGGCCGCCGCCACCCACGATCAATACTTTCATCGTCCCACCTCGCTCTAAATTTCTATTTCTTCTTTAGCCTTGATGCCTTCGTCATGCCTTTTTGCGCACGTGACCGTCCACGATCTCAAGCCTGCCGTTTGCAACGTCGTCAATTGCCTGGGGAAGAATGATCCATTCCGCCTGCTCCATGACTCTTCTCTGCAGGATCTCCGGCGTGTCACCGTCCTCCACCATCACCGGCTTTTGCGCGATGATGGGGCCTTCGTCCATGCCCTCGTTCACAAAATGTACCGTAGCGCCCGTCACCTTAACGCCTCTTTCCAACGCCTTCTCATGCACCTTCAGGCCATAGTAGCCGACGCCGCAAAAAGAAGGGATCAGTGCCGGATGAATGTTGACGATCCTTCCCGAGAATTTCGCCACCATCTGCTCGGGGATCTTCACAAGGAAGCCTGCAAGCACCACGAGATCCGGTGCAAGCTCCACCATCTTCTGGGTGAAGGCTTCGTTGAACGCCGCCCTGTCAGGATATGACTTGGGTGACATGCAAATGCCGGGAACGCCGTACTTTTCAGCTCTCTCCAAGGCTTTAACGCCGGGATTGTTGCTGATCACGGCAATGATCTGCGTATTGGTGATCTTTCCGCTGTCAATGGCGTCCATGATGGCCTGCAGGTTTGTTCCGCCTCCGGATACGCACACAACAATCTTTAGCATATGGTCACGCCCTTTTCTCCTGCCACGCAGGTACCAACAAGATAAGCTTCCTCGCCTGCAGCCTTGAGCGCAGCGATGGTCTTGTCCGCATCAGCCGCGTCCACTGCAAGCACCATGCCAAGACCCATGTTGTAGGTGTTGTACATCATCTCCTCAGCGATGTCGCCGGTCTTCTGGAGGAGCTTAAAGATTGCGGGAACCTCATAGCTGTCCTTCTTTACCTCGGCGCGGATGCCGTCAGGAAGCATTCTCGGAATGTTCTCGTAGAAGCCGCCGCCCGTAATGTGGCTACATCCCTTGATGACAACGCCTGCATCCTTTACGGACTTCAGTGCCTTTACGTAGATTCTGGTGGGCACGATCAGTGCCTCGCCCAAAGTCTTTCCAAGCTCGTCATAGTAAGTGTCAAGGCTTTCCTTCGTCATCTCAAAGACCTTTCTCACCAGGGAGAAGCCGTTGGAATGAACGCCGGAGGAAGCGATGCCAACCAGCGCGTCGCCGGCCTTGATCTTACTTCCGTCGATAATGTCCTTCGCGTCGGCAACGCCTACGGTAAATCCGGCAAGGTCGTACTCATCCTCGGGCATCAGTCCGGGATGCTCCGCAGTCTCGCCGCCGATCAGGGCACATCCGGCCTGCTTACAGCCTTCCGCAACGCCCTTTACGATCTCAGCGATCTTCTCGGGATAGTTCTTGCCGCATGCGATATAGTCTAAGAAAAACAGGGGTTCGCCGCCGGCGCAGGCAACGTCGTTCACGCACATTGCCACGCAGTCAATGCCAACGGTATCATGTTTGTCCATCAGGAACGCAAGTTTGATCTTGGTTCCCACGCCGTCCGTACCGGACAGGAGTACGGGATTCTCCATACCCTTAAAACTCGCCATGGAGAATGCACCTGAGAATCCGCCAAGTCCTCCCATTACCTCAGGACGTAAGGTTTCCTTCACGTGCTTCTTCATCAGCTCCACCGACTTGTAACCGGCTTCAATGTCCACGCCTGCTTTCTTGTAATCCATTTTCTTCCTCTCATTCTGCCGCTCTCGCAGCCATTTCTATATGCTTACCTACGTTTAACTCTTCCATTTTTGCAGTGACAACTCACGAAATCGTCAAAGTGAAGTGCAATTACTTCTCCATGTACTTCTTATAGCCAACTTCCTGCAGCTTTGCGTCCTTGGCAACGACCTGGTCTTTCAGCTTCTCGGAGTAAGCCTTCAGCTTCTTCAAAAGGGCTGCGTCCGAAGTTGCAAGGATCTTTGCCGCCAAGAGGCCTGCATTTGCACCGCCGTTAATGGCAACGGTCGCAACCGGAATGCCGGAGGGCATCTGAACGATGGAGTACAGGGAATCCCTGCCGCCAAGGGAAGTCGTGTGCATCGGGATACCAATGACGGGCATCGGGAAGATCGCCGCGCACATGCCGGGCAGATGTGCCGCCATGCCTGCACCTGCAATGATAACCTTGAAGCCCTTCTTCTCTGCGCTCTTTGCATACTCAAAGAATACGTCCGGCTCCCTGTGGGCACTGATGATGGTCATCTCATAGGGCACGCCCAATTCTTCAAGGATGTCTGCCGCCTTTGCCATAATGGGCATGTCGGAATCACTGCCCATGACAATGCCAACCTTTGCCGGAACTGCCTTTTTCACGGTTTCCTTCTTTGCCGATTCCTTATTTACGGTTTCTTTTTTCACGGCCACGTTTGCTGCCGTCTTTTTACTCTTCGAAACTGCCATTTCTGAACTTCCTCCCGCGTTTTACGCTTTTTCTCATGCCATAAAACGATTCAACGACTATATAAGCCACTTCAAAACATAGCTGTCCACAATATCTAGTCAATAGTTTACTAGAAATGCGGACAGTATGCAAGGTCATTTTCAACAATTTTAATTAAGATTCTCTTAAGAATTTTTAGGACTGAAGCGCCTTGTTGAGCTCCTCCGTCCCCGGCAGGACGAACCTTCCTTCCAGAATGATCGGGATCCTTTCGCCGTTTTTCTTTACCGCCGTCAGCTCCCCAAGCTCGTCATACGGAATGGTCACGTCCGTATGGCAGTTGAAATACGCCTTGGAGGGATCCGTCTTGCGGAGCAGGGATACCTCGTTGTCCCTTGCCACGATTTCCTTGCCGTCCGGATTGTAAACCTTTACCTCCTCGGAATGGGAATAACAGGTATCTCCCACCGCAAAGTGCGGGCCCGTCTTCTCCGCGATGAGAATGGGCATCTTCGACTGCACGCCGTATTTCCTCGCTACCACGTAGGCCGTGGTGTTGGTTCCAATGGCAAATTCACCGATGGGCAGGGTCTTGTGCTTAAACAGCACGTTGTCGCGGATAAAGTCGCGGTTCTCCTCCTCCGATTCATAATTCTTGCAGTCATATTCCGTGATCATGCCGTTCTCAAAGCGGATGGACAGATCCTTATACTCCAGTCCGTTCAGGAAGACGCGGCTTACGTGGAGCAGGCCGTTTGTCCCTTCAAGGACGGGTGAGGTAAACACTTCACCCACGGGAATGTTAACGTCCGCCACGCAGTTTTCAAAAATGGTCTCCTTTTCGGGGTTTCCAAGCTTATACAGATTAATCCGAAGGTCCGTCCGGTTCCCGTTCATGCCCTTGACCTCACAGTAATCTGCCTGATCGAGGGCGGCGATCATGGTTGCCTGAATGTTTTGATAAGTCTTGTAGTCCAGCGTGTTGATCCTGATGATCTCTTCAAAAAACTTCCCGTACGTCTCCTCGGAGGGATCCGGCAGGGCCTGTCGGATCTCCGGCAGCGGGAACGCTATGATGGTAAAGCTACGCTCCTCCTCGATGACGTAATCCATCTGGATCCGGCGGGCGCGCATCTTATAATCCACCCAGAGCTCATTCTGCTCCTCCGTCATCTTGGCGGCAGTCGCCTTAAATTGCGGCTCAAAATCCTTCTCCCCGAACGTCTCAACAACGGCGGGGCCCGCATAGCCAAGAGCATCCGCCTTGTGCTCCTCAAAAGCAGTCTTTAGCACCTCCAGGCTCCTTTGGATCAGCGCCTTGTCAATAAACAGGGCCTGGTCCTCCCGATGGTCAAACTCATATTGCCGGTTCGGGCTTGTGCCAAAGCCTGCTGCCCCACCATACCAATATCCGTGCAACGCATCGCGTCCCACCACGTCCAGACCGATCTTTTTCAGATTCTCCACGGCCTTCTTCATCATGCGCTCGAAGCCGATGGGCCAGAGGATCTCTGCCGTCTTTTTCTTGGAGAGATCCTTTCCCGCAACCTCAAATCCGATGCGATACCCTTCCGTATAGGTGTCCGCCATGGTATCAATGGTTTCCTCGGGCTGCTTGGCAAGAAATTTCGCGATCTCCAGCTCATTCTCGCTGACGTACTGGCCATAGGCATACAGATAGCGAAGGTCGGAAAGATCCGCCTCCTTCAGCACGCGAACGGCTGCAGAAGCCCCCGGGGTTACCATCTGCGCGATATAAAGCTCCTTCCCGTGATCCGAATAGTCGCTGACAAACCAGTACAGGATCTGGCGAATGCTCTCCACGGAGGGAAGCACTCCCTCTTCCCGCAGGCTCGCCTCAAAGACTCCATACGTCTCAACAAACAGTTCCTCCCGGATCACCAGATCCTCCAGCATTCCAACGTAGGCACACTCGATTGTTGAGAACAGTTCCACGTGCAAAAAACTAAGAAGCCTGCCGTATTCCTCGCCAAGGCGCGCTGCCGCGTAATCAGGGTTGCCAAAGCTCTTGTCATAATTCTCAGGGAGTATGTCCTCATAAAGGGCGTGATTCCTCTTTCCAAGCTCCTCCAGGCTGGCCTTCTTCAGGCCCCCCTTCGCCACAAATCCTCTGTTCTCATTCACCAGCAGAAGGAATTCCGCCATGCGGTGGTAGTATTCATCAAGGCCCCGCACCGTCTCCGCATCCTCAGCTTTCGCCTTTGTGAGCGCATAGCCAAGTCCTTCCTGCGCGATCTCCCTGATGCGAGTATCCGCCAGCTTCAGCCTCTCCTCCAGAAATTCCAATTCATATTCCAATTCCATTCAAAATCCTCACTTCGATTATGATTTAGACTCCCAGTGAAAACAGGAATCCGATGCCGATCAGCACCACGAAATTCAAAATGGTTCCAACCCAGCCAAGCAATGCAAAGCTGTCCCTGTCACGGAAGGACAGCATTCCAAGGATGATGCCCGTCAGGGAAAAGATCACCGCCAAAAGCCCCGTCAATCCATATCCGGGCTTTGTCGCGCCGCCCGCCAAAAAGGACTGATAGATCACGGCACAGATCCCCAGCAGGCTGATCGCGCCCAAAATGGTCGAACAGATCCCCTTCACGGGATGCGTCTTATTCGTAAACTTATAGCCCCTGCCTGTCACGGGCTTCTTTTTTCCACTCTTTCGCTGCATGCTTCTCCCTTTTCCCTAACACGGACAAAGGCATTTCCCTCCAAAAGGGAAAATGCCTTTGATTATGCCTTCTAATTATCAGAAAGTAAGATTTGATCTTCTGTTGATCAGTTTTGATCCGCTAATGATCAAAAGAACTCCCGTCGCAATGCCAACAACCAACATCACTACCCCCAGCACCACGTTCAGGGCGCCGGCGCCGCCCATGGTCTTATACACTTTTTCTTCCATGCCACGTCCCTCCATTCTTTTCAGAGCAAATTTTATTTACAGCCATACTGCGCATAATACGCGTCCAGTGCCTTTTTGATCTCGTCATCCACGTAGACCGTTCCCTTGTAGGGCTTATTGTAAAGGTACTCCGTCACCTCTGCCATGTCCACGATGGCATTGGCGTCAAATCCGTACTTTTCCTTGATCTCTTCGAGTGCGCTCTTCTCTCCGCCGAGTCCAACCTCCATGCGGTTTAAGGATACCATCAGTCCAATGATCTCCACGTTTGCGGCACCCTTTACCTTCGGCACGGTCTCCTCCATGGATTTTCCGGAGGTCGTCACGTCCTCGATCATCACCACGCGGTCGCCGTCCTTGGGCTTGCTTCCAAGAAAGCTTCCCTTGTCCGCGCCGTGATCCTTCTCCTCCTTACGGTCGGAGCAATAACGGATCTCCTTGCCGTAGAGCTTGCTAAATGCGATCGAAGTCGCAACGCTGATGGGAATACCCTTGTAGGCCGGACCAAACAGCAGGTCGAAATCATCGCCGTACTTGTCGTGAATGGCCTTGGCGTAATACTCACCGAGCTTCATGAGCTGGGAGCCCGTCACGTATCCGCCCGCATTCATAAAGAACGGGGACTTTCTGCCACTCTTCAAAATAAATTCGCCAAACTTTAGCACGCCGCAATCCACCATAAATTCAATGAATTCCTGCTTATATTGTTCCATGCTTCTCTCCTCCGGTTTCCTGCGGCCCTTTCCGGCCGTTTTTCTACGTCATTGTCTCGTACTTACCTAGCTTATCATAAACGAGCCCCATTTTCAAGCCTTACTCCAACGTCTTGATCACGGCATAGCCGTCGATCATCCTGACGGACCCTTCCCTCGGCCATGCAGGCATTTCGGCATATTCTTCCGTGGAGATGACGTGGAGATACTCCGTTGAATCGATCCACTTCGGATTCACGCCGAGATAATCCAGAAAATACCAATATCTGCAGGTCGTCATGCCATGCAAGTCATTCCAGAAGATCGGCCCGCCGTCCATCACGGCGTAGCGGAGCAAAGGCCCAAATGCCGCTGACGTATCCTGATAGAGAATGGCGGAGCCAAGCACAATCTTCGTCTCCTCCGGGTCATATCCCTCCAAATGATGAATTTCGGAGAGCATCTGTACTGCCTGATCATGACAGCTCTCATATTCCAGGCGATACAAAAATGCCGTGGAATTGGCCGAGATCACGTAGGTGCTGACCAAATAAAGGATGCACAGACTGACGATCCAGCGGACCAGATTCCCTGCTAGCTTTCCGCGAAGGAAACCGTGCCAGGCAATGATCTGCACAAAGAACAGAACGTAGTGATACCGCATGTAATCAATGATGCCGTTGTGCGGGAACAGGATCACGCAAAGGTTCATAAGAAACGGCTCCGCCGCCACGCAAAGAATTAACGCAATCGCCCGGATCCACTTCTTTTCACGGAAAAGCACCCAGGCCATGCAGAGCGTCTCGGCAAGCAATACCAGGAAAAGCACCAGATAAACGGCGTTTCTTGCAAATACCTCCGACTTGAAATACGCAAAGAACCATTTTGCTGACCATGGAATGGTGAAATACAGGAATTTTACGATCTCCTTGATGGAAAACGAGGATACCTTCTCCGCCGCGGGAACGTCAGCCAGACCCGCCATCACGTTCGCGATCCCGAGGTTGATCACGCTGGCCAGTCCGCCGCAGAGCACCGTCGCCGCAAACCATTTGGCAATCTCCTTCGGCTTTTTTCCCTGACAGACGTCACTTGCCAGAAAGATCAGCGCCAGCGTCGCCACGGAAGCCACGTTCGACTGGTACGCGCCAAGCATCAATACGACGCAGACCGTACCCTTTACGTAGCCCCAAATGGTGTTCTTCCGGAAACAAAGCACGGCAAGAACGGACGCAAGGAACGAAAAGGCATAGCTGGTCGCCATGTAGAGATAAGCATACTGACGGATCACCACCGGAAAACTAATCGATAAACCGGCAAGCAAAATCTGCTGGGAGGGCGACGTGATCCGGAACTCCCGGCAGAGCAGATAGATTGCGACAGCGATAAGCACGCAATAAACCAGGATAATGATAAACGGAATGACGACGTTGCTTCCGAGCACCTTATTCAAAAAAGGAATGAGCCATCTTGCAAGGGAATAGGCATTCTTTTGTCCCACGTAATAGTAAACGCCTTCCGCCACGGCATCCGGACAGCCATACCCCTCGATCATCTCATAGAAATAACAGAAAACACAGGTAATCAGGGAAAACAGTGCGATCCGCGACGCATCCTTATTGTCGATGACCTTGCGGCGAATCGCTTCTAACGCCTGATCCGGCGTGAATTCCAACAATTTTTTCAGCTTTTCCATCTAACCTTCCTCAGATTCTCTTGAATATAAAGAATTATAATTCTTTTTGGGAAAGCACGTCAACCGCAAACAACAAAACGGGCAGGAAAAGGGCCCGGTACCGCGCAAATTAAGAAAGAGCACCCTTTCGGGCGCTCCTTCTTGGGGGGAAGATAGATATGAAAGTATAAAAAATGAAGAGTAAAATGCAACTTTAAGATTACGCGATGTCTTCCATCTGCGCGGTGTAAAGGTGATAGTAGGCACCCTTCTTGGCCATGAGCTCCATGTGGGTTCCGCACTCCACGATGCCGCCCTGATCGATATACATGATCTTGTCGCAGTTTTTGATCGTGGAAAGCCGGTGTGCGATGACAAAGCTCGTACGGCGCATCATCATGGCGTTCAGGCCCTTCTGCAAAGCCTTCTCCGTCTGTACGTCGATACTGGAGGTCGCCTCATCCAAAACGAGGATCGCAGGATCGGAAAGCAAGGTTCTCGCAAAGGAGATCAGCTGCTTCTGGCCCTGGGAAAGAAGGGATCCCCTCTCCTTCACCTCGGTCTTGTAAGCATCCGGGAAGCGCTGGATGAATTCATCCGCGCAGACAAGCTTGCTTGCCTCCCTGATCTCTTCCTCCGTGGCATCCAGCTTTCCATAGCGGATGTTGTCCTCGATGGTGCCGGAGAAAATAAAGCTGTCCTGCAGCATGATGCCCATCTGGGATCTTAAGGACTTCAGCGTCACCTTTGAAATGTCCTGTCCATCGATGAGTACCCGTCCGCTGTCCACGTTGTAGAATCTGGAGATCAGGTTCACGATGGTACTCTTTCCGGCTCCGGTCGGTCCAACGAGGGCAACGCTCTCGCCCGGCTCCACCTGGAAGGAAAGATCCTTTAATACGGGCTTGCCTTCCTCATAGCTGAAGGTCACGTGTTCAAAGGTAACCTGACCCTTGATGGGAGGCATCTGCGTTGCCTCCTCCTGGTCTGCAACCTTTACGGGCTCATCCAGGGTTTCAAAAATACGCTCCAGGTAAGCGATGTTATTCAGGAAGTTGTTAAAAATGTTGCCAAGGCTCATGATGGGTTGCCAGAATCTCGACGCGTAGGACGAGATGGCGAAGATCACGCCAAGGCTTACGGAGCCGCCAAATACCACGAGTCCGAAGATAAAGATCGCCGCGCGGACAAAGACGGAAATGCTGTCAATGCCGGGCCAAACCAGGTTTGTGTATCTCAGGGCATGCATCCAAGTCTTTCTGCAGTTATTGGAGAGCACTTCAAACGTCTCCGCATTCTCCTCTTCCCTCGCAAAGATCTGCGTGATCCTTGCGCCCACGATGTTCTCCTGAAGGTAAGCGTTCAGGTTCGAGTTCTTGTTCGAAACCATCTGCCATGCTTTTCTTTGCTTTTGCTTGATCCAGAGCAGGAACACCATCAGGATCGGCACGCCCGCCAACACCACCAGCGAAAGCTTCACGTCCATCATCAGCATGAAGATCACGATAAAGATCAGGTTCATGCTCTCGAGAACCACGTTGATCAGTCCGTTGGACAGCATGTCCGACACGGAGTTTACGTAGTTTACCACGCGGATCAGGATCTTGCCGTGAGGCCTGTCGTCATAGTACTGGAACGAGAGCTTTTGCAGGTGCTCGAAAACGTCCTTGCGAATGTCGTAAATAATGTTCTGGCTGACGCCGATCATGATCCTGGAACGGATCGTCGTAAAAATGATGCTGATGACAAAAGTCAGGATCAAAAGACCTGCCAGCATAAATAACTGTTGCTTGTCCTTATTGGGAATGGCGTTGTCCAGAGCCAGCTGCGTCAGCTTCGGCGAGAACAATGCCATGATGCCGCCGATGGCGCTCAGGATCAGCGCAAAGATCATCTTTCCCACATACTTCTTAACGTATACGGAGGCCCGGAGCAGATGTCGGAACTCAAATGGGGTTTCGAGGATTTCGTCTTCCTTGTAAGTATTTCTCCTTGCCATTACCGGTCGCCCCCTTTCCCGCGCTCTGCGCCATAATGCTTCACAAAGCCCTCGGCCATGCCGAAGTCATGCTCCATGACGCCCTCGTTTGCGAGGCTTGCCACCTCGGACCGGATCACGGCGTCCTCACCCATCTGAAGCTTTACAAGGCTTGCGTAATAACCGTCCTTTGCCACCAGTTCGTCATGGGTGCCGCACTCTGCGATCTTGCCGTCCTGGATGACCAGGATCTTGTCTGCCGACTTCGTGGTGGAAATTCTCTGGGCGATGATAATCTTCGTGCAGGGGAAATCCAGTTCCTTCAAGCTGTGCTGGATCTGCTTCTCCGTCTCCATGTCCACGGCGCTCGTCGTGTCATCCAAAATCAGGATGGCCGGCCTGACCGCAAGGGCCCTCGCCAGGGAGATTCTCTGCTTTTGTCCGCCGGAAAGGCCTACGCCTCTCTCACCCACGATGGTCTCATACCCCTCGGGCATCTTGGAAATAAAGTCTGCTGCCGCCGAGTATCTCGCAAATTTCTCCACTTCCTCAGGCTTTATGTTGGAATCGCCGTAAGCGATGTTACTGTCAATGGTGTCCGAATACAGGAGCACGTCCTGGGTTGCAAGTCCAATGTTCTTGCGGAGCTGATGGAGCTTATACTTGCGCACGTCCACGTCGTCCACGTAAACGTGTCCGTTGGTCGGCTCAAAGAATCTGGGGATCAGCTGGATCAGCGTCGTCTTACCGCATCCCGTCTCGCCCATGATGGCAACGGTCTGCCCAGGTTCTATGGTAAAGCTCACGTCGTGCAGCACGGGGAACTTGCCGTCAGAATACTGGAAGCTCACGTTCTTGAACTCCACCTTGCCCCGGAAGCGCTCCGGATGGTCAATGGCATCGGGAAGATCCACGATCTCCGGTTCCGAATAATAAATCTCCATTACCTTGTCGGAAGCCGCCGCAAAGCGCTGGAACTCATTCATGATGTTGCCCAGCATTCTCATGGGGTTGGCGATTGCCCAGATCAGTCCGGAGAATGCCACGTACTGTCCCATGGTGATCCTGCCGTCCATGATAAAGAAGCCGCCCACCACCAAAAGCACGATGGGCATGAGGTTGGCAAAGGACTCCACGTAGGGGAAGTAGGTCAGCCAGGTCATGGCCGTCTTGCGGTTTGTCTTTGAATAATCCTGATTGCACTTGTCGAACTTCTCGATCTCATAGTCCTCACGGGCAAAGGCCTTAACCACGCGATTGCCGGAGATGTTCTCCTGCGCCGCCGTGTTCATCTGGGCCATCTTCTCACGAAGCTCCCTGTGTCTGGGGCCCACCTTGTTGCGGAACAGAATGACAATGATGAAAATAAAGGGCGCAATGGCAAACAGGCAAAGGGTCAGCTGCCAGCTCATGCTAAAGAAATAGATGGCCACGGCGATCATCAGGGACAGGGACTCCACGATGGTGCGTAGCACCCATGCGATCATGTGGCGTATCGCGTCGAGGTCACCGGTGACGCGGGTCATCAGGTCACCCGTGCGATACTTCCCGTAAAAGTTCATGTCCTGTGTTTCAATCTTGCGGAACAGATAATTTCTGATCTTATACAGTACGCTTTGGGACACGACCTCGGTTCCCATGCAGGTCAGATACACGATGGTGGTGCGGACCAGCGTCAGGATCACCATCGCCGCGATCAGCTGATACAATAATTCCTTGTGATTTACCAGATTTTCATGGGCTTTTTCCCCAATCAGGAATTCATCCAGGATCCTCTGGGTGAAATGCGGAACCACCAGCTGCAGCGCATTGTAGGTCACCGCGCCGATCAGCGTGATCACGTACAGGATCCGGTAGCCCTTCATGTTGTCCAGTATAAATTTCATCTTCGAACGGCGTTCTCTTTCCACTGGCTTCCTCCAAAATAGTTTCATTACTAACATTCTATTGATATTTTAAACTTGTTCCGGCAAAAAAGGAATGTAGAAAATTGTGGCCTGAATGTACTATATTGACATTTGCCCAAAGCCATGTTAGAATGCACCTAGTTAAGCTTTTTGAAAGTCTTACGATGCATTAAAATGATTATTGAAGCATTTCCTTTTCGCTTATTTTGAAAGGGAACGGCAAATTTTATAAGTTGGTTTCTTAAAACCGAAATAGCGCATCCGCGCTGGCTTGTGAAACGGTCAATAAGAGTACGCAGATTTTTTTTGCAGGAAAGACTCTCGAAAGCCCTATCCCGGAACATTGCATATGGCACGAAAATCCTTTATGATGACGCAACCTGCGCCGTGCCGCAATCCTTAAGAGTAAAGCAAGCCCGCAACGGATCAACGCCGTCGCGGGCTTTTTGTATCCTTATAAAGTATTGTAGAAAGGCACTTGCACCATGACCCAGATGAAACTCGATCAAAACAAAGCACCCATTCATGAAGCCTTAGAGCGCTTCCGTCAGGCTCGCGTCGTACCCTTCGACGTGCCCGGTCACAAGCACGGACGCGGAAACCCGGAGCTTGCCGCTTTTCTTGGCCAGCAATGCGTTGGCGTTGACGTCAACAGCATGAAGCCGCTGGACAATCTCTGCCATCCCGTCTCCGTGATCCGCGAGGCTGAGGAGCTTGCCGCCGATGCCTTTGGCGCCGCGCAGGCATTTCTTATGGTGGGCGGAACGACCAGCGCCGTGCAGAGCATGGTATTGACCGCAACCAAGCGCGGTCAGGAGATCATTCTCCCCAGAAACGTACATCGCAGCGTCATCAATGCCTTGGTGTTAAACGGTGCCATTCCCGTCTACGTCAATCCTGAGGTGGACCATCGTCTCGGCATTTCGCTTGGCATGAAACGCGAGCAGGTGGCAAAGGCCATCAAGGAACATCCCAATGCCGTGGCCGTTCTGGTCAACAACCCGACCTATTACGGCATCTGCAGTGACTTAAAGGCCATCGTGGACATGGCACACGCGGCAGGCATGCTCTGTCTCGCCGATGAGGCCCACGGAACGCATTTTTATTTTGGAAACAACTTCCCCCTCTCCGCCATGGCGGCAGGAGCAGACATGGCAGCCGTCTCCATGCACAAGAGCGGCGGAAGCCTGACGCAGTCCAGCTTCTTCCTTGTGGGCCCCGGGGTACATGCGGGTTATGCCCGTCAGATCATCAACCTGACCCAGACGACCAGCGGAAGCTATCTGCTCATGAGCAGCCTGGACATCAGCCGCAGAAAGCTTGCCCTTCACGGGAAGGAAATCTTCTCCCAGGTGAAGGACCTTGCGGAATACGCCCGCAATGAGGTGAATGCCATCGGCGATTACTATGCCTTTGGTCATGAGCTGGTCAACGGGGACAGCATTTACGACTTTGATCCCACAAAGCTGAGCGTCCACACGCTGGACATCGGCATGGCCGGCATCGAGGTTTACGACGCCCTCCGCGACGACTATGACATTCAGATCGAGTTTGGCGACCTCGGCAACATTCTCGCCTACCTTTCCATTGGCGACAGATTCCAGGAGGTGGAGCGCCTCTGCTCCGCTCTCGCCGAGATCCGCAGACTCCACAAGCACTCGAAGAGTGGCCTTCTCACGCAGGAATACATCGATCCCATCGTGGTTGCAAGCCCTCAGGAAGCATTCTATGCGGAAAAGGAAAGCCTGCCCATCGATCAGACGGAAGGCCGGGTCTGCAGTGAGTTTGTGATGTGCTATCCTCCCGGAATCCCGATCCTGGCTCCCGGCGAGAAGATCACGGGAGACATCCTCCGGTATATCAAATATGCTCATGAAAAAGGCTGTCAGATGACGGGCCCCGAGGATCCCACCATCGACAACCTCAACGTTTTGAAATAACGGCACTCGTAAATTCATTTTTGGTAAATGCCTATGATGTTTGGAAAATCGCCATTTAAGAATAAGAAAAGAAAGCCTGGCAAGCTCCGGAGGGCAGTCCTTACGGCCTGTCTCCCGCTGCTCCTTTCCATGACCGCCTGCAGCGATCAGGAGCACTTGGATTACATGCAACTGGATTTGATGGAGACGGAGGAATCCGCTGAGAGCCGCGAGATCGCGTCTGCAGAGGACGAAACTTCTGATCCCGCGAGCGAATCACGAATGACTTCCGATTCCGGTGAGAACGCGGACTCTTCTTCCGTAGAAAGTACGGACTCTTCTTCCTGGGAAAATACGGACTCTTCTTCCGGCTCCGGGGAAGATCCGGAGACCTCTTCCCATGATGAGCATACGGAGTTTGATCCCTATTATGAGGAATCCACGGAATATTATTTCCATGAACCGGAAAGCTATCCTGCGCCCGAGAACTGGCGCGACCTCTACCCGCATGGCTCTGCTGAAAAGCTGGACGGTACCATCGCCGTCATCTCCATCTTCGCGAATGATCTGTATTGCAAGTGGGATTATGAAGACAGGAAAGACCGCAGCACCTACAGCCGCGTGTACAACAATCTAAAGATCGCCTGCGATTACCTGACGACGGAAAGCGCCAAATATGAGAAGGACGTCACCTTTGTCTGGGATTGGCTGGATCATCCGGAGCTCTATTACGAAGTGGAAGTAAACACTGACCTCACCAAGGCGCTGACCAATTATTCCGTAACGGATCAAATGGTTTGGGAATGCATTGAAAAGAACATAGACAGTGAAAACATCCGTCGTACGCTGGAAGCGGACAGCGTGATCTACATGGTCTACGTTGATGCGCCCGAAACCAATGACGGTCCCTGCTGTACCAGGAATTTCTACTACGGCATGCCATATCCCTACGAGATCGTTTACCTTCAGATGATCAACCGGAGTGAGAAAACGCCGCCTTCCGTATTTGCCCATGAAATGCTCCATACCTTTGGCGCACCCGACATCTACTGGACCGACATATACGCCAACTACCGTTTGGAATATGGCATCACCAAGGAATATGCGAAAAAGGCTGCTGACAATGAATTAAACGACATCATGCGCATCACCTGGAACGTGAATACCGGAAGATACCAGTACTACTCCATCTCCCCCGAGATCACCGACATTACGGCCTACTACGTCGGCCTCACCGACGAAAGCGAAACCGTCAAAAAGTGGGGCTTCGATCGAAGCCAGCACGATAAATAACGAGGAGGTCCTTCCATGGAACTTTGGTTTAGCGAATTTCATACCCCGGACGTCAAATTCAGTCTCCGGGTCAACAAGCAATTATACAGCAAGCAAAGCGATTATCAGCGGATCGACGTGCTGGACACGGCCGAATTTGGGCGCGTTCTCGTTCTCGACGGCAACATCATGCTGACGGAGCGGGATGAATTCATCTACGACGAGATGATCGTGCACGTTCCCATGGCCGTACACCCCGGAATCAAGAATGTTCTGGTGATCGGTGCCGGAGACGGCGGCGTCGTGCGCGAGCTCACCCGCTTTGAGCAGGTGGAGAACATCGACCTTGTGGAAATGGACGAACAGGTTGTGGAGGTCTGCCGCCAATTCCTTCCCGGCAACGCATGCCGGCTGGATGACAAGCGCGTGAACATCTTCTTTGAGAACGGCCTAAAGTTTCTGCGCCGCTGCGAGGACAAATATGATCTGATCATCGTTGACTCCAATGATCCCTTCGGTCCCTCCGAGGGCCTCTTTACCAAGGAATTCTATGGCAACTGCTATAAGGCCTTGAAGGAAGACGGCATCATGGTAAACCAGCAGGGAAGCCCCTTCTACGCTGAGGATGCGGAGGCCATGAAGCGAAGCCACAAGCGCATCGCCAGCACCTTCCCCATCAGCCGCGTGTACCAGGCCCACATCCCGACCTACGCCGCAGGCTACTGGCTCTTTGGCTTTGCAAGCAAGAAGTACCACCCCATTGATGATATGGATGCGGATCGCTGGACCAGTCTCCACCTCCGCACCAAGTACTATACCACGCGTCTTCACAAGGGAGCCTTCTACCTTCCGGCCTTCCTTGAGGAAATGCTGAAGGAAGTTGAGTAACCTCCCAATCTACTGTCAAAATTGTGATTTCTTAAACCCAGCAGTAGTTTCACAGGAAATTCTTCCGCCAGAAATGTAGTTTTTCTGATTCGACAGTTGTTGCCATGACAAACATACCGCCTAGCATGCCATTTTGTCCGCCAGGCGGTAGTAATTACCGTAAACCGTACCGCCCGACATGCCTTTTCTTCCGCCAGGCGGTAGTAATTACCGTAAACCGTACCGC
>JAEEGL014021551.1_pt1 | contig 25239 bp, 20 predicted proteins | sample 9134231 | NCBI WGS metagenome assembly JAEEGL01 (sample SAMN16246548, study PRJNA631951) | gut metagenome | biome: gut microbiome; feature: rumen; material: fiber-attached | host: Bos | place: Iran: Karaj | collected 2018-10 | reverse complement strand
CTTTATAATTCGAGAAGCGATGATCTGAAGAAACAGGAAGACTTCATCGATCCTATCAGGAAGCTAAATATCCAGGAGCTTGAAAAAAGCAAGATCTCTTCCGATCTTCATGACTCTTCTGTTCAGATCATTACCGGGCTTATTCATAAGTGTGAGCTGATCAGACGTCTTCTTGATTATGATGTGGACAGGGCGAAGGGTGAGATGACCGGGGTAATAAGTGAGCTTAAGTACGCCGTTTCCGAGCTTCGAGGCGTTATCTTTAATCTTCGTTCCCCGTCATTCGCCGATAAATCTTTAAAATCTTCCATCGAAGATTTTTGCAGGGGCAGGAATAAAGACAAAGCCTTTAGGGTTTCTGTTGATCTGGTCGGCTGTGAAGATGATGTTGATTCTATCGTAAGGTATAACCTATATCGTATCTGCCAGGAAGGGTTCAATAATATCATTGCTCATTCCGAAGGTAGCAAAGCCGATATAAGGATCGACCTTTCCGGAGATAAAGTCCGACTTTCCATTTCGGATAATGGGATAGGGATGAGTGCGGATCAATTGGACGAGGCTTTCTTACCGAATAAACATTTTGGTCTTATGATAATCAAGGAACGTGCTGAGATTCTCGGAGGAGATTTTAAAATTTCTTTTCCGGAAACAGGAGGAACGCTTCTTGAAATAATTGTTCCGAAGCATATTGATGCTTTATGACAAATTTTGGGTTGGAGATTGGGTTTGAACATGATCAGGGTATTTCTTGCTGACGATCACGCTATTGTCAGAGACGGATTAAAAAAATTATTGGAATTGGAACAGGATATCGAAGTGGTGGGAGAAGCCGGAGACGGCCTTCAGTGTGTCAGACTTATCGAAACTTTGAAGCCGGATATAGCTCTTCTTGATATAAGTATGCCGAAGCTTAACGGTTTGGAGGCACTTTCTCAGATCACAAAGATCACTCCCGAAACCAAGATACTTATAGTTACCGTTCATGATGAGTTTTCATATTTTAAGGATGCCATGTCGCGAGGTGCATCCGGATATATCCTTAAAGAATCTGACTTTGATTCCTTTCTTATGGCCATCAGAACGATCGTGTCGGGTAAAAAATTTATTGATGCTAAACTTGAAGATGAGTTCAGTGATCTGCTTTCTTCCGACAGTGAACGGAACGTAAATCTTACAAAAAAAGAAAATGAGATCCTTATATATATAGCCAAGGGACTAAATAATAAGGAAATTGCCGAAAGTCTTTTTATCAGTGAAAAGACTTTAAAGAATCATATAACCAATATTTTTACCAAGCTTCATGTTAAGGACAGAACTCAGGCTGCTCTTTACGCTGTTAAGAATAATTATGTGAAACTTTGATCTGTTTATGATATAATGTTTCACGTGAAACATAAGGAGAACATATGGGAAAAACAATCGCTATTGCCAACCAAAAGGGCGGCGTGGGTAAGACAACTACAACCATCAATCTTTCTGCAGCTCTTGCCGAACTCGGAAACAATGTTCTTGTAATAGACATTGACCCTCAGGGAAACACAACATCGGGACTCGGGATCAACAAAAAGAAGCTTAAAGCCACAGTGTACGATCTCATTCTTGATGAAGTGAAGCTTGATGATGTTTTAACTAAAAGCGTGGTAGACAGAGTTACGGTTGTTCCTTCCGATGTTGATCTTGCGGGAGCAGAAATTGAACTAATCGGTGTCGAGGAAAAAGAGTTCCTCCTTAAGAAGATCGTGGACCCTGTGAGAGACAGATATGATTTTATCATTATCGACTGCCCGCCTTCACTTAATACTCTGACGGTAAACGCCATGACTACTGCTGATTCGATAATTGTTCCGATCCAGTGCGCATATTATGCTCTTGAGGGCCTTTCACAGCTGGTTCATACCATCGATCTTGTTCAGAAGAGACTTAATCCTGAACTTCAGATCGAGGGCATCGTATTTACGATGTACGATTCAAGAACGAATCTTTCCGTACAGGTCGTAGAAAACGTACAGAAGAATCTTAAACAATTCATTTATAAAACCATGATACCGAGAAATGTTCGACTTGCCGAGGCACCCAGCCACGGTCTTCCCATAACCGTTTACGATCCAAAGTCGACAGGTGCAGAGAGCTACAGAAGTCTTGCAAAGGAAGTTGTTGAACACAACAAGAGAAAATGGTATTAATGTTTCACGTGAAACATACAGGAGAAGAAAAATGGCTATAAAAAGAGGATTGGGATCGGGACTCGACAGTCTCATAACCGATGACTATTTATCGGAAGGAAAGATTCCCGGAAAATATGTTACGCAGGAATCAAAAATATCCATCAATGATATAGAACCCAACAGGGGACAGCCGAGAACACATTTCGACGAAGAATCCCTCGAAGAGCTGGCAGATTCCATTAAGCAGTACGGAATAATCGAACCTCTGGTTGTTCAGAAAAAGGGTAAGCGTTATGAGATCATCGCAGGTGAAAGAAGATTCAGAGCTGCGAGGAAAGCGGGACTTAAGGAAGTTCCGGTTGTGATCAGGGAATTTGCAGACGAGGATGTGTTTGTCATCGCCCTTTTGGAAAATATCCAGAGAAAAGACCTGAATCCGATTGAAGAAGCGCTGGCTTATCAGAGACTGATCGAAGAACACAACCTCAAACAGGAAGACGTTGCCAAGAAACTTTCCAAAAAGAGAACGACCATCACGAATTCCATGCGCCTTTTGAAACTTTCTAGGGAAGTAAGGGATATGCTTATCGCAGGATCGATAAGCGAAGGCCACGGAAGAGCTCTTCTTGGTATTGAGGATCAAAGCAAACAGCTTGAGCTTGCGAAGAAGATCGCAGAAGAAAACTTAAGCGTAAGAGAGACCGAAAGACTTGTAAACGAGCTTAAGGAAAAAGCGGAAAAGCCGGGAAAGCCCGCAAAGAAAGAAACAAGTACAAAAGAAAGAGCGTACAGAGATGCCGAAGATAAATTGAAGGCTGTTCTCGGTACAAAAGTTGAAATAAAGAAAAAGAACGAAAAAGAAGGTAAGATCGAGATCAACTATTATTCAATGGACGAGCTGGAAAGAATAATAGAGATAATCAACGGACGTGTTTGAAAAGTCAGATGAGGAAAGTATATGAGACGTATACAGACTGAGCAGATCAAGGGAAATGAGATCGTTGCAAAAGACATTTACAACGGTGAAGGTGTTATCGTTGTTGCGGCGGGAACAAAACTCAAACTGGAATATAAGCACTCGCTCATAGGGATGCATATTCATGACATCTTTATCGAGGATGAGATATCGAAGTGCATAGATGAGAAAGAATTCTCCGACGAAGTTGTAAAGGATCTTTGCTCAACAACTCTCAAGAACACGATAGAAAGTTTTGCATATACACCTTCCGAAGAGACATCGGCCCTCTGCGATATAGCGGAAGATCTTATGGAAAGCGTCCTCAGTACGAAGGAAGTGCTCTATAACGTTTCCATGGTAAGAAGATTCGACAGGACATTAAGCGATCACTGTTTGAGTGTTGCAGCACTTTCTGTTCTTACGGCGCTTAATTCGGGAATGTCTCCCGTGACCACAAAAGAGATAGCGATAGGTGCACTTCTTCATGACATCGGTTACCTCAGCATGAAGATCGACTATCAGAACATCAACAAGTTAAATCTGACGGAAGACGAAAAGAAAGAGATCAAGAGGCATGTCGTATACGGCTATATGCTTGTGGAGAAGCACGACTGGCTCGGACCCATCGCCAAAGATATTATCCTGTATCATCATGAGAGGATCGACGGCTCGGGATATCCCTTCAGACTTTCGGGAGAAAGGATCAAGCCGGAGGTAAGACTCGTGTCAATATGCGATGCATTTGACAACATGATCTACGGAATGCTTGAACCCAAGAAGAAGGTTTATGAAGCGATGGAATACATCATGGGTAATGCAGGCACGAAGTTTGACAGAGAACTTGCAATGAAGTTCAATTCATCCGTTGCCGCTTATCCTGTAGGAACACTTGTAAAGACAAACACCGATGAGGTTTGTATCGTCATCAGACAAAACAATCAGGCGCCCACGCGTCCTGTCATGAGAAAGCTGAAGACTGATGCAAACGGTGAGTGGGAAGCAACGGAAGTTGAATACGATCTTACGAAAGAGCTCACCATGTTTATTATCGATACAGTGGAAGAGTAATTTTTGAGGAATATAATGAATTGTATGTTGCAAACCATCGGTTTCAGTGAGATAGAAGGCATTGAAGCCGAGAGAAGATTAAAAGACGAGCTGATATACGGAGTCTCGTTAAAAAAGACACGGACGGCAAAGCTGAATGACAGCAGAACGGCCGTGGAGATAATGTGCGAGATCGCTCCGAATACGGGAGTCATATACCGCGGAGAATATGATAAAACGGGATTTTTCCTCTCGGATTGTTTTTTTCCGGCGCATATTTCGGAAAAGCTGAGTCTTCGTGAGCCGATAATGATAAGCAAGCGTATGGACAGCAATGCCTATACCGCAATGGCTTATGATTATGCACACAAGATACCGATCATCTTCTATCTTCAGAATGAAATAGATATGTATCTGCATTCCGATCCCAATGATAAGGATCACGAATGTGAGGTGTATCTTTCGGGAATAGCCGATGAAGGAAAGATAATCCTTCCTGTTGAAGGCATGGATGATGAACCCGAAGACACAGAAGATGTAAAAGATGAAAAACTGCCTGACATCTTCGGTGAAGAGGATGATAAGGAAAACGATATAGAAAGACAGCTCAGGCAGATGACTGAGAAAGAAGTCTTTGAATATATCAGTATGACAGCAAGATCGAGAGACGAAGACATATACTCGATCATTGAAACGACATTCATGCCCTGTGGTACGGAGGTCGACACATATACTATCATAGGAAAGATCAAATCCGTTGAAAGCCAGGAAAATTTCAGGACCAAAGAAGAAATGTATATCCTTGGCGTGGAATGCAACAAGGTTTTCATGGAGATCTGTATAAATAAAAACAAACTGATGGGTGAACCGGAGGCCGGAAGACGCTTCAAAGGAAATATCTGGCTTCAGGGTTACGTAAAGTGGAATACGGAGAAAAAGAATGACTAAACACGTGGATTACAAAACATATGGCGTATGCTCAAAAGAGATACATTTTGACATCGAGGACGGAATCGTAAAGAATGTGACCTTCGTCGGAGGCTGCAAAGGAAACACTCAGGGCGTGGCAAGACTTGCAGAAGGCATGAGCGCGGAAGAAGTTGTAAAGAGACTTAAAGGAGTAGAATGCCGCGGAGACAATTCCTGTCCGAACCAGCTGGCTTTGGCCGTTGAACAGGCCCTTGCAAATTAGTCTGATAAAGGACTGACTAAAAGAGCAAAAGGAAAACAAGATGAAGAAAACGGAATTTAAACCCGGCAATATGCTGTTTCCGGTACCTGTAGTACTGGTGAGTTGTAAAAGACCCGGGGAGAAAACAAATCTGATAACACTGGCATGGGCGGGAACCGTAAACAGCGATCCTCCCATGGTATCGATCTCGGTAAGAAGGGAAAGATACTCTCATGCCATAATCGAAGAAACAAAAGAATTCGTGATCAATCTTGTGAATAAGGAACTGACCTTTGCCGCTGACTGGTGCGGAGTTAAATCAGGAAAGGATTTCGACAAATTTGCCGAAATGAAGCTTAAAGAACAGAAGTCTTTAAAGGTTGATGTTCCCGGGATTGAGAGCAGTCCGGTAAATCTTGAATGTCGTGTTACGGAGAGCAAAGATCTCGGAAGCCATACGATGTTTCTTGCGGAGATCGTTGCGGTAACCGTGGATAACAATTACCTCGATAAGAACGGAAGATTCAGAATGAATGACGCAAATCTTACGGCATATTGCCACGGCGCTTACAGAGCACTGGGCGAATGCATCGGAACCTTCGGTTTTTCGGTAAAGAAGAAATAATAAAAAAGCTTACCTCGGTAAGCTTTTTTATATTGGCTATTTATCGGCATTTGCGATAATGAATTCGTAGACAAGATCGATAAGCGCTTCGGTACGAAGACCGGTCTCTTCGTTTTCGGCAAGCATGGACTCTTTATCGGAATAACCGTAATCTGCCATGTTCTTTTCAAGCCAGAGGTCAAATGCTTCATCGGAAACTTCAATGCCTTCGTTTATGGCGATGGCTTTTGCGAAGTGCTGAAGATGAACCTTATCGAAAGCGGCCTGATCGGTGAGAAGCCTCAGGTATTCGGTGGAAGGAATGCCGTAATAATAGTAAAGTACGGACGAAACATCTGCCTGAAGGAATGAAGCAAAGGCGCTGGCTGTCGAATAGTAGTAATTATACATGTTATCCGAATAGCCCTTTATCTCATCGTCCGAAAGATTTACTATCTTGAAATTCGTAAAGAGATAGTCGTGGATCTGCTCGTCATAGGAGCTGTCGATCATCTTGGCTTTTACGGAATCAAAATAGTCTTTAACCGTATCTTTATTGAATTTTTCTTTTACAAGTGCATCCGTAAGGTCAGGCACAACCTGCTCGATGACGTGCTTGATCGTAACATCGAAGGTGGCGGGTTTTCCTGCAAGTTCCTCAGCATAATTCTCCGGGAAGTTCACGCTTACAAGAACAGTGTCTCCGGCCTTGGCGCCCACAAGCTGATCTTCAAAGTTGTCAATAAAGGAATGGGAACCAAGTACAAGCTCGTAACCTTCACCCTCTTCGTAGGTGCCGCCGTCAAAGGCAACTCCGTCTACTTTTCCGACAAAATAGATCTTTACGGTGTCACCGAGCTTTGCGGCTCTGTCAACTTCTGTGGGAACGGCATATTGAGAAAGCGTTTCCGAGATATTTGCATTCACTTCTTCGTCGGAAACGGAAATGAGCTTGATGCCCTTATACTCAGAAAGGGTAACGGAAGTCTCCTTTTCGGCATCCGTTATGATCACGGGAAGGGGAGTCGGAGTAGGTGTATCTGTGGGTAAGGGAGTGGGTGTATCCGTAGGTGCGGCCGTGATCTGAGGAGCGGGATCTGCGGGCTTTTTACCGGAACATGCGGTAACAAAGGTTATTGCCGACAATAAAAAAACAGCAGTAATGATCTTCTTTTTCATGATGTATCCTATCTTTAAATTGATTTGTGTCCAAAGGGCACTTGAATAATTATAGCTTCATTGAGAATGGAGGTCAATGGGAAATAAAAAAGACCTTCCCTTGAAAGTGAAGGTCTTTGAATGCAAGTATCAATGGAAAACTGTGATGAAGTTTTCAAGCACATCGGCTGCCTTTTCGATATCGGAGGTCTTCTCGTTTACGGTGCTCATTGTGGTTGCTATGTTAGAAACGCTTGCACTGCATTCCTGACAGGAAGCTGCGTTCTCTTCGGCAATGGCACTAAGGTCGGAGATGGCAGAAACAACGGCGGCCTTTGCGGCGGTGAGTGATTCGGTGTCGTTGGAGATGCTGGTGATCTGAGCAACGGAAGAATCAACCTGATCCTTAAGCTTATTGAAGGATTCGCGGGTCTGCATAACCTTCTCCTGCTCTTCGGAAATGATACCGCCGATCTCACCGATAACCTTGGAGGATTCGGATGAGAGATTAATGATATCTTCAACGATCTCGTTGATCTGCTTAACAGACTCGGCAGAGTTGGCTGCAAGTGCTCCGATCTCATCGGCAACAACCGCAAATCCGCGTCCCGACTCTCCCGCTCTTGCTGCCTCAATGGAAGCGTTCAGTGAAAGGAGTCTGGTCTTGTTGGCAATGCCGGAGATCATATCTGTAGCGGCTGTAACTCTTACGATAGCTTCGTTCAGCTTGTTCATATGATCGGAAATATTTGCGGCAGAACTTACGGACTGCTTGGAAGCCTCATATACATCTGCGAGATCCTTTGAGGAGTTCTCGGAGATCTCATTCATCATTCTGGAAGCTTCGGTAAGAGTATCAATACTTGAAGCAACGGATTCAATGCTGTGTCCTATATTAATGATCTGGTCGTTGATGGACTGGATGGTGGTATCAAGGGAGCAAGCCGTTTCGGAAAGCTCGGCAACTACGGTATCGATAACATCCGCGCCGTTCGCAACGTCTCCGCAGAGATCCTTGGTCTCTTTGACGACAGACTTTAAGGTTGTCGAACTGTTTCTGATATCCGTAACAATGGTGTTAAGACTGTCACGAAGCTTGGTCGAGGAATCTACGATCTCGGAAGTTTCCTTTAATTTACTTGTTATCTCGATGGGCTCGGTAATATGCGCATCCGCAAGTTTAACGGTGGCTGCGGTGACTCTTGCGAGAGGTTTTGTAACGATGCCCGCAACGAAGAAGATGGCTGCACCGAAACCGAATACAAGGAGAATGGCAACAAGAACCAGCTGGCTCAAAAGAGAATTTGTAGCTGCCTTGATGTTTGCATCGGGCTTGCCGGCAAATGCCATTCCGACACGCTTGCCGTTTTCGTCATTTAAGGGCTTGTAGCAAACGGTGTAGGATTTTCCCATTATCACAACGCCTTCTTTGAAGACGGTCTTACCTTTATTGAATACGTCATCGGTGATCTGAGCGTCTGCGGTGGTTCCGAAAGCACGCTTACCGGATGCATCAACGATGGAAGAAATATATCTTGTAACGCTTCCGTCGGCATTGGCCTTGAAGAGCGTCATCTCGACCTCGTTCTCAAGTCCGGAGTCGATGAAATCGTAATCTTCATCAACAGTACCCAGGGCGACGGATGCGTTCCAGTCGACGCTGAAGTAACTGATGATGGAATCCGCATAAATCTCAAGGATCGTGTTTGTATCCTTTTTTAATTCACTTTTGATCTTTGACATACTGACTGTCGTGGAGACCAACAGTGAAAAAAGAAGCGGCACGATACTGATAAGCAACATTACCGTGAGCATGTTAAGTTTCTTTTTCATAAATCAATCCTCCGATAATAACAAGTATTATTCCCCTCTATTATACCATATCTAAAGCAGAATAAAAGCGACATTACATAAAAAGCCGAAAAAAATAGGTCCGAAATGGGAAAATTTTTAAAAAAGGATAAAAAAACAATATAAATCTAAAATCATTTGCTTAAGTGATTGATAAAACGTTGACTTTGCTTATACGTTGATTTATTATGAAAAAACAGACACCACCGCATTTGCGGCAATATCCGAAGGATAAAGCGCAAAGGAGAACGGATGAAAAAAATAACGGTCATAAACAAAGAGTTCACGAGATTCTTAAAGAACCGTGACAGCGCTTATATCGACTACCTTACGCAGCTCCCCGACAGACGCGGGATGTATGACTATTATAACAAATTACGGAAGCATACTTATGTATCCGTCTTTTTCATGGATAGAGACAATTTCAAGCAGGTGAACGACGTTTACGGTCATTCTGTGGGTGACGAACTCCTCAAGACTCTTGCCGACTACCTCAAGGAGAAGTTTCCGAAAACATCCGGCATATACAGGATGGGCGGTGACGAGTTTGTTGCCATTACCGAAGGCAACAAGAACGAGACGGAAGTCATTGCCATGGCGACAGAGATCCTGAACGGATTGCAGAGTATGGAATTCAGAAGCGACGTTCGTTCACAGCTCACGCTTTCGGTGGGTATAATCGCAAATCAGAGTGCGGCCGCAAATCTGGACGAGATACTCAAGAAATGCGACAGCGCGATGTACCGCGCAAAGCAGAAGGGAAAGAATTCCTGCGTCATCTTTAACTCGCTTGAAGATGAAATGAAAAAAAACAGCGAGATAGAGGAAGAAATGGAAGCGGCTTATACGCACAATGAGTTTGTTCCCTATCTCCTTCCGAAGATCAATATGCTGACGAGGCAGGTGTACGGTGCGGAGCTCCTTGTGCGCTGGGTACACTGGCTCGACGGGGTAAGATGTCCCGATACCTTTGTTCCCATATTCGAGAAAAACGGTCAGATATCAAAGCTTGATTTTTATATGTTCGAGGCAGCCTGCAAGATGAAGGAAGACTGGAAAGGCACGCCCCTTGAGAACATTGTGCTGTCGGTTAATTTTTCTCCCGTGAGCTTCTATATGAAGGGCTTTAAGGAAAGGCTCACTGCAATGGCGGATAAGCATGGCATACCTCACGACAGGCTTGAGATCGAAATACCGGGAAAGACCTATACGAATTGCTCAGAAACAGTCATTGAAACCGTGAAAGCATTAAAGGATGCGGGTTTCATGATCGCATTGGATAATTTTGGAGGAACATATTCATCCCTCACATCCATAAAGGATATGCCGATCGATACGGTAAAATTCGAAAAGGGCTTCATAACTTCGACGACTGAGGATCCGAGAGGAAAGAAGATATTAAGAAACCTGATCACGCTGTGCAAGGATCTTAAAGTGGATATACTCGCGATCGGCGTTGAGAATGCGGAACAGGAAAAGACACTGATATCATGCGGCTGCTATAATGCTCAGGGATACTATTACCGCGAGCCCTCCGCAGAGGAAGAATTCATAAAATATGCGCTCAGCAACAGTCAGAATGCAATAGAGCCCGTGCACTTCAGCTTTAACGGGACGTTGCTTTCGGATGACGGCAAATATGTTGCGGAGACGTTGCCGACAGCCTTTGACGGAAAAATGGAATACGGTGAGGGGCCTGTGGAAGGAACCGGATCGATACATTTTCCGGGAGGAAGTATTCAGGAAAACATGCTGCGTCTTCCGAACGAGGTGCTGAGAACAGAGAGCTGGACCATCGCTTTCTGGATGAAGGCGGAGGAGGTTGCGAAGTGGACCGTCACATTTTATATCAAATATGAAATGGGCTTTGTTGCGTTCGCACCGAAAACAGGTGAGGATGAATGTGCATACAGGATAAGGGATTCAAGGGATGCTTCCGACTGGTACGATACCTGTGCCGAAATGCTTCCCATGAACGAATGGGTTCATGTTGCCCTCACTTATGATGCGGAATACGAGAAGACCGGACTTTTCATTAACGGCAAATGGGCAGCAAGTCTTGAAAATGTGCCGACTCAGCGAAATGTTTACACGTTCTGGCTTGGGGGCGATCCTTACAAGCGTTCGTATAAAGGAAGTCTTTCTGAATTTGTGATATATCCGGAGGCAAAAAACGAAGAAGAGATAGCGGAAATGTTCGAGGCATACGGAAAGGTAAAAGGGTAAAAAAATAACGTTCACTGCGGGAATCGAACGCACAACTGATCCTTGGGAGGGACCTGTTATATCCATTTAACTAAGAGAACGAACAGAGAGATTATAGACTTAAAATACAAAAAAGGCAAGACTGTAAAGGGAGATTTTTATGAAAATCAATTTTAGGAGAAACAAGGGTTACAAAAAGGGAGGCAGGTCAAAGCCCACGGATGCCGCGACCAAGGTTATGTCGGGAATGCTGTTTGCGGCAGCCTGCTTCATTGCAATCTTTGTTCTGGTGGAATTTCATGAACTGTACGTGGTAGTCGGGATAGCCTGTGCTCTCCTGATGGGCGCGGCCTTCTGGTTCCTTGATTCCATGCTTTCCGGCAAGGACGATATATTCGATGAGCTTACGAGAGCCCAGGAGGAGATGGACAGGGCCCGAGAAGAGGAGCGTAAGAAAGCCGACGACGAGTTTAAGAAAAAGATCGAGGAACAGGTAGCAAGCCTCGATAAGACCAGTCGGGCAATGTACGAGGCATTGCAGAGAAGTGCCGATATCCAGGAAAATCACCTTACACAGATGCAGATAAAGATCGATAAAGTTATCATCGATCAGAATGCCGGCGTTAAGACCATGATCAAATTCAACAAGGAAAACGCCCGTCAGATGGCACTCAGCGAGAAGGCCACCCTGGAAGAGATTGCCACAAGGATCCCTGTGGGTGTACATACCGGAAGGATAGCGTCAAACGAAGACAGAAACAGCTATGTTGATGAAAGAGACCTGTTTGTCGGAAGCGATGACGAGAACGTGACTGAAGACGAGATCTCTTTCGACGCTCTTGATTCCCTTATTCCGAACGATATTCCCGAAGAAGCTCCCGCTGACATATTCATCGACAACGAGCCTGAGAATGTTTTTGACGGTCTGATGAACGATGTGACCGAAGAGCCTGCGGCCGAAGAAGCAGCGCCGGTCATCATCGACCCTGATATTGCGGAAACCGATATATCGGAGCCCGTTATTGAAGAACCTGCAATAGAAGAATCTGCAGTAGAAGAACCTGCTATAGAAGAACCTGCAATAGAAGAGCTTGTCATAACTGAGCCGGAAGTTGCGGAGACGGCAGGACCGGAAGTAGCAGAGCAGGAAGTAACGGAACCTGAGATAACACTTGATGAAATGCCTTCCGAAGATGACTTATCCGTACTCGATCAATTGCTCGGAAATGAGATGCCTGTAGGCGAAGAAGTTGTGGATATACCTGTAGAGGGACAGCCGGACGAAACCGTGGAAGTACCTCTTGAAGATATTTTGAACGAGGAAGCTCAGATCGCTTCGGAAGAAGCGGTTCCCGATGTATTTGCAGACCTTTTGGGAAATGCGGAGCCGGAACCGGTTGCGGAGCCTGAGATCCCTGCAGAACCGGAAATCCCTGCGGAGCCCGAAGTTCCCGTTGAAGAAGCGCCTGTTGAAGCGGCACCCGTCGAAGAAACACCTGCAGAAGCACCTGCGGAAGCGGCACCCGCTGACCCGCTTGCTAACCTTGCATCTGCGGGAGTTGATCTTTCCAACCCGATGGCAAACCTTTCGGCAGACGATATCGCAAAGCTTTTTGAGGCAGCAAGAAATTCATAAAGTCGACCGGACAATACATAAGCCCATGGTTGTGTGCTGTAAACCGCATAACCGTGGGCTTTTATGATAAAACCGTTACTGTTCGCGACGGCATAAGACATGGTGATTTTTGGTGATTTTTGAGCAAAGATTGTGTTGACCGCAAAAAGGTGGTAATATATGATGTACGCGACAAAGTTTTGTTATTTTGAAATATATTAATCATAACTCATAGTTTCAGGAGGAAAAACAAATGAAGTTCTTTATTGACACAGCAAATGTGGACGAGATCAGAAAAGCAAATGACATGGGTGTTATTTGCGGCGTTACCACAAACCCTTCTCTTATCGCAAAGGAAGGAAGAGACTTCAAGGAAGTTATCAAGGAGATCACGAGCATCGTTGACGGACCAATCAGCGGCGAAGTAAAGGCTACCACGGTTGATGCCGAAGGCATGATCGCAGAGGGAAGAGAGATCGCAAAGATCCATCCCAACATGGTCGTTAAGATCCCTATGACCGTTGAAGGACTTAAGGCTGTTAAGGTACTCAGCAAGGAAGGCATCAAGACAAACGTTACACTCATCTTCTCCGCAAACCAGGCACTTCTTGCGGCACGCGCAGGCGCAACCTATGTTTCGCCTTTCCTCGGAAGACTTGATGATATCTCCATGCCCGGTATCGATCTCGTAAGAACGATCTCCGAGATCTTCCAGATCTACAACATCGAGACAGAGATCATCGCAGCATCCGTAAGAAATCCCATCCATGTAACGGATTGCGCACTTGCAGGTGCCGATATCGCTACTGTTCCTTACAAGGTTATCGAGCAGATGACAAAGCATCCTCTTACAGCTGAAGGGATCGTTAAGTTCCAGAACGACTACAGAGCTGTTTTCGGTGACAAATAAGAGTAAATCCATATCAAAGGAGAAAATAAATGGCTAACAAGATCGATCAGATGTCCGCAAACGCTATCCGTGTACTTGCGGCAGACGCAGTTCAGAAAGCTAAATCGGGACATCCCGGACTTCCTCTCGGATGCGCCGATATCGCTTACGAGCTTTGGGCAAAGAAATTAAAGCACAATCCCGCAGACCCCGACTGGGCTGACAGAGACCGTTTCATCCTTTCGGGCGGTCATGGTTCGACACTGCTCTATTCACTTCTTCATTTGTTCGGCTACGGACTTAAGAAGGAAGATCTTATGCAGTTCAGACAGCTTGATTCCCTTACACCCGGCCATCCCGAGTATCGTCACACAAAAGGTGTTGAAGCTACAACGGGACCTCTCGGCGCAGGTATGGGCATGGCAGTGGGAATGGCTATAGCGGAAGCACATCTTGCGGCAAAGTTCAACAAGCCCGGCTACCCGGTAGTTGACCATTACACCTACGCACTGGGCGGAGACGGCTGCATGATGGAAGGAATCTCCCACGAAGCATTTTCGCTTGCGGGAACCCTTAAGCTTTCCAAGCTCATCATCATCTATGATTCCAACAAGATCTCCATCGAGGGAAGCACAGATATCGCTTTCACCGAGGATGTGGCAAAGAGAATGGAAGCCTACGGCTTCCAGGTTATCGTTGTTGATAACGGAAACGATATGGATGCCATCGGTCGTGCCATCGACGAGGCAAAGGCTGACAAGGAGCGTCCTTCCTGCATTATCGCAAAGACACAGATCGGTTTCGGTTGTCCCGCAAAGCAGGGAAAGGCATCTGCGCACGGCGAGCCTCTCGGAGACGAGAATGTGGCAGCTCTTAAGGAAAATCTCGGCTGGCCTTCTCAGGAAGCTTTCTTCGTTCCTCAGGAAGTTTATGATAACTATGCAGCTATCACCAAGTCCCTTGCACCTGCAGAGGATGAGTGGAAGAAGATGTTTGCCGACTACTGTGCTAAGTTCCCCGAGATGAAAGCTGAGTGGGATAAGGTCTTCGATCTCGATATCGCAAAGAGCCTTATCGACGATGCAGACTTCTGGGCATTTGAGGACAAGCCGGAAGCAACGAGAAATCTTTCCGGAACGGTCATCAACAGACTTAAGACTAAGGTGCCCGGCCTTATCGGCGGTGCAGCTGATCTTTCTCCTTCGACAAAGACATATATGAAGGATATGGGAGATTTCTCCGCAGAAGACAGGACCGGCAGAAATATGCACTTCGGCGTACGTGAGATCGCCATGACCGCTATCGGAAACGGTATCACACTCCACGGCCTCCGCGGATTTGTTTCCACATTCTTTGTATTCTCCGATTATACAAAGCCCATGGCAAGACTTTCTTCGATCATGAGGATACCTACGACCTATGTATTCACACATGATTCCATCGGTGTCGGAGAAGACGGACCTACCCACGAGCCTATCGAGCAGCTTGCTATGCTCCGCGCTCTTCCCAACTTCCATGTATTCCGTCCCGCTGACGCTACGGAGACCATCGCTGCATGGTATGCTGCGGTAACTTCCAAGGAGACTCCTACGGCGCTTGTACTTACCCGTCAGAACCTTCCTCAGCTTAAGGGTTCATCCAAGGAAGCACTTAAGGGCGGATATATCCTTCAGGATTCCGAGAAGGCTACTCCCGATGCAATCATCATCGCAACAGGATCCGAGGTTCAGTGGGCAGTCAATGCAAAGGCTGAGCTTATTAAGGAAGGCATCGATGTAAGAGTTGTTTCCATGCCTTCAACGGATGTTTTCGAAGAGCAGTCCGAGGAATACAAGGAGAAGGTTCTTCCGAAGGCAGTTCGCGCAAGAGTTGCGGTAGAAGCTCTTTCCGATTTCGGTTGGGGCAAATACGTGGGTCTTGACGGAGAAACCGTTACAATGAAGGGATTCGGTGCCTCCGCTCCTTATTCCGTGCTTTTCCCGAAGTTCGGATTTACCACGGAAAAAGTCGTAAAGACAGTTAAGAAGACTCTCGGAAAGTAATATGGTGTATTTATGAAAAACGAATTATTTAAGATCGGCTCACTGACAATACACGGCTACGGCCTCATGATCGCAATCGGTATCATCACCGCTTATCTTGTGCTCGAATTCAGAGCAAAGAAAAGAGGCTGGAATCCGGATCATGCATTCGATATGGCTGTATGTGCGGCGCTTGGCGGTGCGGTCGGAGCAAAACTGCTTTATTATATAGTAGAGATAAAGTCGATAATTGCAGAGCCGAGGCTTCTGTTGAACATCGCAAACGGCTTTGTGGTTTACGGAGGTATCATCGGCGGTTCGATCTGCTGTATCGTTTATTGCAGGATCAAGAAGCTCAACACTCTGCAGTGGTTTGACCTTGTGCTTCCCGAGATCGCGATAGCGCAGGGCTTCGGAAGAATAGGCTGTCTGCTTGCGGGCTGCTGTTATGGTGCGGAGACAACGGGGGCTATACACATCATTTTTCATGATTCGCTCTTTGCGCCCAACAATGTTTGGCTCTATCCCACACAGATAATGTCGTCGCTTGCAAACTTCCTTAATTTTGCGGTGCTCGTGTTTGTGATCCCGAGGATCTTTAAAAAGCCCGGTGTGGTATCTGCGTTCTATCTGATCTTTTACAGCGTAGGACGTTATATCATAGAATTCTTCCGCGGTGACATTGAAAGAGGATCCGTCGGAAGTGTTTCGACCTCGCAGTTCATTTCGTTTTTCATTTTTGCAGCGGGTATTGCTTTATTTGTAATATGCATGAAATTCAGTGTTATTCCTGCCCCCGAAAGTGCGGAGCAGACCGCGGAGATCCCGACAACGGAGCCGGAGGAAACAAAGGAAGCCGAAGAATAGGATTTTGCGGAGTATCAAACAGAATAATGATTTCAAGGGCGGCTCTTCACTTTTGGGAAGAGCCGTGTTTGTCCGGAAAAGAAGGGTCCGGAACGGTATTCTTCTCGGGATGTAATCTTAAGTGCGTTTACTGCCAGAATAAAGAGATCTCAAGAGGCATAGCCGGGCACGAAGTGAGTGTGGAAGAGCTTTCGGAAGAGTTTATGCGCCTCAAGGCTCTCGGTGCCAACAATATAAATCTTGTGACGCCGTCGCATTATTATCCGCAGATAAGAGAAAGTCTGCTTTTGGTGAAGGATCGCCTAGGGATACCCGTTGTTGCGAATACTTCTTCCTATGATGACGTGGATACGCTAAGAACCATGGAAGGTCTCATCGATATTTACCTTGCCGATATGAAATATATGTCTTCCGAGCTTGCGGACAGGTATTCCAAAGCTCCCGACTATCCGGAGATCGCAAAGAAAGCAATTACTGAGATGTTTCGTCAGGTAGGGGAAGCGGAGTTTGATGAAAGAGGCATGATGAAAAAGGGAATGATCGTAAGAAACCTTCTTCTTCCCGGTCATGTCAGGGAATCAAAAGAATGTATAAGGTACATTTACGAAACCTACGGCGATTCTGTATATATTTCCCTTATGAGCCAATATACGCCCTTCAGGATACCGGAAGAGTTTAAAGAGATCGATAGAAAGTGCACAAAGAGAGAATACGCACGCCTTTTGGATTATGCGATGGAACTCGGTGTCACGAATGCTTTTATACAGGAAGGCGACGTTGCTACGGAAAGTTTTATACCTGACTTTGAATAATAAAAGCCCCTCTGAAAGCTTGCTTTCAAGAGGGGCTTTGCTGTTGTATATTTTGCGTAAAGTATTACGCCATCTGTGCCTGGCAAAGGTTGTAGTACTCTCCCTTTTTGGCCATGAGTTCGTTGTGCGAACCGGCTTCAACGATACGGCCGTGATCCACGACAAAGATACGGTCTGCATTTTTGATCGTCGAAAGTCGATGGGCGATAACGAAGGAAGTTCTGCCTTTGAGGAGCTGTGCTATTCCTTTCTGGACAAGGATCTCGCTCTGTGTATCGATAGAGGAGGTGGCCTCATCCAGGATCAGGATCTTGGGCATGGATACCATTGTTCTGGCAAAAGCGAGAAGCTGACGCTGTCCAACCGAGAGGCCTGCGCCCCTTTCTTGAAGCTCGGTCTCGTAGCCTTTTTCAAGTTTCATGATGAAGTCATGGGCGTTGACAGCCTTTGCAGCTGCTTCGATCTCTTCCTGAGTGGCGTCAAGCTTGCCGTAACGGATGTTTTCGGCGATGGTGCCCGTGAACAGGAAGTTGTCCTGAGTCATGACACCCATCTGCTTACGAAGACTTTCCACGGTGACGGAAGTAAGATCGTGCTCGTCGATCAGTATCCGGCCATCTTTAATATCATAAAAGCGGCTGATAAGGTTCGCAATGGTCGATTTACCCGCTCCGGTCGGGCCGACAAGTGCGATGGTTTCGCCGGGTTTTACCTTGAAGCTTACGTTGTCAAGAACGCCCTTCTTGTCATCGTAGGAGAAGGAAACATTCTTGAACTCTACGCTTCCCTTGATCTCGGGAAGCTCGGATGCGCCCTCTCTGTCGAAAACCTCGGGCTCGGTGTCGATAACTTCGAAGATTCGGTTTGCTCTGGCTACATTTCTTACAAGGTTTGTATAGAGATTACCGAGGGAAGAAATGGGACGCCAGATCATTCCGGCATAGGTCGAAAATGCAATGAGTGTTCCGACGGGTGCTTCCTCGATACCTATGAGCTTGACTCCGACATAGTACATACATATCGTTGAAAGCATTGTCGTAAACTCGATGATGGAGTTAAAAAGGTCACCGATCTTAACGGCATCGCGGAAGGAATCCTGATGCTCGTCAACTGCCGTTTTGAAGGACGCTGCCGTCTCTTCCTCGGCGGCAAAGCCCTGAATGATACGCATTCCCGATATATCCTCGTGGATAACGCCGGAAAGGTTCGAAGACTTCTTGCTGTGGATGTGCCAGAGCGAGGAGCACTTGATCCTTATATAAAAGAGTCCGGCAATGAGAAGAGGCGTGGAAACAAGGGTTGCGGCTGCCAGCAGCGGGTTCTTCATGAACATGATGACCAGAACCGCGATCAGTGTGATGAACTGGGGCAGGAGCGTTACTACAAGATCTTGCAATACACCCTTCAGAGAGTTTACGTCTTCTATAACGCGGGAAAGGATCTTACCTGCGGGAAGGCTGTCGTAGAACTTGAGTCCGAGCTTCTGAAGATGTGTGTAGAGCTCATCACGGATCGTAACAAGTATTTTGTTTGAGATCTTTGCCATCAGGTACATCCTTGTTTTTACCGCGGCAAAGAGGATAACGTTAAGGATAAGGGCTACTATCGCAAGCCTGTAAAGGGATTCGAAATCTTTCTCGGCGATGCATACATTTACCGCGCGCTCGATAATGAGCGGGTTGATAAGTGTGATCGCAGTTGCTACCGCAATGACCGAAAGAACGAAAACGATGGTTCCCTTGTATTGTAAAAGATATTTGGCGAGACGGAGTATCGTCCTTGTCTTATCGGCAAGGGCTGTATTCTCGTCTTTTTTGGTAGAATTGACTGCCATTATGCCACCTCCCCGTATTGTGCACAATATGTTTCGTAGTATAAGCCCCGGAGAGCAAGAAGTTCATCGTGTGTGCCGCGTTCTGCGATGGCACCGTCCTGAAGGACGATGATCTCGTCAGCATTTTTAACGGCAGAGATACGATGACCGATAATGATCTTCGTTGTGTTTGTGAGTTCTCTTAAGACACCCTGGATCTCAAGCTCGGTTTCCGTATCGAGAGCGGAGGTCGAGTCATCGAGAACAAGCACGGGAGCATTCTTTGCAAGCGCTCTTGCAATGCTGATCCTCTGCTTCTGACCGCCGGAAAGTCCGACGCCGCGTTCTCCGATAACGGTCTCTTCACCTTCGGAAAGGTTGTCGACGAATTCGGAAGCTCTCGCCATTTCGAGGCACTTGTGTACCAGTTCGTCCGAAGTGCCGTCATGCTTACCGAAGCGGACGTTCTCACTGATGGTGTCAGAGAAAAGGAATACATCCTGGGATACCTGAGCAATGCTCTGCCTGAGTTGTGTAAGAGAAAGGTTTCTGATATCGACGCCGTCAAGCTTTATGCAACCGGAATCCGCATCATAGAAGCGGAACAGGAGCGTAAGGATCGATGTTTTACCGGAACCCGTCGCACCCATGATACCCAGAGTCTTGCCTGCGGGAAGACTGAAGGAGATGTCCTTTAAGATATCCTTGTTGTCAAGCTTAAAGGAAACATCGTCGAACTCGATGGAACCCTTAACGGTCTCAAGCTTTGTGGGAGTCTCGGGAGATTTGATCATGGGAACTTCCGCGGCCACTTTCTTAAGCTTCTTATAGGAAGCCAGAGCCGATGCGATCTCGTTACTTACCCATCCGATGGTCTCCATGGGCCATACAAGGTAATCGCAATATACGATGAAGGCTGCGAGGGTACCGAGGGAGATCTCGTTCGAGATGACCATGCGTCCGCCGAACAGAAGAGCTCCTATGGGAAGAAGTCTTGTGATCAGGTCGAACAAAGGCTCGTAACGAACGAGAACCTTGGAAAGATCCATACTTAGGTCGTAGTATTTTCTGTTATGACGACGGAATTTGTCCAGCTCGTATTTCTCGCGGGAGAATGCCTTTACGGTACGAACACCCGCAATATTTTCCTGTGCGACCGTATTCATCTCCGCATTGGCTTCGCTCAAATTGTCGTAAACCTTGTCAAGCTTCTTTTCAAGGACAACCGCAAGCAATATGCCGATGGGCAGGATGCATAGCGGGAAGATCGTGAGCTTGGGGGAGAGGGTGAACATGCAATAGATAACTATGCTTGTATGGAGCACGATCTCGATGGCCAGCATGATAATGAATCCGACGCCTCCGAAGGAAATGGCATCTATGTCGTTCTTCATCCTGGCGAGAAGCTCACCGGTGTTTGCTTTATCAAAATAATTAAGGGAGAGCTTCTGTATATGCCTGAAAAGATCGAAACGAACTTCGTTTCCGACCTTTACTCCCGTGACGTCGAAAGTAAATTCTTTAAAGTACTGTGTGAACGTTCTTATAAGTCCGATAGCTGCGATGCCGAGCAGGAGTCGGGGAAGAAGCTCTGTTTTGCCGTTTCCGATGACTTCATCCACAATATCTCTGATGAGCTGCGGCTTGATGTTGTCCACTACTACACCGATACAAAGACACGAAATGGCGAAAAGGTATTTGTACCAATGTTTCAGAACGTATTTAGTTAATTTTTTCATGGGTGATCCCCTTTGCGTGTAAATGTTTAGCCTATAAAGTTACTGCGCCACGGGATTATTGAGATGTAGATATAAAAATACCGTGGCAATTACCACGGTAAAAGATTCATTCCGAAATTACTTAAAATGAAAGATATACCGAGGTAAGGGTATGGTTGGTGACCGCTTTGTTATTGTAAAACGCTCGAATCATTGTCATTACTGCTTACCTCTCTTTCTTTAATATTTGTGCCCGATTCGTTAAGCACTTGCTAGAAAATAACATAGATAAAATTGTTTGTCAACACGTTTCGGAACAAAATATTAAAGAAGTGTTAAAAATTATACAACATGACCCGCAGTTATTCACTGCGGGTCGAAGGTGTTATCTGCTTTGTGCGGATCTTCGGAAGAAGATGTATGCACCCTGTACGAAGAAACTGTCGAAATCAAGAAGATCGCAGGTTACTTCGCCGTTTTTCTCGGATGTTTTGAGAGCATTTACCTCGATGTCGTAATAGAGGTAATTGCCAATATTGTTGATGCCGTTACATGCATCACGGGCGGCACGGTAGTAAAGAGGATTGTTTTCAAGAAGCTCCGATGTCTTCACCTTGTTCATGAAGACTTCATCTATGCCCTTGAACTGACCTTCGGCGTGTACTACCTCCGAAAGCGTGTGTCCCCATTTGCCTGTTTCAAGACGGTTGATGATCACGTTAGCTATGGCAAGCATGTCATCATACTCGGCTTTGTCACCCGTTTCGGCAGCGATAACGGAAGCAAAGAGATAGAATTCTTCATCCGTCATTTCTGTCGGGTGTCCGCGATCATCCATGCGGGGAAGATCGGGATCTTTTTTGTTCTGATATGCGGCTCTGATCTTAATGTCCGCGTTTCGCATCGCTTCAATATCTTCAAAACTGTAGCCGGTAGTGAAGCGGTAACTCATCATGAGGTATTCGCCTTTTACATAGCAGGTCCTGTCATAAAGGTCGGTAACGAACAGCCAGCCTTCGGGACCGGAGCCCACACCTTTAAGGAATTCCGGATGGACGGTTGAGTATCTGTCAAGAACGCCGTCGTATTCGGCTTCGGTGACATCCTGTACGGGAACCTTTCGCCGTTTGACACCGGTACTGGTCATAGCGGAGATCAGTCCTCTTCCGGCGGCATTTCTGTGTCCGTCGAGATATACCGCGGCATCGTAGTCGGTGATCACGTCTTCACGGGTGATGTAGCCCTCTTCTATCGTTCCTGTGGAGATCTTAAGCCAATCGTCCGTTTCTTCCAGGACTTTTGAATAGCTTCCGTAGTAGAGGCGACCGATAACGTTCGAATCATCAGTGTCATCCATGGAAGAACGGATCTTCACGAAGGAGTTGGCATAGACGTCCGTGATCGCTATGCCGGGATTATAATATATCGGTGTCGGCGTCGGAGTGAAAGTGGGCGTCGGCGTGTAAGTAGGTGTCGGTGTATTTGTGGGCGTCGGCGTATAAGTCGGTGTCGGCGTGTAGGTCGGTGTCGGTGTGTTGGTGGGAGTCGGAGTATTTGTGGGCGTCGGTGTGTTGGTGGGCGTCGGTGAAAGTGTCGGTGTCGGAGTAGGTCCGATTCCGGTAAAAAAGCCCTTTATGTAGACTCCTTCCACATATTCGGTGATCCCGCCGAAGAGCATAACGAGGCAGAATACTGCGATCCCTATTAAACTGTATATGATTTTGCGCTCTATTTTATTCATTTCTGATTTGCTTTCTTATTAAAGGTATAACACGAAAAATTTTATCATAGAAAAAAGAAAAAGTGAAGAACAAAAGTCAATAAATCACAGGTGTTTTGTAACAGAAATATTGTTTTAAAACAATATTGTTGACATAAAAGCTTCGCTGTGGTAAATTCTAAATGAAAACATATTAAACCTACTACAAGGAGGCAGATTATGCGTATACTTGTTACCGGAGGCGCCGGCTATATCGGAAGTCACACATGTGTGGAACTGATCAATGCAGGGCATGAAGCCGTGATCGTGGACAATCTTGTCAATTCCAGCGAAAAAGCTGTTGAGAGGATCGGAAAGATCACCGGAGTCACACCTAAGTTTTACAAGACGGACCTGCTCGACGAGAAGGGATTAAATGAAGTTTTTGATAAGGAAAAGATCGATGCGGTCATTCATTTCGCAGGACTTAAGGCTGTAGGCGAGTCGGTGCGTAAGCCGCTTGAATATTATTACAACAATATCACTGGAACCCTGAAACTCTGTGATGTCATGAGAAAGCATAACGTGAAGAACATCATCTTCAGCTCTTCCGCTACGGTATACGGATGCCCCGATAAGGTCCCGGTAACCGAGGAAAGCCCCAAGGGGACCTGCACCAATCCTTACGGATGGACAAAGAGCATGCTTGAGCAGATCCTCACCGATCTCCATACTGCGGATGAGGAGTGGAATGTGGTTCTTCTCAGGTATTTTAACCCCATCGGAGCCCATGAGAGCGGCCTGATCGGTGAAGATCCCAAGGGTATTCCCAACAACCTTGTGCCTTATGTTGCACAGGTGGCTGTGGGAAAGCTTGATAAGATAAAGATCTGCGGCGATGACTACGACACACCCGACGGAACGGGCGTACGCGATTACATCCATGTTGTGGATCTCGCAAAGGGTCATGTAAAGGCTCTTAAGAAATTCGAGGATAATGGCGGAGTCTCCGTTTACAACCTCGGAACGGGCAAAGGCTACAGCGTAAAGGAAGTTGTGGCGGCATTCTCTAAGGCATGCGGAAAAGATCTTCCCTACGAAATAGTTGAGCGCCGTCCGGGTGACATCGCAATAAACTATTCCAATCCCGAAAAGGCGTGGAAGGAGCTGGGCTGGAAGGCTGAAAAGAACATTGACGATATGTGCGCCGATACCTGGAGATGGCAGAGCAGTAACCCCAACGGTTATGAAGCATAAAGAAGTATAAAGATTTTAATAAGTGCTTGATTTTTATAAAAATATGTATATAATCATCATTTACCGAAACTACCCCCTCACGAACACAAGAGGGGGTTTTTTACGGGAAATGATTAATTACGGTGTTGACAGGTTATGCCTGAAAGGAAGGATCGATCATGGCGGCATACGAAATGTTTTTAAGTCTTGCTATCATTATATTGTTCAGCAAAGTCTGCGGACTTCTTGCTAAGAGGGTCCACGCACCTGAAGTTGTGGGTGAGATAATTGCGGGTATTGTCATCGGCCCCAGTGTTTTGGGACTGGTGTCGCTGAACAACTTCATTTCACAGCTTGCAGAAATAGGCGTAGTGCTTCTCATGTTTTCCGCGGGTCTCGGAACGAATCTCAAGGAGCTCATGAGGACAGGGGTCAAAGCTCTGCTTATAGCCTGCTGCGGAGTATTTGTCCCGCTTGTGGGAGGAACACTTCTTTATATGGGATATTACGGAAGGTCGCCTTTCGGATCGACGGAATTCTTCGAGGCTGTTTTTATCGGAGTAATAATGACTGCGACTTCTGTTTCCATAACGGTCCAGTCCCTCAGAGAGCTCGGTAAGCTTAAGACCACTGTCGGAACAACCGTTCTGTCAGCAGCGATCATTGATGATGTCATCGGTATCATTGTGCTCACATTTGTTATCGGTTTCAGGAGCGGTGACTCGAATGTTGGAAAAGTGGCTCTCTCAACCGTGCTGTTTTTCGCATTTGCCATAGTTGTGGGCTTCCTTGTTTATCTTCTCTTCAAGTGGATGGACAAGCGCTGGCCGCATACAAGAAGACTTCCCATCTGGTCTCTCGCTCTTTGTTTCATAATGGCATATACCGCCGAGAAGTTTTTCGGTATAGCAGATATCACGGGTGCTTATGTTGCCGGTATCATTCTCTGCTCGATCCAGGATCATGATTATATTGCCCAGAAAATGGATATCAACTCTTACATGATCTTCGGTCCCGTTTTCTTTGCGAGCATCGGACTTCGCACGGATATTAGCAACTTTAACAGCAATATCCTGCTTTTCAGCGTACTTTTTGTTCTTGTGGCACTTGTTACGAAGATCATCGGTTGCGGACTCATATCCAAAGCTCTCAGATTCAAATGGTCGGATTCTTTAAAGATAGGCGTCGGCATGATGACACGAGGCGAGGTTGCGCTTATCGTAGCGCAGAAAGGTCTGTCTGTCGGACTTGTTTCATCCGAGTACTTTACGGCAGTCATTCTGCTTATCGTGACATCATCGATACTTACACCCATTATACTCAAGCTTCTGTATGCTCAGGAGTCTTCAAGAGTACACGATGTGGAATAAAAAGACAAGGTAACACCGCCTCTCCCGTGGTCAGACG
>JAEEGL010964418.1_pt1 | contig 25239 bp, 33 predicted proteins | sample 9134231 | NCBI WGS metagenome assembly JAEEGL01 (sample SAMN16246548, study PRJNA631951) | gut metagenome | biome: gut microbiome; feature: rumen; material: fiber-attached | host: Bos | place: Iran: Karaj | collected 2018-10 | reverse complement strand
TTATTTAAATTAAATAAGAAGGTGATTAAATGAATTTAAGAGAAAAAGATATATACATATCTGGAGTAATAAATATGGCTTCGTATAATATGGGGCCTTCTGATATGAAGGCGGCTTGTTATAATAAAGAAAATTATCTCGAAGAATTTTCAAAAGATTATAAACTATCAAAAAACAAAATAGCATTAAAAGAAGTAAAACAAGATTATAAAAAGCGTTTACAAGAAGCACTAAATATAAACGATGAAGCTATAAAAAAATTAGATTATTTAATAACCAAAGAAGCAGGATCTTGTATTAAAACATTTGAAGTTACTGCTGAAACATTTAATTACCTAGACAATCCTAAAAATTATTTACCATTTTTCTTCCTCGAAGATATTTTCTTTATAGAATTTGAAAATATGATTATTTGCTTCATGACAGGAAATTTTGAATAAAAAACTTGACAAGTTTACTTTGCATATGATATATTAATTATGACAAGTTTACTTGTCAAGGAGGATTATATGAAAAAAGAAGATATTTTAGATAAAGCAAGAAAAGAAAATAATAAAAAAGATTTTGCATTAATTGAAACAGAAAATAAAGCTGTTAAAACAGCAGCACTTAGTATGCTTATACTTTCATGTATTTATTTCTGCCTAGAAATAATTCTAGATGGAAAAACTAATCATGGAATGTATTCTTTAATTGCTGTATATTGTGCCATATTTTATGGATATAAAGGTATAAAAACAAAAAATAAATTTGAAATTTTCTGTATGGTTCTATGGGGATTAGTATCAGTATTGCTTATAGTCTATCATATAAAAGACGTCATAGCAGGAGCTATCTAATATGGAAGATAAACTAGTATTAAAAAACAATTTAAAGGAAACACGTATAAAGAAAAAACTATCTCAACAAGAGTTAGCAAATATGGTTGGAGTATCACGTAATACAATAAGTTCTATAGAAACAGGAAAGTATTATCCAACTGCGAAACTAGCGCTTGTTATATGTATTGCTTTAGATAAAAAATTCGAAGACATATTTTATTTCTAAAAATTTGTGAAAAGTTATAGACATAATTTATTATAATATGCTACAATGCTCCTTGGAGGTAAAATATGAAAAGAGAAAAATTAAAAGCAAAAAGAAACTTAATAGATATACAGGATTTCAGCACAAAAGAAATTGATGACTTAATAAAAGTAGCCAATGATATCATTGCTCATAGGGATAAATATTCTCATAAATGTGATGGTAAAATATTGGCTACTTTATTTTTTGAGCCAAGCACAAGAACAAGACTTAGTTTTGAATCAGCTATGTTAAGACTTGGAGGTAAAGTATTAGGATTCGCAGATGCTAATGCAAGCTCAACTGCTAAAGGAGAAACACTTGGAGACACGATAGAAACAGTAAGTGGTTATGCAGACATAATTGCTATGCGTCACCCCAAAGAAGGTGCACCAGAAGTTGCTAAAAAAAGGGCAAAAGTGCCGATAATAAATGCTGGTGATGGAGGGCATAATCATCCAACACAAACTTTAACAGACTTATTAACAATAAAAAGAGAAAAGAAAAGATTAAACAATCTAACTATAGGATTATGTGGAGATCTTAAATTTGGAAGAACAATACATTCGCTAATAAGCGCTATGTCTAGGTATAAAAATATAAAATTTATTTTAATATCACCAGATGAATTAAAATTACCAGATTATACAATTACTGAAGTACTTGAAAAAAATAATATAGAATATGTTGAAACAAATGACTTAGAAAAATATATGAAAGAATTAGATGTTTTATATATGACTAGAGTACAAAAAGAAAGATTTTTTAATGAAGCAGATTATATGAGATTAAAAGATTATTATGTATTAGATAAGAAAAAACTAGTAAACGCTAAAAAAGATTTATGTGTTATGCACCCACTTCCTAGAGTAAGTGAGATAAATCCAAATGTAGATGATGATCCAAGAGCAAAATATTTTATACAAGCCCATAACGGAGTATATATAAGAATGGCTTTAATACTTAAATTATTGGAGGTAGAATAATGAATATAGATGCAATAAAAAATGGTTATGTAATAGATCATATTACTGCAGGTAATGCTACAAAAATATATAGATTATTAAACTTAGAAAACTCTGGCTCACAAGTAGCTTTAATAACAAATGTAAAAAGTAAAAAAAGTGGTACAAAAGATCTTTTAAAAATTGGGGAACTAATAGATATAGATTTAGATAGAATAGCTTTTATAGACCCAGATGTAACAATAAATGTAGTTAAAAATAATAAAATTATTGAAAAGAAAAAATTAGAGCTACCAGAAAAACTAATAAATGTATGTAAATGTAATAATCCAAGATGCATTTCTCAAACAGAAAGATATTTAGATCAAGTATTCAATCTTACAGACAAAAATAAAAAAATATATAGATGTAACTATTGTGAAACAATGTTAGAAAAAGATAAATTTTTGTATTAAAACAAGTGCTATTAATTAAAAAAAATGATAAAATATAACAAAGAGGTGTAACATGAAAAACAAAAAAATATTATTAATAGTAGTATTAGTTTTAATAGTAATAGGTATAGGCTTATTTTTCTTTCTAAATAAAGAAAGTGAAGGTAATAAAAACTTTAAAAAAGATTATGGAATTAAAGTACCAAAAAATACAGAAATAACATATTTAAATGATGATAATCTATCTAGTTCACTTACTTCTAAAGATAAACTTGTATTTTTAGGAAAAAAAGACTCAAAAGAAACAAAAAAAGCAGTTAAAGTTTTATTAAAAATAGCAGAAGAAAATGGTATAGATAAAATATATTATTATGATTTAAAAAATATTGATAACAAGGACAAAATAAAAGAAGCAATAACTAAAAAAACAGAAAAAAAAGATATAGTTATTCCAACATTATTCTTGTTAAAGGATAAAAAAGTATCAAATATCGAAGAAGGATATAACAAAAGTATTAGTGAACGTTATGAAGATATATTAATAGAATATACTATGTGTACTACACCAAATTGTTAACAAAAATAAAAAAAGGACAATAGTTCTTTTTTTATGTGATATAATATGTAATGGGAGGTAATTATGGGAAAAGAAGGATTTATAAAAGAATTATCTAAAATTACAGGGCTTGATGAGAACAAGTGTACTATTGTTAATAGTATTTTAGAAGATACATCTTTAATAGGAAAAGTAAACAAAGAAAAAATAATTAAAGCATTAAAAGAAAAACTAAAACTAAGTGATAAAGAAGCAGAAAAAATATATGAAAAAGCAATGAACTTAATCAAAAAAAGTATGAAAAAGAAAATAAAAGATTTTTTAAAACGTAAGAAGGATTAATATGAATATAACTATTGATGTAGATGAATTAAGAGCTGATTTAATAAACTATTTTGGAACAGCATCTTCATATAATCCGCTTGCTATTATGGATTTAATAAAAGTTGAACAAGCAAGTGATGAAGAAATAGTACAAATAGCTCTTAAAAATGGATTTGATTTAATGAAATATGAAATAAAAGGAAAGGGAAGGAAATAATATGGAAAAAGAAAAAAAATGCGATTGCACAGAAGAATGTACATGTGGATGTCAAGAAGGAAAAGAATGCACTTGCGAAGGAGAATGTAAGTGTGAAGAAGGAAAAGAATGTACATGTGGCGATGAATGCCAATGCGAAGAAAAAAACGAATAAATAGAAAAAGCAACTACAACAGTTGCTTTTTTATTGAAACAATATATAAAAAAACAAATACAGCTTCCATTTTTTATGCTATAATAAAAATAGAATAAAAATAATATAGAATAATAAAAGGAAGTTTGTATGGATAAGAAAGAAAGCAAAAAGGAACTAAAATCCAAAACAAATATTTTTGCGCTTGCTGTATTATTAATAATACTTTTTTAAGTATGGGCTATTCTGCATTTGATTCAAGTTCTATTATAAAAGATACATCAGCTACAGTAAGACCACAAAATAATATAAGAATCACATCAATAACAATAGATAATGCATCAGATGCTTCAGCAAGTGGATTGGATTATAATATAAATAAAACATTTAGTGAAATAACATTTACAAAAACAACATCACAAGTAAGATACAAATTAGAAATAACAAATTTTGGTAATGTCGAAAAAGGATTAGCTAGTATAAGTGGTTTACCAAACAATTTAACATATGAAATAGATAATACATCATACAGTTTGGGAGAAAAAATATGTGATGATAATAACAATTCACAATGCACGCTTGGAGCTAAAAAAACAATATATGTAACAATTAAATATAAAAGTGGAAGTGGTACAAATACAAGTACTGATATAGTAGCTAACTTAGATTTTAATTTTAGTGATATACATAAAGTATATTATGCAGGAACAGAAATAAACTATGTAATAGATGGTGGAAATAAAACAATAAATCTAGGGAACAATGCTCCATCAGCAGTAAATATATCAGGAACATATACAAGTCAGAATTATACATCACCAAATTTAACTCTAAACGGAGTAACAAGCGATATATATGTAACTCCTGCAATAACAACAGCAACACTAAGCAATAAAATTTTAAGTTTGGTAACATCAGTAACTCCAGATGCGAATGGAATATATAATATAGGAAGTACAAGTAGTTGTACAAATACATTAAGATATGACGGAACAACAGATAATAATTTAAGATATGTCGGAGCAGATCCATGTAATTATGTAACATTTAATGGAGAAACATGGAGGATTATTGGAGTATTTAATAATGTTGGAACAGAACCATTAGTAAAAATAGTAAATGCAACAAGTGCCTATTCTACATCAGTAAAATATAATAACAACAATAAAAATGGTACAAAAGTATGGGGTAAAAACACTTTATATACTTCAATGAGTTCTAATTCAGCAGCTACTAATTCAATGACGCAAAGTGTACAATGGAATGTCGGAGGTCCCAATAATTCTACAACAGCATCGGCATTCTATACTGCAGAAATTGCTACAAAAAGTGATAGTCTTCCAATAGGATTAATCAATGTTAGTGATTACGGATTCGCTACAGACAATCCAAGTGCTTGTGACTCAGTTAGCATTGGTAGTTGGAATGCTGCTAACTGTTCAACAAATCATGACTGGCTATATTTTAGTAATGACGGTAATACTTTTACTATTACTACTAGTCAAAGTAGTAACTATGTATATAGAATTACAACAGGACGTATAGCATATACTACCACAGTTAATACCAGTTCAGCAGCACGTGCTGTTGTATATCTAAAAGCAAATGTATTATGTAATTCTGGTGATGGATCAAGTACAAATCCATATACTCTTTCATAAAAAAAATAGCAATTGGTTAAACTGCTATTTTTTAATTAATAAAAAATTGTGATATAATAATAACAGATATAAAGAAAATACAAGGAGGAAAAAATGAAAACAGAAAAAAATATATTAATAGCTTTTCTTTTGAATATTGCATTTTCATTGTTTGAATTAATCGGAGGCTTTTTAACCGGAAGTATTGCTATTGTATCTGATTCAGTGCATGATTTCGGAGATGCAATAAGTATTGGAATATCATATTTTTTAGAAAAGAAAAGTAAGAAAAAAGCAAATAATAAATATACATATGGATATGTTAAATATTCAGTTATGGGTAGTATCATAACAACAATTATATTAATAACAGGTTCATTATTTGTTATATATACTTCAATAAAAAGAGTTATGCACCCTATAGAAATAAAGTATAATGGCATGATTTTAATAGCAATCTTTGGAGTAATAGTAAACTTTATAGCAGCTTATAAGACAAAAGAGGGAGACTCACTAAATCAAAAAGCTGTTAATCTACATATGCTCGAAGATGTATTAGGCTGGGTAATAGTTTTAATAGGATCTATTCTAATGAAATTTACTAATATATCAGTAATAGATCCAATACTATCTCTTGGAGTAGCAATATTTATATTAATACATGCCATGTTAAATATGAATTCAGTACTTGAAATATTTTTAGAAAAAACACCACATGATATAAATACTGAAGAATTAAAAAAGCATTTATTAACCATCAAAGGTGTAGAAAATATTCATCATATACATATAAGAACTATAGATGGTTATAATAATTTTGCAACACTACATGCAGTAGTTAAAAAATATGAATCAAAAATAAAAGAACAAATAAAAGAAGAATTAAAAGAACATGGTATAAGTCATTCAACTATAGAAATAGAATTAGAAAATGAAAACTGTGATGATACTACATGCCGTGTAGATAATAAAAAAGAACATCATCATCACTAAGGAGGATTTATGAAAAAAGTATTAATTATAATAGTATTATTACTATCATTATGTGCCTGCGGTAACAGCACAGAAAAATTCGAAGTAAAAAAAATAAGTTGTAGTGAAAAAGAAGAAATATTAAAAAATAGTAAAACCATGCTAATAGATGTTAGAACAGATGAAGAATATAAAGAAAAACATTTAGATAAAGCAATTAATATCCCGTTTGATAAAATTGTTAATACATTAAAGACATATGGAACAATAGATTTTAAAGTTCCAATAATAGTATATTGCAAAAGCGGTGGAAGAAGTGCCCAAGCAGCAGCCTCTCTAATAGAAGCAGGTTATCAAAAAGTATATGATTTGGGAGCGATGTCTAGTTGTGATTAAAAAGTAGTAAAAACTACTTTTTTTAATTAAGAAATATTGTGATATAATTATTATAGTAGAGGTATCAAAATGAAAGAAAAAGCATTATATAAAATATTAAAACCATTAGCTAGATTATTTACATTTATATATATCCATCCAAAGTACATAGGAAAAGATAATATACCAAAAGAAGGAAGAATAATACTTGCAGGAACTCATACAAGTATATTAGATCCATTTATTTTAATATGTTCTACTAAAAGACAAATTCATTTTTTAGCAAAAGATGAATTATGGCAAGGTCCAAAAAAGATTCTTTTTGATAATTTAGGATTAATCCCAGTTAACAGGAGAGAAAAAGATAAATCTGCTTTAAAAAAAGCAGAAGAATATCTAAAAGCAGGAAAATTAATAGGAATATTTCCCGAAGGAACCACTGAAAAAGGAAGAGGGCTTCTTCCATTTAAAATTGGAGCAGTAAAAATGGCTTATGATACCAATACAAAAATAGTACCTTTCGTTATAAAAGGTAGTTATAATCCCTTCAAAAAAATAAAAATAGTATATGGTAAACCAATAAAAGTAACCAACAATTTAGAAACAGAGAACAATAATTTAAGAGAAACTATTAAACAAATGATAAAGGAGGCATAATATGTCCATATTCGATATATTCAGAAGAAAAAAGAAACTAGATGCACCTTGGGCAAAATATTATACAAAAGAAGATTTAAAATATAAAATACCAAATATTTCAATGTATGATCAAATAGTTAATTCGACTATAAAATATCCAAATAATGTAGCTATAAAATATATGGGTATAAAAATAAAATATATAGATTTTTTAAAGAAAATTAATATATGTGCCACAGGATTTCAAAAGTTAGGTATAAAAAAAGGTGATATTGTTACAATTTTATTACCGAATATACCAGAAAGCTTAATAAGTCTATATGCTTTAAATAAACTTGGAGCTATCGCTAATATGACTCATCCTTTATCAGCAGAAGAAGAAATAAAAGAAACAATAAAATCTACAAAAAGTAAATATTTGATAATATATGATGCTCAATATGATAAAATTGAAAATTTTATAGAAAAAACAAAAGTAAAAAAAGTTATTTTTGTATCCCCAGGAGATTCTCTAAATCCAATAAAAGGTCTTATATATAACATAAGCCAATTAACAAAATTTAAACATCATCCTATCAAAAAGTTATATATCAATTGGAAAACATTTTATTTAAAAGCAAATTTTCAAAAATCAGAGCCAATAACAGAATCATTTGGTAAAAACACACCAGCAGTAATAATTCATTCCGGAGGAACAAGTGGAACTCCCAAAAATGTTGTAATTCAAAATAGAGCATTCATTTTTGCAGCTAAAGGAGAAGAAATAGATTTAATACAATTAAATGAAGGGGATTCAGCACTAGCAATAATGCCAAACTTTCATGGTTTTGGTCTTTCAGTATTAATGCATACCCCTCTAGCACTAGGATGCTCAACTATTCTTGTACCAAAATTTGATGCTAAGAAGTTTGATGTCTTATTTAATAAAACAAAACCAACATGTGTTTTAGGAGTACCAACACTTTTTGAAGCTCTATCTGAATCAAATAATGTGAAAAACTTAGATTTATCTTATCTAAAATACGTCATATCTGGAGGAGATCTTTTACCAGAACATCTTGAAGAAAAAATTAATAAATATTTAAAAGATCATAATTCAAAAGCTAAAATAACACAAGGATATGGATTATCAGAAGCACTTGCTTGTGTAACTATGGCTCATGATCATGTAAATAAATCAGGTTCAGTAGGAATACCACTTGCAGGAAACTATATAAAAATAATAAATCAAAATAGAGAAACGTTACCTTATGGTGAAACAGGTGAAATAGTAATAAACAGTAAAGCTCTAATGATGGGATATCTAGATAATGAAAAAGAAACAAATGAAGTTCTTCAAATACATAAAGATGGTCATGTTTGGTTACACACTGGAGATCTAGGATACATGGATGAAGATGGATTCTTATTTTATAAAGGAAGAATAAAAAGAATGATAATAACAAGTGGATATAATGTATATCCATCACATATAGAAGAAATAATAGAAAAACATCCCGCAGTATTACAATGCACAGTTATTGGAATACCACATCCATATAAACAAGAAGTACCAAAAGCTTTTGTCGTTTTAAAAGAAGGATTCCATGGTTTTTTAATAAAACAAGAATTAATGAGTTATTGCAAAAAGAATTTAGCAAAATATATGATTCCAAGTGAAATAGTCTTAAGAAAAAAACTTCCTAAAACTAAACTTGGTAAAGTAGATTTCAAAATGCTCCAACAAGATACTGGAGAAGATGACTATGATGAATAGTAGAGTACCACTTTTATATAAAATAGCTAAATTTGTACTAGCACCAATATTTATTCTATATTATAATCCTAAATCAATAGGACATGAAAAAATACCTAAAGAAGGACCTATAATCATTGTAGGAAATCATAAACATGTATATGATCAGTGTTTAACTATAATTAAAACAAAAAGAGGTATTCATTATTTAGCAAAAAAAGAATATTTTGATTCACCAAAAACAAGATGGTTTGTAAAAGGTACAGGTTGCATTCCAGTAAATAGATCTATAAAAGATAAAGAAGCATCAGAAAAGGCCATAAGTGTTTTAAAAGATAATGGAGCAATAGGACTCTTCCCAGAAGGAACTAGAAATAAAACAGATAAAATATTATTACCATTTAAATATGGAACAGTATCAATGGCCAAAAAAACAAAAGCAACAATCGTACCATTTGCTATAACAGGAGATTATAAATTCAGAAGCAAAAACTTAAAAATAACATATGGAACTCCTTTTAAAGTAGAAGATATGACTTTAGAAGAAGCAAATAAAAAATTATACAAAGAAGTAGAAAAACTAATAAAAGAAAACAAAGAGTAGTGATAAAATGAGAATAAGAAAAAGAACTAAAAGAAAACTAAGAAAATTGTTTTTATTAATAATATTAGTAGGAATATTATATGTCGTTAATTACTATGACAGTAGTATTTTTAAAAGATTTAAATCTTTTGCTATGCCTTCTTATTCTCTTAATGAAATACCAGAATATAAAGATAGACCATATGTCTATATTAATAATAATAATCCAAATTTTAAAGAAGAGGATAAAAATAAATCATTTGAAAAATATAGTAATTTAGATCTTTTAGGAAGATGTGGTCCAGCTTATGCTAACTTACATAAAAGCATGATGCCTACAAAAGAAAGAGATTATATTGGTATGATAAAACCAAGTGGTTGGCAAATAGAAAAATATGATTTTATAGAAGGAAGATATTTATATAATAGATGTCATCTAATTGCTTATCAGTTCACAGGACAAAATGCTAATTCTAAAAATTTAATAACATGTACAAGAACAACAAATTCAGTTACCATGTTAGAATTTGAAAATAAAGTAGCCAGTTATTTAAGAAAAACAAACAATCATGTTTTATATAGAGTAACTCCAATATTTAAAGGAACTAATTTAATAGCATCAGGCATTCAAATGGAAGCTTTATCAGTAGAAGATCATGGCTTAGGAATTAAATTTAATGTATATATATATAATAGAGAAAATAAAGTAGTAATAAATTATCAAACAGGAAAAAGTCATTTAGAATAAAGATATAAAAAAAGTATTAATTATGATATAATAAATATGAAAGGAGTTGTAGTATGGATATAAATAAAATAACTGAAAGTGCTACTAATATAGCAGATAATACATATAGTATTGTAACAGCAGTTTTAACTATCATTTTCATGTGGAAAATCTTTGAAAAAGCAGGAGAAAAAGGATGGAAAGCATTAATACCTGTATATAATGCATATACATTATTTAAACTAGTATGGAATACAAAAATGTTTTGGACTGTATTTGGTATTATCGCAGGAGCAATAGTGCTAGGTACAGTTGCAGTGGCTATCAATAACGATGATTTTTCAGCAATATTAGCAATACTATGTTTGTTAGCAGTAATACCAGTATTTATTATTGAAATTAAAGTAATATTTAAACTTGGAGAAGCATTTGGTAAAGGTCCATTATTTAATCTCGGATTACTCTTTCTCTCGGTTATATTTTACGGAATACTTGCTTTCGATGATTCTAAATATACTAAACCAAAAACAAAATAATATAGGCCAAACGGCCTTTTATTTTTGATAAAAAACAGATATAATACATATAAGGAGTTATATATGAGATGTAAATGGGTAAATGAAAACAACAAATTATATGTTGATTATCATGATAAAGAATGGTCTATTCCATCTTATGATGATAATTATCTTTTTGAAATGCTCCTATTAGAAAGTTTTCAAGCAGGCCTATCTTGGGAATGCATTCTCAATAAAAGAGAATCGTTTAGAAAAGCCTTTGATAATTTCAATTATAAAAAAATAGCAAACTATAACGAAGAAAAAATAACAGAACTTTTAAACAATAAAGATATAGTAAGAAATAAATTAAAAATAAAAGCATCTATTAATAATGCCAAAGTATTTATGAAAATACAAAAAGAATATAATTCATTTTCAAATTATATCTGGAGTTTTACCAATAGAAAAGTTATAATTAATAAAGATGATATATTTAAACCAACATCAGAATTATCTGATAAAATATCAAAAGATTTAAAGAAAAAAGGAATGACCTTTGTAGGAAGCACAATTATTTATTCATACTTACAAGCAATAGGAATAATTAATGATCATGAATTAAATTGTGATTATAGAAAGAGGTAAAATATGAAAATAGAAATAAAGAAAAAACCAAAAAAAGAGTTTTATGATGAATTCTTATATGTAACAGGAAATTATAAAAAAATAAAAGACAATCCATATAAAAAAGTAAGACTGCTTACAAAAGAAACAAAAAAAATATATAGTTTCATAATGGTGTTTTTTGCTTTGTTTATTTTAGCTTATCTACGTTATGGAGATAAACTATATCTATTCGTCATAGCAGCACTTTTTCTATTATCAATTTTTGTAATTGGATATTATAGTGCAATTAAAAAAAGTATAAAACTATATTTAAATAATGATATAAAACAAACCATAAATATAACTGATAAAGGTATAGAATTAACAGGAAATAGTAAAACTATTAAAATAAACTGGAAATCTATAGCATATATAATAATAAATGAATATTCAATTTGTATTTTACCAAAAAAACAAACAGAAATAATGATTGCACTAAGTACAGATTATAAAAAAGAATTTCTGAAAGGAATAAAAAAATATAAAAAAGAAGACTTAGTAATAGACAATAAAGAAGAGCAATAATGCTCTTCTTTTTAATCACTTAAATCAGAATCTAAAACTATTATATATTTATAATTAGGAAACTTAGAACTAAGTTCTTTCATTAAACTCTTTCTAACCTTTGAGGGATTATCTTCACTAAAATCAAGAACTATATCAAAATATACAGTACTTGTTTTTTTATCTAAATAAAAACCATGAATCTGTAATATAGTAGGATAGTTCTTAACCAAAGACTCTAATTCTTTTTTTATAGATAAACTTTCTTTATCACTACTTGAAGCATATATACCTATAGTTAAAATAATACCAAATTTTTCAAACACTCTATAAGAAATTTCTTTAGATAACATATGTATCTCTTTAGCAGGCATATTTTCAGGGACCTCAATATTGACAGAACCAATTAAAGTATCCGGGCCATAATTAGTTAAATTCAAGTCATAAGCACCATTTACTTTATCAAAATTACTTATAAATTTCTTAATATTTTTAGAAAGAGTAGAATCTATTCTAGTGCCTATCATATCATCTACAGTATCTTTAATTATGTGAATACTAGATCTAATAATTATTAAAGATATAACTATACCAAGAGGACCTTCCAAAAAGACATTAGTATAAATGCTTATAAGGGCAGTAATAAGAGTAGTTAATGTTAAAATAGAATCATATAATGAATCAATACCGGTAGCTATTAACCCTTTAGAATTAATTTTTTGACCAGTTTTTTTAATATAACTACCATAGATTATTTTAATTATTATAGCCACTACTATTACTAACAAAGAGTAAGTAGTATATTTCGGAGTAACAGGCTTAATAGTCTTACTAATAGATTCTTTTAAAGCTAAAATACCAGCAATAAAAACAATTATAGCAACTATTGTTGAAGTAATATATTCAATTCTACCATGTCCAAATGGATGTTCTTTATCAGGTTTTCTAGATGCAAGTTTAGTACCAATAATTGTAATTATTGATGATAAAGAATCACTAAAATTATTAATAGCATCTAAAATTATGGCAATTGAATTAGTAATTAAACCAATTATAACTTTAAAAATAACAAGTATAATATTTACTATTATTCCTAAAATGCTAGATTTTATTATTATTTTATTTCTGTTCATATTATCGCCTCTATATAATTATATCAAAAAATAATAAAAAAGTTATTAATAAATACGTGAAATAAAATACTAATATCGTTTTTTTATTATATAATAAAGAAGGAGGGATAAATATGATATTAGATGATTCATTAACTTTAGAAGAATATAAAGAATTAATTGATTTATTAGAATGGAAAAAATCATCAGATAGATTAATAGAACTATCACTTAAAAATAGTATGACTGAAAAATATATGATAGATGATGAAATAATAGGTATGGCAAGATTAGTAACAGATTATGGCTATGCTGGATTAATCATGGATGTTATAGTAAAACCAGATTACCAGAATCAAGGAATAGGAACAAAAATGATTAATAGATTATTAGAAAGAGTAAAAGAAAATCTCGAAGACGGAGAAGAAGTAATGTTACAACTTTTAGCAGCACCAGGTAAAATAGATTTTTATAAAAAATTTGGTTTTAAAGTAAAACTAACAACAGCAGAAGCTGGTATGTATATGTGGATGAAAAAATAATTGCAAATAATGAATATATGATATAATACTTTTAGGAGGTATACTTATGTATTTTAATAATAAAATTTTAGTAGGTAAAAGCGATAAAAAGGAACTTAGTATTTTACTTGATAAAGCAAACAGACACGGATTAATTACTGGAGCAAGTGGTTCTGGTAAAACAATTACATCTAAAGTAATGGCAGAAAGTTTTTCTGATGCAGGAGTGCCAGTCTTTTTAGCGGATGTAAAAGGAGACTTAGCAGGAACTGCTATTACAGGAACAGCTAGTGAATCTCTTGATAAAAGAGTGGCAAAACTTGGATTAAAAGATTTTGAATATAAAAGTTTTCCAGTAAGATTTTTTGATATCTTCGGAGAAAAAGGTCATCCAATAAGAACTAGTATAGATAGTGTAGGATCTGATATATTATCTATGATGCTAGGTCTTTCTGAAGCTCAAGAAGGAATGCTGGCTATAGCATTTAAAATAGCAAAAGATAATAATTGGAAATTAGATGATACTAAAGATTTAAGATTATTGCTTCAATATATTGCAGATAACAGAAATGAATATGTTACTACATATGGGAATATTACTACTCAAAGTATCGGAGTTATTCAAAGATGTATTTTAACTCTTGAAAATCAAGGAGCAGATAAATTTTTTGGACAACCTGAATTTGATATCCAAGATTTAATAAGTGTTGATGCAAATGGAAAAGGTATGATTAATATACTAGATGCTGTTGAATTATTTAAATCTCCAGATTTATATGCATCATTCTTACTTTGGTTCTTATATACATTATTTACAACTATGCCTGAAGTAGGAGATCTAGAAAAACCAAAACTAGTATTTTTCTTTGATGAAGCACATCTATTATTTAATGAAATGCCAACATATAGATTAAAACAAATAGTTCAAGTTGTTAAATTAATTAGATCACGTGGAATAGGATTATATTTTATATCACAAAGTCCTGCAGATATACCAGATGATATAATTGCTCAATTAGGAAATAGAGTACAACACACTTTAAGAGCATACACTCCTGCGGAACAAAAAGTAATAAAAGCAGCAGCAGATTCCTTTAGAACTAATCCAAAATTTGATACTACAGAAGCTATTTTAGCATTAGGTACAGGGGAAGCTTTAGTATCATTTCAAAATGAAAATGGAGAACCAGAAATTGTAGAAAAAGCTACTATATTACCACCTCAAAGTACAATGGGAACAATAGATGATATAGCTAGAAATAGAATTATAAATAGTTCAACACTATTAGGTAAATATGATGAAACTATTGAAAGAGACTCTGCTTTTGAAGAACTAGATAAAATGATAAAAGCTAGTATCGAAGCTAAAGAAGCCGAAAAAAGAGCAATTGAAGAAGCGAAAGAAGCTGAAAAAAGAGCAAAAGAAGCTGAAAAAGAAAGAAAAGCGAAAGAAAAACTTGAAGCCCAAGCAAAGAAAGATTTAGAAAAAGCTAAAAAAGCTGAAGAAAGAGCTAAAAAGAATACAGTTCAATATAAACTAGGAAAAAAAGTTGTTAACAAAACTGTTGATAAAATGTTAAATAAAACCTTAAATAAAGTAATGAAGAGTTTATTTAAATAAATATTTACTTAAAAAACAAATTGTGCTATATTTTATATCAAAAGGAATGAAGCCGTTATGGAAAATGTGGAATTCTATATAGAACAACTCGAAAAATATCTTGATGACTTTGAGCCAATATCATCACATCTTGTCAAACGAGCAATGGAATTGTTATATGAAAACCATTCAGAAAGAAACACTAGAGTTTTTCTAAAAATTGTAAAATTAATAAATACTAGAATAGATGAAGTAGTCAATTTTACCTGTATAATATGTAATGATGAATATACTGAAGAAGAAAAAGATAAATTGGCATTTGAAACACTTCCATTTAAAAAAGGGAATGTTGATGTAGAGAATAAAATTATTGCTGCAGAATATGGAGAAAAAGAATCAGAAAGTTATGAAGATTTAGTAGTAGGCTTTTTGGGAGAAGTTAGACAAGAATTCGAAGATAAAGAAGAAAAAGTAATAGATTTTATCCGCAAACATAACCTTACTTTTGAAACAATAAGAGAAATAGAAGAAGAAAACAACAAAGGTCATTCTAAAACAAGATCAAATTAGTAGATTTAAAATAATCTACTTTTTTGTTATAATTAAAGAGGTGATTTTATGGAATTATTAGATTTATATGATAAAAATGGTAACAAATTAAATCAAACAGTTGAAAGAGGCAAACCATTAAATAATGATGCATACATAATGTTAAGTATAATATTTATAAAAAACAGTAAAAATGAGTATTTAATTCAAAAAACAAGTAAAGAAAAAGGTTCCGATTATGGAACTACTGGAGGACATGTTACAGCAGGAGAGACTCCTCTTAGCTGTATTATAAGAGAACTTGAAGAAGAAATAGGAATAATTGCAAAAGAAGAAGAAATAAAACTTATAGCAAAACATGTTTTTGAAGATAAATATTGTATATTTAATATATTTTTATTAGAAAAAGATATAGATATAAATAATACAGTCTTACAAGAGGAAGAAGTAGAACAACTATTATGGTTAAATAAAGATGAAATAATAAAACTTATTCAAGAAAACAAGTTCAAAAAAACACATGCTAAACTATTCCAAGAATATATAAAGGAGGATTTATGAAAGTATTATTTGCAACAGGAAATAAAAGTAAACTAAATCGTTTCAAAGATGGATTAAAAGAAAAAGGTATAGAATTAATATCACTAAAAGACATAAATATAGATTTAGATATCGATGAAAACGGAAAAACAGCAATAGAAAATGCCCTTATAAAAGCAAGAGCATATTACAAAGAGTTAAATATGCCAGTAATTGGTATGGATGATACATTATATTTAGAAAACGTTCCAGAAGAATATCAACCTGGATTATATGTAAGAAGAGTAAATGGAAAAACGTTAACAGATGAAGAAATGATAAAACATTATACTAATTTAGTAAAAAAATATGGAACAAATGGAAAATTAAATTGCAAATGGGTATATGGCATGGCAGTATTAAATGAATTTGGTGAAGAAAACACCTATTCATGGAGTAAAGATGATTTTTATATGGTAGATAATCCAACAGATAAAAGAAATGAAGGATATCCTTTAAACTCAATATCAAAATATAAAAAACTAGATAAATATTTTACAGATATTACTGAAGAAGATAAAGAACAGTTAAAAGTAAATGAAGATCATGTGGTTAATTTTATATCAAATAGTATAAAAAATAAAAAGGAATAAGTATATGAAAGAAGTAATATATAATAAAGAAAAACTTACTGATAAAGATATGGATGAAACAGTAATAAGATTAAAAGCATTAATAATAAATAGTAAAGATGAAATTTTACTAGGTTATGCACATAAAACATATCAATTTCCTGGAGGACATCTTGAAAAAAATGAAACACTTGAAGAAGGTTTAAAAAGAGAAATACAAGAAGAAACAGGAATAATTATAAAAGATAAAAACATAAAGCCATTTGAAAAAATCACATATTATACTAGTAATTATAGAAATACAGGATTAAATAGAAAAAATGAAATATATTACTATATAATAAAAACAGATGAAGAAGTAAACACCAATAATATGAATTTAGATGAATGGGAAAAAGAAGGAAACTATGTCGTTAAAAAAATACCTTTAAATGAAATAGAAAAAGTGCTAAAAGATAGTATTAAAGATAATTCAATTAACGAAATAATAGTAGAAGAAATGATGGAGGTTTTAAATGAATATGAAAGAAAATACAGATAAAAATGGCAACAAAATAAAAACTCATACACATGTTGGAGTATATGGATTAGTAATAAAAGATGATCAAATCTTGTTAATAGATAAAGTAAGTGGACCATATGATGGAAAACTAGATCTTCCCGGAGGTTCATTTGAATTTGGAGAAACTCCAAAAGAAACTTTAATAAGAGAATTTAGTGAAGAAGTAGGAATAACTCCAATAGAATATGAACTATTTGATGCTGGATCAGTTATGGCAGATTGGAATTATAAAAATAACTTAATAAAAGTCCATCATATAGGAATGTTTTATAAGATAACTAAGTATGAAGGAAGTATAAAAGAAGAAATAAAAATTAATGAAAACAATGACGATTCAAAAGGAGCTTCGTTCCATAACATAAGCAATTTAAACAAAAACGACTTATCGCTAATAGCCATATTAGAATTAGAAAAATTAGGTTATAATATAAAAGAATAATGCTGCATATTATTTGACACAAAACACATTTTGTGCTATGATACAGCATATTAAAAGGGTGATACAAATATGATTAATTTTAAAGAAAAAATCAAAGATTTAGTATTAGATTCAGCAGGAGATATCGGAGATTTTCAAGTAGTAAAACCTCCAAAAGAAGAAATGGGAGATTATTCTATTCCATGCTTTACTCTAAATATCGAAGGCTTAAAAAATCCTAATGAAAAAGCTGAATATCTAAAATCAAAAATAGATATGAATAATGAACTTATATCAGGAGTATCAGTAATAGGACCATATCTAAATTTTGTCATAAATAAAGATCTTTTAGCAAAAGAAACAATAAATGAAATATTAAATAAAAAAGATAAATATGGGTCATCACAAATTGGAAAAGGAAAAGATATGTTAGTAGAACATACTTCAATAAACCCAAATGCCTCTCCACACATAGGTAGAACAAGAAATAGTATCATTGGAGATTTTTTAGTAAAACTATTTGAATTCGAAGGATATAATGTAGAAAAACATTATTTTATAAATGATATCGGTAAACAAATAGCAATGCTAGTAGTAGGAGTTGAAGATAAAACCAATGATTTTTCTAATATTACTTTTGATGATATGTTATCTCTATATATAGATATTAATCAAAAAGCTAAAGAAGATCCAGAAGTAGAAAAGAAAGTATTTGAATATTTAAATAAACTAGAAAATGGAGATAAAGAAGTAATTGAAAGATTTAAAAAGATTACTGATATTTGTGTCGAAGGGCAAAAAGCTATTTTTAATAAAATGAATATTAGCTGGGATGATTTAAAACATGAATCTGATTTTGTCTATGAAAAAACAACAGATGTAGTACTAGAAAAATTAAAAGAAACAGGAAAACTAAAAAAAGATGAATTTAATAGATATTATGTTGATTTATCTGGATATGAAATTCCTACTAAAAATCCAGTACTAGTATTAACTAGAGAAGATGGAACATCTTTATACCCTTTAAGAGATATAGCTTATACAATTTATAAAGAAGAAAAAAATTCTGAAAACAATTTTATAGTCCTTGGAGAAGATCAAGCAGTATATATGAAACAAATTGCTGCTGTAATGGATATTCTAGGATATAAAGCACCAGTATTAGTATCATATAATTTTGTTCTTTTAAACGGAGATAAAATGGCAACAAGAGAAGGAAAAGTTGTTTTACTTGAAGACTTTATTAAAGAAACTAAAGCAAAAATAAAAGAAGGTTTCGAAGAAAGAGGAAGTAGTTATGATGATGAAAAATTATCATCTATTGCAGCTTCATGTATCCGTTATAATATGTTAAATGTTAATAGAAGAAGAAATGTTAATTTTAATTTAGATGATGCAGTTAACTTCCAAGGTGATTCAGCTATGTATCTTTTATATAATTATGCTAGAATTTGTTCAATCTTAGAAAAAACTGAAAATATAAAAAATAACAATCTAAAATTCACAGAAGATATAGAATATTCATTAATATCTGATCTATATAATTTTCCAGATATAATAAAAAATGCTTCTGATACTCAAGAAGCAATTGGTTTAACAAATTATTTGCATGAATTAGCTCAAAAGTTTTCTAAATATTATAATATGATACCAATAATCAAAGAAAAAGAGGAAGATTTAAAGTCATCAAGAATAAAACTATTAGAAAGTATCAAAATAGTACTAGAAAACGGAATGAAAGTTTTAGGTATAGAACCAGTTAAAAAATTATAATAAATAAAAAAACCATTCATTTGAATGGTTTTTTATTATGAACCAGTACTACAATACTTCTTTAATCCTATATTAAATATAATCTTACTTATAAAAAACATAATTATTGTTAGCATTGGCATAAATACATACAAAATATTGGAATTTTTATCAGTTAAATATTCAATTGGAAAAAAATTAACTAATGCAACAGGAATAACAGTACTAAAAAATAATACTACTATTTTATTATATATCTTTATTGGATATTGACATACTTGTCTTGTGCCATTAGTAAAAATATTAACAAATTCAAGACCTTGAATAGTAACAAAGCAAAATGTTGCACCAATTATAAATATAGATAATATAATTGTAATACAACCAAGAATCATCAAAATAAGTAATATTACTTTTAAAAAAGTAAAATGATTAACTACCATAATAGCACTATAAATATACATAACAAGAGCAATTAAAACTCTTCCTGTTTTTTCATAACAAATATCACTACCACATATTTGAATAAATAAATTTGTTGGTCTAATAAGTAGAATATCAAAATTTCCATTAACAATCAGTTTAGAAAAATGATCAAATCCTCTACCAAATAGTTCTACTATAGAATATCCAAGCCATAAAGTAGAAAAACCTAATAATAATTCATAAGGATTATAAATATCAAGAAGTTTAAATTTTAAAAATAATGCATAAACTGTAAATAATTCTACAAACATTACTAAAATTTGAGATATTAAACCCATTATAAAAGAAGATTTATATTCTAAACTTATTTTTAAATGAAGTGACAAATAATTTAAAAACAGTTTCATTATCCACCCTGTACTGATACTTTTTTAAGTGCCATTTTCATCAATAATTCTCCAATTATAATTAAAAGTATTATCCATATTATCTGAAGACCAATACTTTGTAATCCATAAGTTATGCCTATATTTCCTGAATATATTCTTTGTGATAAATCACTTATTAATCTAAATGGTAAATACTCTCCGAAAGATATAACAATATTAGGCATAAGTGGAAGAGGTATAGCAAGTCCTGAAAGAAGAGAACCTACTGTATAAAATATACTAGCAATACCTTTATCCTCATAAGTGAAAAATCCTATTGTTTGAACAATCATTACCATAGATGCCATTAATAATGTTCCTAGAAATAAAGCTATTATAAATAGAACAAATGCCTCCAAAGAAACTGGTAGAGTTAAATTATATGGTTTTGGTATAAGAAATGCAAATATTAATAATGGTATACATCTTAAAGCACATGCTGAATATCTCTTAGATAAATTTTTTAAAAACCACCACCAATATAAATTATAAGGTCTACACAATTCATATGCTACAGTACCATTTTTTATTTGTTCCATTATTTGACTATCTCTAGCCACAAATAATATAAGTGCAAAGAAAGCTTGATTCAGCCAAACATAACACATTAATTCTCTAAAGTTAATGCTATCAACACTAGCATAACTATAGAATGCCTGATATACAAAAGCATATAATAATCCCCAAAAAAACTGTGTAGAAAGTCCCGCTAGAGCGGCTTCTTTATACTGAAGACCTACAAGAAGCTCACTCTTAAAATAAGTTAAATAAGGTTTCATAAATTATATTCTTGATAAAGTTTTACTATAACATTATCAATACTAGTTTCTAAGACATTTACATCTAATATTTCACATACTTTAGAATATTCATTTATTACTTTAGAAACAGTAGTTGTATTAGTATCAACACTAAGTAAAACTTTATTATTATTTTTTTCCAAAACCTTTACATCTTTAATATTAGGAATATTATTTAAACTTTTATATATTATTTCAAGTCTTTTCTCTTTGTTAAATTTTTTCTTGATGCCATTAAGTGAACCATCATATAACAATTTACCATGACCAATTACTATTATTCTATTAGTAAGAGCTTCTATATCACTCATATCATGACTTGTTAATATAATAGTCACTTTTTTCTTTCTGTTTATTTCTTTAATGAACTTACGGACTGCTATTTTAGATATTGCATCAAGTCCTATAGTAGGTTCATCTAGAAATAATATTTTAGGATTGTGAAGTAATGATGCGGCAATTTCGCAGCGCATTCTCTGTCCTAGACTAAGTTGCCTTACCGGCGTTTTTAAAAAATCTTTTAAACTAAGAAGTTCAATTAATTCTCCTTTTGTCTTTTCGAAAGTCTTATCATCTAACTTATAAATATCTTTTAAAAGAAGAAACGAATCTTCCACTGGTATATCCCACCACAACTGGCTCTTTTGTCCGAAGACCACTCCTATATTTTTGACATATTTTACTCTGTCATTAAATGGATTAAGTTTATCTACTACAACAGTACCACTATCAGGTTTAAGTATTCCTGTAAGCATTTTAATAGTAGTAGATTTCCCAGCGCCATTTGGCCCTATATAGGCAACAATTTCACCTTTATTTATATTAAATGAAATGTTATCTACTGCTTTAATCTCTTTATATTTTCTTTTGATCAAGGATTTAAAAGCATTAATAAGGCCGCTATCTCTTTGTAACACCTTAAATGTTTTATTTAAGTTTTTAACAACAATAAAACTCATACTTCCTCCTAATCTGACATTTAAAAAATCCCAAGGGTTAATCCTATCCTCCTTTCCTACAACACAAAAAACCACATTTCCATGTAGTATCCCCTTATCATGCATCAATGCAAAAAATTTTTCAAAACGTCAAAATAAATAATACTATATATTTTCGTATTTTGCAAGAAAAAGTGAAAAAAAAGTGAAAAAAGTGTTGACAAAGGACAAATTTAGGTGTAAAGTCTTATCAATAACTTGAAAAAAGAGGTGGGATTATGGAAAGATTTATTAATAAATTAGACTATGATTTTTACATTAAACCTTTCATGCGCCCTTTATCAAGATATGATAAATTTTATTTAATGCCTAAAAATGATACTATGTAATCCGGAAGGAGCATGGTGTCATTTTTTTGTTAGAAAAAGGAGGGAAGGTTATGGAAACAGAAGAATTAAAAAAAGAATTATTTGCAAATTTGACTAGTTATACATCAGAAGAGATAAATGAAATAGAAAAAGCATATTCTTTAGCAAAAGATCTACATAGTAAACAATATAGACAAAGCGGAGAACCATATATAAATCATCCAATATCTGTAGCGATTATTCTTTCTGAAATGAAAGCTGATAAAGATACAATTTGTGCAGGATTATTACACGATACTATTGAAGATACACCAATAACAAAAGAAGAAATTGCAAGAGAATTTAATATAGATGTAGCTACTTTAGTAGACGGAGTAACAAAAATTAGTAAACTAAATTTTTCAAGTAAGCAAGATAGAAGTATAGCAAACACTAGAAAAATAATCGCCAGTCTAACAGAAGATGTAAGAATAATTATTATAAAATTAGCAGATCGTCTTCATAATATGAGGACACTAGAATATAAAACAGAGTTTAAACAAAAAGAGAATTCCTTAGAAACAATGGAAATATTTATACCACTTGCTTATTATATTGGAGCCTACAGAATAAAAAACGAACTTGAAGATTTATCACTTAAATATTTAAAACCAGAAGAATATAAAAAAGCAGAAGAAACACATTTAATAGTACGAGAGAACAGTAAAGAATGTCTTGAAGAAATGTTATTTACTATACATACGATATTAAGCGATAACGATATACCAAATGAAATAAAAGCAAGAACAAAAAATATATATGGAATTTATAAAAAATTAAGCAGTGGCCATAAGTTGGAAGATATACATGATTTATTAGCACTTAAAATAATGGTCAATGAAATTAGAGACTGTTATGTTGCATTAGGACTAGTGCATAGTAAATATAATCCGATTAATTATCGATTTAAAGATTATATTTGGAATCCCAAAACTAATATGTACAGATCGCTTCATACAACAGTATTTGGAGAAGATGATAGATTAGTACAAAATCAAATAAGAACCTTTGATATGGACGAAATAGCATCATTTGGATTAACTTCATATTGGAACCAAAATAAAAATGATGCTAGAGAAAATATGCAACATGATTTAAAAGAAAAATATCAGTTTTTTAAATCATTAACAGAGATTAATACTACATTCGGAGACAATCAAGAGTTCTTAACTCAGATTAAAAGAGAGTTGTTTACAGATAAAATATATGTTTATACTACTAAAGGTGATATAATAGAGCTACCCCAAGGTTCTACTCCTATAGATTTTGCATACAGAATACACACAGATGTTGGAAACTCTATGATTGGTGCGATAGTAAATGATGATAAAGTATCTATATATGAAGAATTGAAAAATAAAGATAGAGTAAGAATTATAACTAGTAAGCTAAGCATGGGACCAGGTAGAGATTGGGAAGAAAAAGCAAAAACAACAAATGCGAAAAGAAAGATCAGGGAGTTTAATAAAAGATAAAAGGAGAGATAAAAATGAAAAGTAAAAAAGAAAAGAAAGAGATATTATTAACAGGAGATAGACCAACAGGACGCCTTCATTTAGGGCATTATGTTGGCTCTTTAAGAAACAGAGTAGAAATGCAAAACTCAGGTAAATATATACCGTACATATTTATATCTGATTTACAAGCTCTTACAGATAATGCAAGAAATCCCGAAAAAATAAGAAGGAACTTAATAGAAGTAGCATTAGATTATTTAGCAGTAGGAATAGATCCAAAAAAGAGTATAATATTTGTTCAATCACAAATACCAGAACTTGCAGAATTAACAATGTATTATATGAATTTGGTAACTTTGGCAAGACTTCAAAGAAATCCAACGATAAAGTCTGAAATAAAAGAAAGAGGATTTGAAAAGAGCGTTCCAGTAGGTTTCTTAACATATCCAATAAGTCAAGCAGCTGATATAACAGCATTTGATGCAAAATATGTACCTGGTGGAGAAGATCAAGCACCAATACTAGAACAAGATAGAGAAATAGTAAGAACATTTAATGCAATCTATGGAGAAACCCTAGTAGAACCAGAATTAATAACACCAGATAGTGACATATGTAAAAGATTACCAGGAACAGATGGAAAAAACAAAATGAGTAAATCATTAGAAAACTGTATATATCTATCAGATGAACCTGAAGTAATAAGAAAGAAAGTAATGAGTATGTACACAGATCCAAATCACTTAAGAATAGAAGATCCAGGAAATGTAGAAGATAATGCAGTATTTAAGTATTTAGATGCACTATGTACAGATGAACATTTCAAAAAATATCTCCCAGAATACAAGAATCTAGATGAATTAAAAGCTCATTATAGAAGAGGTGGACTTGGAGATGTAAAAGTAAAGAAATTCTTAAATGCGGTATTACAAGAAACTCTTGAACCAATTAGAGAAAGAAGACATTACTATGAACAACATATAGATTATGTATATGATATGTTAGAAGATGGTAGTAAAGTAGCAAGAAAGAAAGCAAAAGAAGTATTGAAAAGAGTAAGAAGAGCAATTGGAGTAGAATATT